>LQAI01000061.1_pt1 | contig 66324 bp, 65 predicted proteins | sample 1535821 | NCBI WGS metagenome assembly LQAI01 (sample SAMN04331586, study PRJNA305678) | bioreactor metagenome | isolation source: bioreactor_5 inoculated with Wadden Sea sediment 1st replicate of a... | place: Germany:Bremen
CTATTAAATTGCATTCACCCATGATATATGGTACATTGATACTCTTCCCGTGACGATCACAGTGGAACGAAACCAGAAAACAGGATACCATGAAACCATGCATAGTGCCGATCAGAGCCTGAACACGAACAGCTTCCTGAAGAGCCTGGGCTTCCCCTCTGTGGAGATCCACCAGACCTTCACCCATTTTGATTTCACAAAGCCGTCACGCAGGGTGCTGGTGATCGGACCCATGGGTTCGGGGAAGACCGAGTTCTCTGCACGGGTCTGGAGGGATGCAGCGGTAGCACTCTCGAAGAGTGACAAGATCATGGCTCTTACCGCCACCGATGGCGTCGATCGCAGGAAGGTCATGTTCGTCAGGTCTCTCCATGATACGCGCTTCGGGGAGTATCCTGAAGATGCGCTGGCCTATAGAGGGGGATTTGTCAGATGCGGCAGTAACATCGTCCGTATCACCGACTCCTTCGATCTGGAACAGGCCATAGCCGCGCATCTGGATGTGGGGACCTGGATCATCGACGAAGCCTCCTTCTATGATGAACGGCTTGCCTATGTCGTACGGAATCACTCTGTCTCCCGTGGACTGCTGTTCATCTTCCCGACCCTGATCCTGAACTTCCGACGGGACATCTTCAACTCCACAGCGAGGTTGATGCTCGATACTGCTACGGATGTGGTCCCGCTCACCGCATACTGTGAGCATGACGAGTGTCTCGAGGATTCGTTCTATACCTATCGATACTACACCGTAGAGGGCAGGGAATGTCCCGCACTCTACTTCGATCCGCTGATCATCGTGGGAGGGGATACCAATCATGATGATCCTCTGCAGCCGAACTACTGCACCAGATGTGACAGCCATCACTATCTCCCTGCAAAGGAGTATACCTTCTTCACCCTCAAGCCGCTGGGAGAACAGGCATCTGGGGGGGACAGCATCCCGCTCAAGCAGGAGCTCTATCATCTGAAGCATGAGATAGCCTCTTCCCAGCTGTATCGGTTCATGCAGCAGCGGTACACTCGTGATACACCAGATGATCTGGTATGTCTCAATGCGCTGCTTGCCTCATGCATCGCGGAGAAGGCACTGATCTATCTCTATGCGGAACAGAATCTGATCACAGAGGAGCTGCTGATCGCTCTTGTGGAAGAGTTGGATCTGGACCGGGACTATATGAAGAAGACACTTCAGGACAATCGCAGACCGGTGAATCTTGATCAGCCGTTACTCAAAGGTCTGTATTGACGATCGATTAGGAGGGGGTAGGTATGAGAGTTCCTGACTTGATTCGAAAGAAACAGCATCGCGAGGTCCTGACACCACAGGAGATCGATTTCTTCATTCAGGGCTACTCCTCGGATCGTATCCCTGATTATCAGGCATCAGCCTGTGCATGGCTATCTGGTTCAACGGCATGACCACAGAAGAGACGGCTGAGCTGACCATGGCGATGGCCAGGTCGGGAGATCAGATCGATCTCTCAGCGATCCCCGGGATCAAGGTAGACAAGCACAGTTCCGGCGGGGTCGCCGATACCACCACCATCGCCATCGCACCGCTTGTGGCCGCCTGCGGTGGGAAAGTCGCCAAGATGTCCGGCAGAGGGCTGATGCACAGCGGCGGGACGCTCGATAAACTGGAGTCCATACCCGGGTACCAGGTCTTTCAGGACATGGACAGCTTCGCGCATATCGTGAACACCTGTGGTGCATCGATCATCGGACAGACGGCGAACCTGGTCCCCGCAGACAAACGGCTCTACTCCCTTCGGGATGTCACCTCGACGGTAGACTCCATGCCGCTCATCGCATCGAGCATCATGAGCAAGAAGCTGGCATCGGGCAGTGACAAGATCCTTCTTGATGTGAAATGGGGTACCGGTGCCTTCATGCAGACGGTCGATGAGGCTGCTGAGCTGGCACGGATCATGGTCGATATCGGGAAACATGCCGGCCGCCCCACGGTCGCGCTGGTCACTGATATGAATCAGCCGCTCGGGAACGCTGTGGGCAACGCCCTGGAAGTCATCGAGGCCATCGAGATCCTCAGCGGGGGAGCAGAGGGGGATCTGAAGGAGCTGATCATGGAACTCTCTGCCAGGATCCTGGTCATGGGCGAGGTCTTCAAGCGGACCGACGATGCCCGTGCAGCCCTGCAGGAGGCGATACGAAGCGGCAGAGCCCTTGATGTCTTCGAGCAGATCATACGACTGCATGGTGGGGACCCTGCCGTTTGCAGAGATACCTCAAGGCTCCCGCAGGCAGCATCGCTGGTCTCTGTGCGAGCGAAGAGCAGCGGGTATATCATGAGCATGGACAGTGATGAGATCGGCATGGCGACGGTGATGATCGGGGCCGGCAGGGAGACGAAGAGTGACAGGATCGATCCGGCAGTCGGACTCTGGCTGAAGAAGCGTATCGGAGATGCGGTCCGTGAAGGAGATGTCCTTGCTGAGTTCCATGTGAACGATCGGACCCATGAGCAGGCTGCCATCGAGAGGTTCCTTGCAGCGGTGCATATCGGATCCGAAACGGTAGAGCCCCGCGATCTGATCGTGAAGGTGGTCGAGTGACTCATTCAGGATCTGTTCAGCTGTCGTGAAATTGCAGAAAACCCTTGTGTAATTGGTGACAACCCATAATAATACAGTAAGGGCAGAGATCAGAAAGACCTCAGTCTGTGCTGAAAACCTTTTTCAATGTTACGAGTAAAGGAATATGTATGAGCCCAAAAGAAGAACGAAACGTCGTACTTGAAACACGTCATATCTCAAAACAGTTCCCCAAGGTCCTGGCTAATGATGATATCAGCATCACCCTCTATGAGGGGGAGATCCTGTCACTGCTGGGGGAGAACGGGGCTGGGAAATCGACCTTGATGAACGTCCTCTATGGTCTGTATAAACCGACATCCGGGAAGATCCTGCTCCACGGAGAAGAGGTGGAGTTCTCATCCCCCAGAGATGCCATCAGCAAGGGGCTGGGCATGGTGCATCAGCACTTCATGCTGGTCGATACCCTTACGGTAACCGAGAACATCATCCTCGGGGCCGAACCGGGGAGAGGCGGAGTCATCGATTATAAGAAGGCACGCGAGCAGGTCGTTGCCATAGCGAAGAAATATGGACTTCGTGTGGATCCCGATGAGACGATCGAGAATCTTTCAGTCGGTCTGCAGCAGCGTGTGGAGATCCTCAAAGCGCTCTACCGAAACGCGAAGATCCTGATCCTTGATGAGCCGACAGCCGTACTGACCCCTCAGGAGGTCGATGAGCTGTTCGAGGTCGTGAAGACCCTGCGTAACAGCGGTGTCTCTGTGATCATCATCACCCATAAGCTCGAGGAGGTCATGGAGATCTCTGACCGATGCTACATCCTGCGCAGAGGGAGACAGGAGGGGGAACGGCTCACCAGAGGTGCTACGAAGGCTGAACTTGCCAACCTCATGGTAGGAAGGGATGTCGTGCTCACGGTAGCCAAGACACCCCATACGGTGGCGAAGGACCCTATCATGCAGCTCGAACACGTGACGGTGCTCAACGAGAAGAAGGTCCAGGCCCTGAAAGACTGTTCGCTTGACATCCATCCCGGCGAGATCGTCGGGATCGCCGGAGTCGATGGGAACGGGCAGTCGGAACTGGCAGAGGTGATCATGGGACTGATCCCCGTCGAATCGGGTCGGATCATGCATGAAGGCGAGGATGTGGCGAAGCTCTCGACCCGGCAGCGGATCTTCAAGAACATATCCTATGTCCCGGCAGACCGACAGGAGTTCGGCTGGTGCTTCCCATGACGATCGCAGAGAATATCGCTATCGGCTATCATGAGAAGATGCCCTACTGCAGAGGGTTGAGCCTTGACTACACCTATATCAACAGACATGCGGAGGAGCTGGTAGCGTCCTTCGATATCAGGACCTCCTCGGCGCTGGCCCCTGCAGGTACGCTCTCAGGGGGGAACCAGCAGAAGGTCATTCTGGCACGGGAGTTCTCCAGGGAACCCACGTTCCTGCTGGTGAGCCAGCCGACCCGGGGACTGGATGTCGGGGCGATCGAATATATCCATTCACAGATCCTGGCTATGCGTGATCGCAATGTCGGTATACTGCTCATATCCATGGAGCTCGAAGAGATCTTCGCCCTTGCAGACCGTATCATGGTCATGTATGAGGGGAAGATCGTGAAGGAACTGGATCCAGAGAAGACTGATGAGAAAGAAGTCGGGCTCTATATGACCGGAGGTAATGCATAACATGGTTGAAAAGACAAGAACAACACCTGTCATCGCAGCGGGTCTGGCACTGCTGGTATTCTTCGGTGGATGGTTCGTCGTGACAGGAAACGGATGGGGCCATCTGCTCATCCTGGCAGCCTGGGGCGGGTATCTGGTGACCGCATGGCTGGGGACACGCAAAGACAGCTCAGCTGCACCGTTCCATACACCGCTGCTGACCTCCATCATGATACTGCTTGCGGTATACGGGATCGTCCTCTATTTGGGAAGTTACTTCTGGGGAGCTTTCCTGATCATCGCGGCACTGGTGGTCTATGCGCTTGAGAAAGGCCTCAAAGACGGGAAAGAGATCCTGAAAGAGTCGCTGAAGGCCTCTTTGAAGAATCTGATGATACCCTTCTTCGGGTTCTTCTCTGCACTGATCATCGGTGTGTTCATCATGCTGGCGACCGGCTATGATCCGATCGAATCCTATGCGGCGCTCTTCTACGGCGGGCTCGTGAAGAACTGGAGCGTATCGATCCTGAATGCGACCCCGCTGATCTTCACCGGTCTCTCGATCGCCTTTGCCTTTCAGGCCGGGTTGTTCAACATAGGAGCTGAAGGTCAGTACTACGTCGGTGCCATGGCAGCGACCTTCTTCGGGTTGTATCTGAATCTGCCTCCGCTGCTGACGATCCTGCTCATCATCCTGATCTCAGGGGCCCTTGCCGCTGCTTGGAACTTCGTCCCTGCACTGTTGAAGGTGAAGACCGGGGCTCATGAGGTCATAACGACCATGATGCTCGCACATACGGCACGCTATCTCTCCCCTGTCTTCATCAGAACCTTCGGTGGAGATCCTGCGACATCGACACATGCCTATGTCACCGACCCTATCCTTGAAACGAGTTTTCTGCCGAGGTTCAAGGGGTTCCTCCCGGACACCAATTATCGGCTTCATATCGGTATCCTCATAGCCATAGGGGTTGCCCTGTTCGTCCATTATCTGCTGTTCAAGACGCGCATCGGATTCGAGATCAGGGCGGTAGGGCAGAATCCCAATGCTGCCCGGGCACAGGGGATCTCCATCGGGAAGAACATCTTCAGAGCTCTGCTGTTCGCTGGATTCCTGGCAGGTCTCTCTGGTGTGGTCCAGGTCCTCGGTCTTGATCACAAGCTGTTTTTGAACCTCTCAGGAGGGTATGGCTGGAACGGTATCTCCGTTGCACTGCTTGCTGCGAACAACCCCATCGGGGTCATCTTCACAGCACTCATCTGGGGCATACTCGATGCCGGCGGACAGTATATGATCCGTGTCACCGATACGCCCAACTCGATCGTCGAGATCATCAAGGGGATCGTGCTCTTCCTGATCGTCGCCCGGTACATCTATGTCTATCTGGGTAACCGGATCAAGAGGCGCAGCCTCAGAAGGATCGAGGCGAAGAACGCTGCAGGAGGTAGGGCATGATCGATATGATACTGGCCTCTCAGATTTTCAATGTGGATCTGCTTGCTGCATCCATCAGGCTCTCGACTCCCATCGCCATCGCAGCGATCGGAGCGACCATCTGTGAACGATCGGGTGTGGTGAACATCGCGATGGAAGGGATCATGATCGTCGGGGCCTTCTTTGCCCTCTGGTTCTCCGCACTGACCGGAAGCCCCTGGATCGGTCTCTTTGCAGGTCTCGTCTTCGGTGGTCTGTACAGTCTCATCCATGCCTGGGCAACGGTGACCCTGCACCTCGATCATACGGTATCCGGTGCTGTGCTGAACATCCTGGCCCTTGGTATCACGCGATACATGATGGTCCTTGCATACGGCCACCCGGGCACATCTGATTCCATTCCCGTCACGCTCGCGAACTATCGGTTCGCCGTCCCGCTGCTTTCAGATATCCCGGTACTCGGTCCATCCCTGTTCAACCAGACCCCGATCGTCTACATCATGTTCCTGCTGGTGATCTTCTTCACCTGGTTCATGAAGAAGACCAAGGTCGGGCTGCATATCAAGGCCTCGGGGGAACATCCCTATGCGCTGGAGACCATAGGGGTCTCCGTATACAAGATCAGGTATCTCGGAGTCATCATCTCAGGTCTCCTCGGTGGTGTCGCCGGTGCCTATCTTTCGATCGAGAATCAGTCGACCTTCACCGAGGGAATGACCAACGGACGCGGGTTCATCGCTATGGCAGCCATGATCTCAGGCGGCTGGACCCCGATCGGGGCGTTCCTTGCAGCCCTCTTCTTCGGGTTCGCAGAGGCGTTCCAGCTTCGTCTGCAGATCTCAGGAGCTGTCTCCATCCCCGGTGAGTTCTTCACGATCATACCGTATGTCGCCACCGTGGCTGCAGTTGCCGGTCTGGTCCGTAAGTCGAAGGCTCCAAAGGCCGATGGGAAGGATTTCATCATCGAAAAAGAAGATTGAAAGAGCTTTAATAATAAACCGATAAGGTTTATAATGATACATTATGTAACTGAAAAACAGGAGGAACGATTCATGAAAAGGAATCTGGTAAGAATTATTGGGATCACGATGTTACTGGCTCTTGCGGTGACACCGATCTTTGCTCAGGGTCAGCAGGATGAGGCTTCTGATGCAGTGACTGCTACGATGGCTACCGATGTCGGCGGACTTGGGGACAAGTCTTTCAATGACAGTGCCTACGCAGGACTGGTAAAAGCCAATGATGAACTCGGAGTCGAGATCAACGTTGTAGAATCAAAAGAGTTCACCGACTATGTCCCGAACCTCTCAGGTCTTGCAGAAGATGGTTCTGATGTGGTCTTCGCCGTCGGATTCCTCATGGATTCAGCAGTGAAGGAAGTGGCAGCGAACTATCCTGACCATTGGTTCGCCGGTATCGACATCGGGACCTATGGCGAAGCACCAAGTAACTTCATCGGTGTGCAGTACAATGAACATGAAGCAGGATACCTTGCAGGTATCGTTGCCGGTATGATGACCAAAGAGTATGCAGGGAACTCCCCGAAACTCAACGATGAGAATGTGGTCGGTGTCGTGCTGGGTATGCTCGTTCCCGCAGTCGAGAAGTTCGAAGTCGGGTTCATCCAGGGTGTCCATTACGTGAACCCAACCTGTGAAGTACTCTCCATCGTGGTTGATTCGTTCACAGACAGTGCCAAGGGAAAAGAAGCTGCATTGTCCATGATCGAAAAGGGTGCAGATATCGTGTTCCAGGCAGCAGGCGGTGCCGGGATCGGAGCTATCCAGGCTTGTAATGAATCTGGCGTGTTCGCTATCGGTGTCGATACTGATCAGAATGGTGTCGCACCTGCAACGGTCCTTACCTCTGCCACCAAGGGTGTCGCACAGTCGGTCTACCTTGTCGTGGAATCTGTGGTGAACGGGACTGCCGAAGGCGGCGATGTGATCTACGGTATCAATGAGGATGCTGTGGGACTGGCAAGTTTCAACCAGCATGACTCTATCGTTCCTCAGGCTGTGAAAGATGAAGTAGCGAAAGCTATCGCTGACATCAAGGCTGGGAAACGAGTGATCGAGACTTCACGAGCTGCTATCGGAAGATAGGCGTGAGAATCTGCTACTAAGAATACCGGGCGAAAGCCCGGTATTTTATTTTCTGCTGTCTGTGATATACTGCAGATATAGACGCATCGGGCAAGGTGACAGGAGGATATATGTACACGATGGAAATGATCAATGAAGCTGCTCGTTATATCCGAGAGCGTATAGTGCAGGTGCCCCGGATCGGGATGATCCTCGGTTCGGGACTCGGGATCCTCGGCGATGATGTCTCCGACCCTGTCACGATCCCCTACAGTGCTATCCCCCATTTCCCCCGATCGACCGTAGAGGGACATGCAGGGCAACTGGTGATCGGAGAGCTCGAAGGCAGGCAGGTGCTGGTCATGCAGGGTCGGTTCCACTACTATGAAGGCTATGAGATGTATGCGGTCACCTTCCTGTTCGTGTGATGTACCAGCTCGGGATCCGTGATATGCTGGTGACCAATGCAGCCGGCGGCTGCAACCCCGCGTTCACTCCCGGGGACCTCATGATCATCACCGATCACATCAAGTTCTTTGACCAGAGCCCGCTCCGCGGACCGAATCTTCCCGATTTCGGACCCCGTTTCAACGATATGAGTGATGCCTATACCCGAGTACTGCAGGAAAAAGCATTGCAGGTAGGGCGTGATCTGGGTATCTCACTGGTACGGGGTGTCTATGCTCATATGGCCGGACCCAGCTTCGAGACCCCGGCTGAGATACGGATGCTTCAGATCCTCGGTGCAGATGCCGTGGGGATGTCTACCGTCCCTGAGGTGACCACTGCAGCCCATGCAGGGATGCGCGTCCTCGGGATCTCCTGCATCACCAATATGGCAGCCGGGATCCTCGATCAGCCCCTGAACCATCAGGAGGTCATGGAGACCGGAGCTCTTGTCCGTGACAAGTTCGCCTCTCTGATCAGGGGAGTCCTTGCCATATGGTAGAAGGGAAACAGGCGGCCAGAGATCTGATCAGTCAGCTCGGCCTCCTCCCGCTTCCCGAGGAGGGGGGTACTTCAGGCGGCAGTATACCTCTGAGAACGAGCATGTCTCAGGTAAGAAGCTCTGCTCCCTGATCTACTATCTGATCGATGGGTACTCGTTCTCATCCCTTCACAGACTGGGATCCGAGGAGATCTGGAACTTCTACCGAGGTGACCCTGCAGAACAGGTGCTCATCTATCCTGACGGCAGATGTGAACACATCATCCTCGGTCCTCATCTTGAGAGGGGAGAGGTCCTCACTTCCGTGGTCCCTGCCGGTGTATGGCAGGGAACCAGACTGCTTGATGGTGGAGCCTATGCGCTCTTCGGCTGTGTGGTGGTCCCGGAGTATGATCCGGAGGATTATACCCATGGGTCTGCTGATCGATTGCTGAGGCAGTATCCTGAACACCATGCTATAATCAGAGCGTACACGAACTAACTCTTCTCCAGTAAGGTGTCTGCATGATCAAGGTGCTATGTGTTTCCGATGAGATCGACTCTCTGGTCTATTCTGAGAATATCAAGGAACGCTACGGCGATATCTCATTTGTGCTCGGAGCGGGTGATCTCCCGCTTCGCTACTATGGTTTCATCGTCAGCAGTCTGAACAAACCCCTCTATTTCGTCTTCGGCAATCATAATCTCAAACATCTGAGTGATTTCATCAAGGACGGGACGGAGAATGAGTTCGCTACCGGTTACAGCTTTTTAACGAAGAACTATTATGGATCGACCTATATAGGCAGTACACTGGTCAGGGATAAGAAGACCGGTCTGCTGCTGATGGGCTTGGGTGGTTCGTATACATACAACAACGGGAAGAATCAGTACAGTGACTCTCAGATGTACAGGAAGATCCTTGGACATATCCCGAAACTGATCTATTATCGGATCCGATACCACAGGTGGATCGATATCGTGGTGACCCATGCGCCGCCGTTCGGTATCCATGACAAAGAGGATCGCTGCCACCGGGGGTTCAAAGCTTTCCTCTGGTTGATGAGAGTCTTCAAGCCGGCCTATCTGGTGCATGGCCATGTGCATCTGCTTGATCTGAATGAGAAGCGTGAAGGACTCTATCATGAGACTCGTGTCGTGAATGTGTTCAAGAGTCATGTACTGGAGATAGATAGATAATATGAGTGGAATAGCACAGCAGCAGGCACAGGAAGATTTTGCACGGGCAAGACGGAAAGCACAGTTCGAGCTCTTCCTGTCATCCCTGCAGATGAAGCGGAGCGATCTGCTGTCTCTGTATGATGTCAAGGAGCTGCTCCGGCCGAAGACCGAGACCTATATAGGGGTCAAGCCGATCCCCATCAGCAGGATCGTCGGCAGTGAGGGGCGGTATCAGGACTTCAACAGCACCTTCTTTCCCAAGAAGGAGATGCTCAGAGGTCGCTGGCAGAGTATCGACCGGGCTCATATGCAGTATGTGGAGCTGCCGCCGATCAGTGTCTACAAGATCGGGGATGCCTACTTCGTCCGTGACGGGAACCATCGGGTCTCGGTCGCCAAGTCCAGAGGCATCGAGTACGTGGATGCGACCATCGTAGAGCTTGGATCGGAGATCACACCCGAACCGGGCATGTCCATGCGGCAGTTGAAGAAGAAAGTCATCGAGTATGAACGCCAGCGGTTCCTTGAAGCGTATCAGCTCACCGAAGACAGACTGATCACCCAGATCACGTTCACCAGTCCAGGACGGTATACCGAGATGCTTCACCATATCAATGTCCATAAGTACTATCTCAACGAAGATCGCAATGCTGAGATCCCCTTTGAAGAGGCTGCAGATGCTTGGTATGAACACGTGTATCTTCCCATCATCGAGAACTTCAGGGAGAACAGAGTCCTGGGCAAGTTCCCCGGGAGGACCGAAGGGGACCTGTATATGTGGGTGGTACGACATTGGGAGGAGCTGAGGGAGAAGTACCATTCGGATCTCTCGGTCGAGCATGCAGCGAGGGATCTGACGGAGAAGTACGGCTTGAGCTATTGGGAGAGGGTGAAAAGGACCGTCACTTCGCTCTTCAGAAAGCATCAGTGATACCAGCAGGCCGGAAGCGATTCCGGCATGCTGGTATCATGGACGAAGGAGGTCAATCCTTCTTGACGGTATCTGCCAGGATCGCGGCATAGAAGTCCAGGGCTTTACCCAGTTTATCAGATGGTCTGATATGACTCTCCTCGCCGGAGCAGTGCAGAATACCGGAGACCGGTTGTTTCTCATCGATATGATTGACCTGACGGCCCAGCGGGATGTGTATGAGACCCATATGCTGTGCATAGTGGATCATATTCTGCAGACACAGGGTTCCTCCCCCTCGATAAGAGAACAGCTGGTGAAGCAGGAGAAGTACTTTCCGGTCAGTTTTCCATCATCGAAGTAGATGGATGAAGAATCCATGAAACTCTTCATCTCGGCAGAGACGTTCGCGAAGTACGTCGGGCTGCCCAGTATGATGAGGTCACTTTTCAGCAGGGTCTCGGAATTGGCTATAGGCAGGGCGAGGATCTCTTCATAGTAGTCGTTCGCGATCTCGAGCTTGTTCGCCCAGATGTGCAGATCGCTGTCCTCAACACGGTAGAGCCTTGCATCGAGCCCTTCAGCCTGTAAGGCCTCCTGAAAAGCAGTGGCGATGATATAACAGTTGCCTGAAACGCTGTGAAAGATAATCGAGCATCTTTTCATGGTCGTCCTCCGTACCCTCAGTATATCATGTTTTTCCGGCGTACAGCGTGTGAACTGTGTGCGATATTCACTGCAGAACACCAGTAAGATCCTTACACTTTACAGTAAAACGTCAAAGATAACAGGATGGTTACAAAATCAGTCTGAATAAAAAAGTTTCCCTTTGCTTTATGAGAAAATGATGTATAATATTCTATGTCGATTAGAAACGACTGTGATATCGCGATTGCCGGATTTGCGATATTTTTTTGTTACCTGTATATCTGTAACAGGATTATGGGATGCAAAAGGGGGTTACCGCTTCTCCTCTTAGATGAGGGAGAGCGGTTTTTTTATGTCTCCACATAAGACAGGAGCGATCCATGAGAATCTATTAAGATCTTCTTATCTTGACTTCTGCGTAGAGAACCACTGGACTGTGAATAGGCAAGGCTGATATGATGTGACCTTTGTCAAGAAATATTTTTGAATCAGTTCTTCATATTTACTCTCCATACTTCGTATCGAAAAAGGACTGGTAGACAGGATATCAGTGTTCGGCATCTGACCACTCTGATATACGTGGATTGGGTACCACAGGCCAATGGTCCGCCTACAGCTCTTTCTGTCTTAAAACGTGAATCACCTTTACCGGCGTCAACAAAGCCTTGTCGAAGATAGCAGGATCGTTGCTGTGATCATCCTGTCTACCAGTCCCTCTCATCCATGAACCTCAACTTGGTATATTGATTCTCAAGCGATCCTGTCAGTCATCATACCCCAGACAAAACACGCCATCTCCCGTGCTACGGCAACGGTTGCCTTGTTATGATGAACACCTCTGGCAGACAGACGGCTGTACACCCGGTGAAGCCTTCTGTTCGCTCGATCCGCATAGGCAATGACATCAGGGTCATTCCCCTTCTGACGGGCCAGTAGTCGTTTCGACTTCTGCCCATAAATATTGCTCCTCAATGTCGCTTTAGCCCCCTCGATGAGTAGTAACCGTAACCGCGTGTTCCCCGCTTTCGTGATACATCCTCTATGTTCTTTCAGACCACTGCTATCCTCACTGGGAACAAGCCCGAGATAGGCTGAGAACTGTTTGGCGTTTGCGAACCTGGAGAAATCACCGATTTCCGCGATGATGGACAAGGCTGTATGCGTCTCTATCCCTCTGAAACAGCGGAGTCGCGATACGTTCTCCTGATACGTATCCATCTGAGCTATCTCTTCTATCCTCTGGTCATACCGGTTGACCTTCTCCTGTTGGTCATGAACTTCCTGAAGATACTCATTGAAGGTCTCCTGGTCTACGAAATCATCAAAACTCTGCTGCTTCAACCATCTGAAATGGCTCTGAGTCCAATAGTTCTTCCCTGTATCATAGGCTCTCCCCAGCCGGAGGAGAAAGGCCAGAAGATTCTGCTTTGCGACTTTCAGAGCCTTCTTACGGGTATTCCGCAGCCTGGTGAAGTTCTTCACTGACTCATCCTGAGGTGTCGGTACATGCACAGCACTATAGGTCCCGAATGCGAGATGCCGGGCAATGGCCTGTGCATCAAGTCGGTCATTCTTCACCCGATTCCCCACAGCCTTCGGCATACTCGTCGGTGCCATGATCACACAAGGGATCCCTGCACGTTCCAGGTCTCGATACAGCCCATAGCCGGTAGGACCTGCTTCATACCCGCAGATGACATCGGCTCCTCCATGCTCTGCTTTCATACGATTCACATACTTGATAACCAAAGTACTCTTGCTGGCTATCTTGCTCTGACCGAAATGCCGATTACCTTGGAATGTGAAAGAGCTCAACGAGTAACTATCCTTGTGGACATCGATTCCGATATTGATTACAGTATTCATGTGACCTCCATTTGCATGTGGTAACCACATACGGGTTTATTTTCTTACTCCCAGTATGCAGGATGAATCCACGATTTGCAAACTGGGGGGTCACTTCATATTGTCTTACACAGCGGAGATCATACTCTTATGAAGGTTAGTGTTCGACTACGGAGTGTATAAGAGTCTGTACTCTATACCTACGAAGCTTCACCTCGAGCTTCACGTATTCTTCCTGAACGGAGTAACTTGAACATATATGGTCATAGGAAATGGATGGAGCTGCATGCTCTTTACGTGAAGGCTTGCAGCATATTGGAAACATACAATAAAACGTATCTAAAAAAAATTGGAAACATGTAGATTTATTGGGTGATGCAGGCTAAGTGAAACGTACATAGATTCGAAGACGAACAGACGGGTCGGTCTCATGGACCCTTTTCTGCCTCTGCAGGGTCTCTGTTCAGCCGACTTGATATGCTAAATTTCTATCTATTCTCATAGACAGATGCCTTCATCGTATGGTATAGTTACTTTCACAAAGTAAGTAATTAAGCAGATAGCGATAAGGAGCATAGGGAACCATGGATGAACAGAAGATCACAGAAATGATCACAGAGCTTGTGCGCCGGGCTCGTGCGGCACAGGAACAGGTCGCAGAATATACCCAGGAACAGATCGATGAGGTGTGTGTCGCGGTCGGTTGGGAAGTCTACAATGATGAGAACATCCGGCTGCTTGCCGAACTCGCCGTCGAAGAGACCGGTATGGGAAATGTGAAGGACAAGATCGCGAAGCACAAAGGGAAGATCCTTGGTGTCCTCAATGATATACAGCATGCTCCATCGGTCGGTCTGATCGAAGAAGACCTGAAGAAACAGATCTTCAAGTATGCGAAGCCGGTCGGAGTGGTGGGAGCCCTGACGCCGGTGACCAATCCCACAGCGACACCTGGCAGTAATGCCCTCTCGATCCTCAAAGGCCGTAATGCCGTGATCTTCGCACCCCATCCTGCATCAAAGAACGCATCAGCCTGGCTGTGAAGTTCATGCGCGAAGGGCTGAGAAACGTGGGGGCCCCTGAGGACCTCATCCAGATCATCGAAGAACCCTCGATACCTGCGACTGGAGAGTTGATGCGACAGGTGGATCTGGTCCTGGCAACCGGGGGAGGGGCTATGGTGAAAGCAGCCTATTCCAGCGGGACACCAGCCTATGGTGTCGGACCGGGGAACTCCGTACAGATCATCGCAGAGGATGCCGATGTGAGAGAAGCGGCACGGAAGGTGGCGCTGAGCAAATGTTTCGACTATGCCACCTCCTGTTCATCGGAGAATTCGATCATCGTCCATGATTCGGTCTATGATCGCATGATGGAGTATCTGATCGAAGAGGGCGGGTACCTCTGCACCGCTGAAGAGAAGAGCGTCCTTGAGAAGTGGATGTGGAGACCGAACAGGAAGGGTCATATGGCACTCAACGCGGCGATCGTCGCAAAGAGTGCTCAGGTGATCGCCTCTGATGCGCAGCTTGAGATCCCCGAAGACAGGCGGATGCTCATCGTAGAGGGGACGCTCCCGGTAGTGGAGGACAGATTCTCCAAGGAGAAGCTCTCTCCTGTACTGACCGTATGGAGATACCGGACCTTCGAAGAGGGGTACGGCCTGCTCAAGGAGATCACCGACCATAATGGTACCGGCCACTCCTGCGGTATTCACACACACAACGAAGCCTATATCGAGTATCTCGGCATGCATATGAAGACCAGCCGGATCATGGTGAATCAGCCGCAGGCACCGGCGAACGGCGGTAACTTCTTCAACGGTATGCCCAGCACGGTCACCCTCGGCTGCGGTACCTGGGGCGGGAACATCACGACCGAGAACATCAACTACAGACATTTTCTCAACATCACCTGGCTCTCGAAGCTCCTTCCGGTGGTAAAGCCTACAGATGATGAGATCTTCGGTGCGTATCTGAACAAGAGAGCCGGTCAGGGCAAGGCATAAAGGGGTTATCGATGAAACTGTTTGAATACCAGGCTAAAGAGGTCTTTCGTTCACATGGCATACCGGTCCCTCCGAGTGTGCTGGTTGAGACCGTACCTGAGGTACAGAAGGCACTCGGGGAGATCGGACTTCCCTGTGTCCTGAAATCTCAGGTACTCCGCGGCGGTCGCGGTAAAGCAGGACTGATCCCGTTCGTCAGGACAGAGGAACAGGCCGTCACCGAAGCGCAGCGGCTGCTGGGGAGCGAACAGGTCCCCATGCTCCTGGTGGAGTCAGCCGTTGATATTGACCGTGAGATCTATCTCTCAGTGACGGTGGACCCTGTCGCTGCGACGGCTCTGATCATTGCCAGTGCCGCCGGCGGGGTGGAGATCGAGACACTCGCACAGACCGATCCGGAGAAGATCGTACAGGAACCGGTCGATATCACGATCGGCCTGATGCCGTATCAGGTGAATGATCTGGTCTATCGGCTCGGCCTCAACGGAGATGTCGCAAAACAGACGAAGAAGGTGATCACCAACCTCTATGCGATCTTTGAAGCCTATGATGCAGAACTGGTCGAGATCAACCCTCTGTTCGTCTCGAAACAGGCTGAGGTGATCGCCGGGGACGGGAAGCTGATCATTGATGAGAATTCCATGCACCGGCAGAAGGGGTATGAACGCACGAGAGCCTACTATGACAGTGATATGGAGTTCGAAGCAGCACAGGAGGGGATCCCCTACCTGCAGTTCGATGGCGACATCAGTCTGATGTGTGCCGGTGCAGGACTGACTACGACCGTATACGATCTGGTCAACTATGAAGGCGGTAGTGTAGCCAACTATCTTGAGTTCGGTGGACCGAACTATCGAAAGGCTGTACGGGCCATGGAGTTGTGCCTCCAGAATGAATCGAAGGTCATCCTCATGGTGACCTTCGGGACCATCGCACGAGCTGATGTGATGGCAGAGGGTATCGTTGATGCCATCAATCGATTGCACCCTGATCGGCCGATCGTCACCTGCATCCGTGGTACCAATGAGGAAGAGGCTGTCAGGATCCTGAGAGCTGCCGGACTGGAACCCCTGTTCGATACCGAAGAGGCAGTACGAAAAGCGGTCGCTATTGCCAAGGGAGCGTGCTGATCATGAGTATATTCATTGAAAGCGATACAAGAGTCCTTGTTCAGGGAATGACCGGTAAAGAGGGAAGTTTCTGGACGAAGCACATGATAGATCTGGGAACACAGGTCGTAGCCGGGGTCACCCCGGGCAAAGAAGGCCAGGAAGTCGAAGGGCGTCCGGTCTACCACTCGGTACGACGAGCCGCAGCAGAGCATGAGATCGATGCAGCCATGCTGTTCGTCCCTCCAAGGTTCACCAAAGATGCCGTCTTCGAGGCCCTGGATAGCGGGATTCAGAAGATCGTCACCATCGCTGACGGTATCCCGCTTCATGAGATGGTACAGATCCGTGCAGCGGCACGATCGAACGGTGCGATGGTCGTCGGGGGGAACACCTCTGGAGTGATTAGTCCGGGAACGGCGATGATGGGGATGTTCCCCTACTGGATCGAGCGTGTCTACACCCCAGGACGTATCGGTGTGATGACCAGAAGCGGTTCTCTTACGAATGAAGTCACAGCGATGGTCGTTCGTGCCGGGTTCGGTGTCAGTTCCCTTATCGGTATCGGCGGGGACCCTGTCCCGGGTACCAGATTCGCAGAGATGCTGCCCCTGTATGAGCAGGACCGGGAGACCGATGCCGTAGTGATCATCGGGGAACTGGGCGGGACCATGGAAGAGGAGGTAGCCGAGGCGATGAGAGACGGACGCTTCACCAAACCGGTAGTCGCCTTCCTCGGTGGGAGGACTGCACCCAAAGGTAAGCGAATGGGCCATGCCGGTGCTATCGTCACCGGGGGGAAGGGTACGGTCGAAGGAAAGATCAAAGCCCTCACCGAGGCTGGAGCTCTGGTTGCAGAGCGTCCGCGATTCGTCGGGGAGCTTCTGCAGGAACTGCTGAAAAAAACATCTGAAAAAAAGGAACACTGATGAGTTTACAGGACCACCAGAAAATAGAACTCAAACAGATCATCTACTTCGTTGCCGCTGTGGTACTGATGCTGGTGATGAAGGCGATCCCCCTGGCGGATTCGGTCAGGTACGCAGGATCAGCAGAACTCACTGCTACAGGACAGGCCGCTATGGGCGTACTGCTCTTCGCTCTGGTCCTGTGGATGACCGAAGCGATCCCCTTTCATATCACCGGGATGCTGAGTATCGTGCTGCTGACCCTCTTCAAGGTCGATACCTATAAAGTCATCGTGAAAGAGGGGTTCGGCAGTGATACGGTGACCTTCTTCATCGGTGTCCTGATCCTCTCCGCATTCATCACGACATCGGGGCTCGGCAAGAGGATCGGTGTATGGATCCTCTCCAAGACCGGGAACAACACGAAGAGCATCGTCTTCGGATTCCTGCTGACCGGGACCATCCTGTCGATGTGGATCACCAATATGGCTGTGGCAGCGATGCTGATGCCTCTGGCGGTGGGGATCCTTGAAGAGGAGAAGATACAGCCTCTGAAGAGCAACTTCGGCAGAGCCTGCTGATCGCCTGTGCCTGGGGGTCGATCATCGGCGGGATCGGGACCCCTCGGGGCCGGCCCGAATGCGCTTGCCATCGGCTTCATCAAATCGATGGCAGGGATAGATATCAACTTCGCACAGTGGATGCTCTATGGGGTACCGGCAGCCCTGCTGATGACTCCTGTGGCCTGGGTCGTCCTGATGATCTTCTTCAAACCGGAGATGACCCATCTGGAGAAGTCAAAGGAAGAACTCAGACAGGAGTTCGAGCGGTTCCCTCCCATGAGAAGAGAGGAGATCATCACGACCATCCTCTTTCTGATCACTGTGGCGCTGTGGCTCGGTTCCCCGCTGCTGGAGAAGTGGATCGGTATCAACATCCCGATCTCCATGCCAGTCATGTTCACCTCCTGTCTCTTCTTCCTGCCTAAGGTCACCCGTATCGGGTGGAGCAAGATCGAATCACAGGTATCATGGAGCGGGATCATCCTCATCGTCTCAGGGATCTCTCTTGGTATGATGCTCTATACCACCGGGGCAGCCCGCTGGCTGTCAGTGGTCCTGCTCTCAGGTATCGGAGGCCTCCCGTCCTTCCTGATGGTCTTCGTGATCGTCTTCATGATCTCCATGCTCAAGATCATCTTCTCGAGCAATACCGTCACTGCTACGATCATCATCCCGATCATGATAGAACTGGCAGTCTCCCTTGGTCTGCCCGTCATGTCAGTAGCCCTGCCGGCATCGCTTGTCGCTTCGCTCGCGTTCATCCTGGTCACCTCCTCCCCGACAAACGTCATACCCTATTCTGCGGGGTACTTCTCCATCGCGGACTTCGCGAAAGCGGGATTACTGATGACCCTGCTGGGTTCTCTGATCCTCTCTACCGTGGTCTTTACCATCGGTTCTATGACCGGTCTGTACTAGAAGTCTGTTGAACATGCAGTGAGAGCCGCCGTATGGCGGCCTTTTTTCCGTGCAGAGGGTAAAAACGGCTTTTTTATGGAAGATTATCTTGCCGGGTACCGGAAAAAATTAGTATGTTTTCACAGACGATCTACTCGTTCGTCAGTTCATAACACATATGTATGTACGAGCTAAAGACATAAGGAGTATTGCACCATGGCACAGAAGCGTTTCAAGACCGAAGTCAACCAACTACTGAACCTGATCATCCACTCTCTCTATTCTCATAAAGAGATCTTCATGAGAGAACTTGTATCGAATGCATCAGATGCACTGGATAAACTGAAATACCTGACCCTTACCGATGAGGGATTCAAATCTCTCCATTTTGATCCACGGATCGATATCACCTTCAATGAGAACGGGAAGAAGACCCTCACGATCCGGGACAACGGTATCGGTATGAGCCAGGAAGATCTCGATAAGCAGCTTGGGACCATCGCACGGTCAGGGACCAAGAAGTTCCTCGATCAGATGAAAGGTGATGCAAAGAAGGATGCGAACCTGATCGGACAGTTCGGAGTCGGTTTCTACTCCTGCTTCATGGTAGCCGATCATGTCGAGGTCATCACCAGAAAGGCTGGAGAGGACCAGGCATGGAAGTGGAGCAGTGACGGGAAGAACGCCTACACGGTCGAAGCTGCTGAACGGGAAGAGCAGGGGACTACGATCATCCTGGAAGTGAACGAAGAGGGTGATGAGTATGTGAACAGATGGCAGATCGAACAGCTGGTGAAGAAGTACTCCAACCACATCGCGTTCCCGATCTTCCTGGAGTTCGATCAGGAGTCCTATGAGGGTGAAGATAACAAGGAGAAGAAGGTAGAGCATAAGATCGAACAGATCAATACGGCTGCCGCACTGTGGAAGCGATCCAAATCAGAGCTGACAGATGATGATTATCATGAGTTCTATAAGAGCATCACCACTGACTTTGAAGATCCCCAGTTCTATATCCATACCCGTGCCGAAGGTACGATCGAGTATACCACGCTCTTCTTCATCCCGAAGAAAGCTCCCTTCGATCTCTATCAGGCAGACTACAAGCCCGGTGTGAAGCTCTATGTGAAGCGAGTGTTCATCACTGACGATGAGAAAGAGCTGCTGCCGCCGTACCTGAGATTCGTACGGGGCGTCATCGATTCAGAGGATCTGCCGCTGAACGTCTCCCGTGAGATCCTGCAGCAGAACCGCGTGATGGCCAGTATCAAATCAGCATCGGTGAAGAAACTCCTTGGAGAGTTCCAAAAGCTCTCAGAGTCGAATCCCGAGAAGTATACCGAATTCATCAAGGAGTTCAATCGACCGCTGAAAGAGGGTCTCTACTCAGATTATGCCAATAGGGATACGCTGCTGGAACTGATCAGATTCAAGTCCACCGAAGTCGAAGGCTATACCAGCCTCGCTGCCTACAAAGAGCGTATGTCTGAGGATCAGAAAGCGATCTACTATATTGCCGGGGGAAGTGAACAGACCCTGAAGAACTCACCACTGATGAAGGGGTATACCAACAAAGGCTTCGAGGTGCTCATCATGGATGATGAGATCGATGATATCGTGATCCCGACCATCGGCAGATACAAGGATGTGGAACTGAAGGCCATCAACAAGTCCGGTGCTGCTGAGGATATCAAGACTGACGAAGATAAAGAGAAAGAGAAGGCAGCCAAACCGGTACTCGATAAGATCAAAGAGGCTCTCGGTGAGCGGGTGAAGGATGTTGTCGCATCATCACGGCTTGAAGATGCCCCGGCATGCGTGGTCGTCGATGAGAACGACCCCACGGTGCAGATGCAGCAGATGCTCAAAGCCATGGGACAGACCGAGCTCCCCGATTTCACACCGATACTCGAGGTGAACCCCGATCATGCGATCGTTCAGAAGATCGCTGATCTCAGTGATGCCGATATGATCTCTGATGTGAGTAACATCCTGCTCGATCAGGCACTGCTTGCAGAGGGTGTCATGATCAAAGACCCTACCGACTTCGTACGAAGACTGACTGAGGTGCTGAGTAAGATCCTCTAGAACGAACTGGAAAACAGAAAGAGAGGCTGCCGCTGGTGTGATCCATTGGCAGCCTCTCCTGTTATGTCTGTATTCTCATGACTGAGGAGAGGTCACTGTCTGTACGGGGGCAGGGGAAGCACCTGCGGTTCCGAACTCATCTGGTAGGCGATCGCTCCGACTGCTGCCTCGGCTGCACTCATCGTAGTGGTATAGGGGATCTTCATTCTCATAGCCTCGGTCCTGATGTCATCATCGCTCTTCTTTGCCATGAACCCCATGGGGGTGTTGATGACCAGATCCACCCGATTGTTCCGGATGTTATCGATGATGTTCGGATGTCCCTCATGTACCTTCAGTATGACTTCACAGAGGATCCCCTCATCGAACAGGTCTCGTGCAGTCCCTCGTGTGGCTGTTATGGTGAATCCCAATGCTTCGAACTTCCGTGCGATCGGGATGATGGTCGTTCGGTCTCTCTTGTTCACCGATATGAAGACTTTCCCTTTCTTCGGGAGTCTGTTCCCTGCACCGATCTGAGACTTGTAGAAGGCCTCAGCGAAGGAACTCCCTGATCCCTGGACCTCCCCGGTCGATCGCATCTCAGGACCGAGGACCGGGTCGATGTCAGTGAACCGGTCAAAGGAGAAGACCGCTTCTTTGACGGCCCAGCCGGTGGTACAGTACCCTTCTCCGATCCCGTCCTCTCCGACAAGTCCCTGCTCGTTAAGATCAGTTCCCATCCAGGATCGTACGACGGCATCGATCAGGTTCACACTTGAGTTCTTCGAGAGAAAGGGGATGGTTCGTGATGCTCTCGGGTTCACTTCCAGAACATAGAGCTTATGATCTTTCTGTGCGAACTGGATGTTCAGGAATCCGTGGATATGGGTCTCACGGGCGATAGCGACCGCGGCGTGCTTCATCTCGGCGAGGATCTCAGGCTGTGATTTATAGGGAGGGAACACACAGGCAGAATCTCCTGAGTGGACCCCTGCAGCCTCGATGTGCTGCATGATCCCGCCGATGTAGACATGATATCCATCAGCTATGGCATCAAGGTCATATTCGAATGCATCTTCGAGGAACTGATCTACCAGTACCGGAGCCTTCTGCGATACTTCGATCCCCTTGGTAAGGAACTCTTCGAGCTCCTCATCGTTGTAGGCGATGAACATGCTTCTTCCTCCAAGGACGAAGGATGGTCGCAGCAGGACCGGGAACCCGATCTGGTGGGCGGCACGGCGAATGGCCTCATGACTGCCGGCCATCTGGTTCTCAGGCTGTCTGAGCCCGAGTTTCTGTATGAGAGCAGAGAACTTCCCCCGGTCTTCAGCATCGTTGATGCTCTCTATGGAGGTGCCGATGATCTCAGCACCGGCTTCCTGCAGCTTCTCTGCCAGGTTGAGCGGGGTCTGCCCTCCCAGCTGGACGACGATCCGCGGGACCTGTTCTTTCTTCATGATCGCAACCACATGCTCATAGGTCAGCGGTTCCAGATAGAGGCGGTCAGAGGTGTTGAAGTCGGTCGAGACCGTCTCAGGATTCGAGTTTATCAGGATCGTCTTACTTCCGTACCGCTGGTATGCCTTGGAGGCCAGGGTGCAGCAGGTGTCGAACTCCAGCCCCTGCCCGATCCTGTTCGGTCCGCTGGCAAGGATGATGATCCCGTCGTCTTTCAGCGATTCTCCCTCATCGATCTCTCCATAGGTCGAGTAGAAGTAGGGAGTCTGTGCCTTGAACTCACCGGCACAGGTGTCGACCAGATGATACGAAGGGGTGATGGCATGGGTCTCACGCAGTGCCTCGATCTCCTTCGCGGGTAATCCGGTCAGTCGTGCGATATGGAGATCGGAAAAGCCCATCCGTTTGGCATCAAGCAGCAGGCTGTACTGTTCAGCGGTATCCCCGAAGGAGTTCCTGATGGTCTTCTCCAGTTCGATCTGTCTGAGCATCTGATAGAGGAACCACCTGTCGTAGCCGGTCTTCTTCCCTATCGCTTCAACAGCAGCAGCGCCCTGTTCGGTGAGGGTCGTGTAGATGGCAAAGATCCTCAGCGGATGTGCAGAGCAGAGGATCCGTTCGATCTCTTCGGCAGTATAGCCTGTCAGCGGCTCGAGCCCTCATAGGATCGTTCGGTAGCACGAATGGCTTTGTTGAGTGCCTCATTGAGTGTCCTGCCGATCGCAAGGGTCTCCCCGACACTCTTCATCTGTGTGCCGAGTGCGGAATAGGCCATGGGGAACTTCTCCAGTTCGAACCTCGGGACCTTCACAGCACAGTAGTCAAGAGCTGGCTCGAAGCAGGATGCCGTGACTCCGGTGATCTCATTGGTCACCTCATCAAGGGTATACCCGACTGCCAGCTTTGCAGAGCATCTGGCTATCGGGAAGCCGGTAGCCTTGCTTGCGAGGGCTGAGGATCGTGATACCCTCGGGTTCATCTCGATGACCACCAGCTTGTCGCTGTCAGGCTTCATGGCGAACTGTACGTTACTGCCTCCGCAGTCTACCCCGACAGCTCTGAGGATATCGATCGCGGCATTCCTCATATGCTGGTACTCCGTATCCGAGAGGGTCTGGATCGGGGCTACGGTGATGCTGTCACCGGTATGGATACCCATCGGTCGATGTTCTCGATGGAACAGACGATGATGGCATTGTCCTGACGGTCTCTCATGACCTCGAGTTCGAACTCTTTCCAGCCGATCAGGGACTCTTCGATCAAGGCTTCACCTGAGGGGCTTGCCTGCAGTGCCTTTGTCACAAGAGGGATGAAATCCTCTTCTCGCTCTGCGATGCTGCCCCCCATTCCGCCAAGGGTATAACTCGGTCTGATGATCAGCGGCAGTCCTGACTTCGCTTTGAAGGCCAGGGCCTTCTCCAGTGAGTCGGCAAGGCACGAATCGGGGGAGAAGAGCCCGAGACTCTCTACGACCTCCTTGAAGGCGCCCCGGTCTTCTGCCAGACGTATGGACTCGATCCCTGCTCCGATGACTTCCACCCCGTAGCGTTCGAGGATCCCCGCTTTGGCCAGCTCGAGGGTCAGGTTCAGCCCTGTCTGCCCCCCCATGGTGGTAAGGATGGCATCAGGACGTTCTTTCCTGATGATCTGTTCGACGTATTCCACTGAGAGGGGTTCCATATAGATGCTGTCGGCAATACCGGGAGTGGTCATGACCGTAGCAGGATTGGGATTGACCAGGATGATGGTGTAGCCTCTTCTTTGAGTGCCTGTACCGCCTGAGTCCCCGAATAGTCGAATTCACAGGCCTGTCCGATGACGATCGGCCCGCTTCCGATGATGAGGATCGAGTCTATATCTGTTCTTGCTGGCATGCTACCCCCGCTGTTCGTACGTATGTTCTTGCCTGATCCAGGAATGTATCGAAGATACGATTCCCGTCATCCGGTCCCGGTGCGGCTTCCGGGTGAAACTGTACCGACATGATCGGCAGGGTCTCATGCCGCAATCCCTCGACCGATCGGTCATTCGCATTGGTGAACCAGACCTTCACAGGCTCTGGGATCGTCGTCGGATCGACTGCGAACCCATGGTTCTGTGCGGTGACGAAGACCCTGCCCGAGAGCAGGTCTCGAACAGGATGGTTCCCTCCATGATGACCGAAGGGCATCTTGAAGGTATGGGCTCCGAGTGCCTCAGCGATGAGTTGGTGACCCAGACAGATACCGTAGATCGGGAGTGTGCCGATACACGCTCTGATCAGTGCGATCTGACTGCTCAGAACGGCAGGATCTCCCGGACCGTTCGAGAGGAACAGCGCCTGGATGGGGACTGAGGTGAGTTCCTCATAGGTGGTATCCGAAGGGAAGAGGGTGATCCTCACATCCCGTTCGACGAGTTTGTCGATGATCGAGTTCTTGATCCCGTAATCAATGAGTCCCATATGGAAAGAACCTTTCTCATGGATGGTGATGATCTTCTGGGTCCCCACATCCTCCACCAGGTTCTGCCCCTCCATGGATGGGACCCCGCAGAGCCACTGCAGGACCGTCGAGACTTCCTGTTCCGAGATCTGTTCTTTCTCTGAGGTGACGATGATCCCGTTCCTGCTGCCCTCATCGCGAAGCGACAGGGTCAGTCTCCTGGTATCGATACCGGTGATACCGGGGATCTGTTCTCTGATCATGAACTCCTCGAGGGTCTCCCTGCCGGGGGGACCGGTCCTTCGTAGTAGTCCCGAACGATCAACCCTGCGGCTTTGATCTCTCCGCTGTCGGTACGCTGATCCGGACCATTCTCAGACCAGATGTGCATCGAACCGTAGTTCCCGATGTGCGGGTAGGTCATCAGTACCATCTGTCCGGTATAGGAGGGGTCGGTGAGGATCTCATGGTACCCTGTCATACTGGTGTTGAACACGACTTCCCCGAGGCCCTTCTGGTATGTCGGGCTGCAGCCCAGCAGCGATGAGATCGTCAGGGGTGCTGCACCGAACGAGAGCCCTCTGTAGTACGTCCCGTCAGAAAGGATAAGATATGCGGTTTTCAACATGGCCATCCTTATGATAGTGTATATTTATGCAATAAAAACGGTGAAATTACCGTTTTTACCCATATAAATTGGTTGGATAGTACACATGATTACATATTTATGCAACACCGCGAAAGCTTCATGAGGTGAATTTGTTGCAGGTCGTGTGTGAAATGCAACACGATGTAAGGTTTCTCAGGAGAGGATCCCATTCTCCTGGAGCTTGAAACGCTTGGGTGTGGTCCCTTCGATCTTCTTGAACATGGAACAGAAGTAACTTTCACTCTCATACCCTACGCTCGAGGCTACCTCTGAGATCTTAAGATCGGAGCGCTGGCACAGCAGGCTCTTACTCTTGTTGATCCTGAAGGTATTGATGTACTCGAACGGACGGCACTTGACTGCCTTCTTGAAGAGGATGCAGAAGTGCTGGGGAGATACTTCCATCACCGCAGCAAGGTCGGCGATGGAGATCGGTCTGCTATAGTGTTCTTCGATATAGGAGAAGACCTCTTTGAGTCTGTGGTGCTGTACTTCGAACGAGCCGTCCTGAGAGAGGTGCACATACCGATAGAGACGGAGGATGAAGGTGTAGACGATAGCCGATGCCTCGAGCCCCTTCAGGGGCTGGTCGGATTGCAGGATGAACAGTGCTTTCTCGATCATGTTCTCGAGGATCACCGGATCTGATAGCGTGAAGAACCCGGATTCTGTCAGACCGATGGTCTGCAGCATACGCTCGATATGGGAACCGCCGAACGTGAACCATGAGACGATCCACCTGTCAGTGAGCGAATGGTACTTATGTTCGACATTCGGCAGCAGCAGGATCGCCTCCCCTGGACTGACGCGTTTCTCCTTCCCCTGGATGGAAACGACTCCCTCGCCCTCGAGGAACTGGATCCACTGGAAGTCAGGATACCCGAACGGTCTGTTGATGGGCTCCTGCTCATATTTCGCACCTACCCCACAAGGTAATAGGGAAGCTGTTTTTCCAGCTCGGTGAGGATGGAAACTGATATGTTTGTTCATTCATATTCATATTTTACTATAGTTATGTATATATTACAATTTTTAATCATCGATTCTCTCATGTACGCATATCTTATATCAATATATTCAACCGCTAACTGTATTTGATGAAGCGACAAATAGATTTTCTTCATAAATATTCATATAGTTGAAAACTCGTACATATCCTTTGATTGACGACTCAGATATAGCATTTATAATATGAATATCCTTATATAGTTAGGGATGTGATCTTAAGGAGGATTTTATGAAGAAGTTAGGATTAATGCTCTTGGCTCTGATCCTGTGTGCATCGATTCTGCCATATGGGGTAGCGGACAGACAGAAGGTGCCGCAGGCGCATCAGAAAAAGGTATGGTCATCTATAACTCGATGAATGGTGACCCGGAACCGAGACGGGTAGATGAGAAGCTGGTAGCGGATTTCGCTGCAGCGAACGGGGACATCGAGGTAGTGCATAGTATCATCGCACATGAGGATTTCAAGACCGCCATCCGTGCGTATCTTACCGCAAGTACTCCCCCGGATATCATGACCTGGTTCGCCGGGAACCGTGCACGGTTCTTCATCGACAAGGGACTGATCATGGATATCAGCGACGTATGGGAAGACGAGGGATGGAACCAGAGTTATGCGAAGAGCTGGCAGGCCATGAGTTCTGTGGATGGGAAACAGTACTTCCTTCCGACCAGCTGGTACTGGTGGGCTGTATACTACCGACCCTCCGTATTCGATTCCTATGGGATCGAAGAACCTGAGACCTGGGATGAGTTCATGGATGTCTGTGAGACCCTCAAGAGCAACGGGGTCACCCCGTTCGCGATCGGTACCAAGTATCGATGGACTGCAGCTGCATGGTTCGATTACCTGAACATGCGACTGAATGGACCTCAGTTCCACATCGATCTGATGATCGGCAAAGAGAGCTATGCAGATCAGAGAGTGAAGAACGTCTTCACCGAATGGGGCAAGATGATCGATAAAGGGTACTTCATCGAAGATCCTGCTGCATACTCATGGTCAGAAGCTATTCCGTTCATGGCTGATGGAAGCGCTGCGATGTACCTGATGGGAGATTTCATCAGAGACTCCGTACCGTCATCGATCGCCTCAGATATCGATTTCTTCAGATTCCCCATCATCGATCCTTCCATACCGGTAGGTGAGGATGCTCCTACTGACGGCTATTTCCTGGCTGCGAATGCGAAGAATCCTGAAGAGGCTAAAGCCCTGCTGGCATTCTTCGGATCAAAAGAGGTTCAGGAATATACAGCAAACGAACTCGGGCGACTGCCGACGAACAGTGAAGTCGATATGAGTATCTTCAATGAATCACAGAAGAAAGGTATCGAGATGATCAATACCGCAGACTTCGTGGCTCAGTTCTATGATAGAGATACAACGCCTGAGATGGCTGATGAGGGGATGAATGCCTTCATGGAATTCTGGGACAGACATACTGCAGCCGATATCGATCGGATCACCAGTCGACTGGAAGAGGTCCGACAGGAACTGTTCACTGAGTAGTCAGGAACAGAACGTATAAGAAGTCGAATCGAACAATCAGGAGGGGGGCAGGTGATTCTGTTCCCCTCTGCTATGATAAAGGTGTCCTCATGACAAAGAAATCACGCTTATACAATCCTCTTGCTCCGTGGTTGTTCCTTGCCGCACCGCTGACGATCTACATGATCTGGGTGATCGGGCCCATGCTGTATACCTTCTATCTGTCACTTACCAAGTGGGATGGGCTGACAGCACCGGTATTTCAAGGGCTCAGGAACTATACACGGCTGATGAAGGACCCTGTCTTCTTCCTGTCGCTCAAGAATAACTTCATCTGGATAGGGTTCTTCATCACCGTCCCGGTGGTCTTCGGGCTAGCTCTGGCCATGGCCCTCAATAAAGATATTCGGGGAGCAAAGGCCTTCAAGGCACTGTTCTACTCCCCCATGGTCCTCTCTCTGGTTGTCTGCGGTCTGATCTGGTCCTGGCTCTATAACCCGTCCCAGGGACTGATCAACACAGTCCTCCGCTCAGCCGGGCTTGGGGAACTGGCAAGAGGGTGGCTCAGTGATCCGAAGTATGCATTGGGGTCGATCATCACCGTAGCGATCTGGAGACAGGTTGGGTATGTGATGATCCTCTACCTGGCAGGACTGCAGAGCGTCGATCCGTTTCTGGTGGAAGCATCTCTGATCGATGGTGCGAACAAGTGGCAGTCGTTCCGTCATGTCATCCTGCCGCAGCTCAGACCGATCTCCATCGTCGTCATGGTGATCAGTATCATCGATTCCCTGCGTGCATTCGATCTGGTATCGGTCATGACACGGGGCGGCCCCTATAACATGACCAGCGTGCTGGCGAACTTCATGTACATAGAATCCTTCAATAACTACAAGATGGGCTATGGGGCTGCGATCTCCGTGATCCTGTTCATGATCAGTCTTGTGTTCATCGTTCTCTATCTCAACGTAGTGATGAAAGACGAGTCATAGGAGTGGGTATGCGATCAGGAACAGCGACAAAAAGACTTACGAGGACTTTAATCTATTTTCTGCTGATCATGGGAGTCGCCATCTGGATGATCCCGTTCGCGGCAGCCGTTCTGACCTCCTTTCGTTCGAATGACGAGATCATGACCTATGGGTTCCTCTCGTTCCCCAAGAAGCTGCAGTTCACCAGTTTCATCGCAGCCTGGAACCGGGGCAATCTGAAGCAGTATCTGCCCAACAGCTTCATCATCACGATCCCCTCTCTGGTGATGACTCTGTATCTCTCATCTCTGTCTGCTTTCGCGCTCTCGAAGTATCGCTTCAAGGGCAGGAACATCCTGCTCGGTGTCTTCGTAGGCGGGATGATGCTTCCCTTTCAGATCCTGCTGCTGCCGGTCTTCAAACTCTCAGAAGCGCTCGGGATCTATGATTCCTACTGGGGTCTGATCGGGATCCATACGGCCTTCCAGCTGGGGTTCTGTACCTTCGTGCTGAGAAACTATATGGTCACCATCCTGATTCGGTGTCTGAAGCAGCACGGATTGACGGATGCAACGACTTTACCATATATTCGAAGATCATCATGCCGCTGGTCATCCCTGCGATGGCGGCTATCGCGACTCTGGAGTTCACCTGGATATTCAATGACTATATCTGGGCATTGATCCTGCTCAGGAGTGAGAAACTGATGCCGGTGACTGCAGGGCTTGCCAAGCTGCAGGGACAATACGTCATGGATTGGACAGTCATAACAGCAGGGGCTCTGCTTGCAGCGGTGCCGACGATCCTGATCTTCCTCTTCCTGCAGAAGTATTTCATACAGGGATTGACGATGGGATCGAACAAATAGTACTAGAGTGGTATTCTGACAGGGTACAGGAGAGGTGATGATGCGTATAGAGAGATTGAAGGGATTCGCATACGGCGGTGACTATAATCCGGAACAGTGGGGCCCTGAGTACTGGGTAGAAGATATGAAGCTGATGAAGAAGGCGGGAGTGAACCTGATCTCTCTGGGCATCTTCAGTTGGGCCAAACTGCAGAAGGATGAACAGACGTTTGACTTCTCCTGGCTCGATACCGTGATGGACCTGCTCGCAGAGTACGGGATCGCTGCTGACCTTGCGACGGCGACTGCCGCTGTACCGGCATGGGCCTATGGCAGGTATCCAGACCTGTTCCCCGTCGATAAACAGGGCAATCGGCTCTGGTACGGTTCACGGCAGACCTATTGTCCGAACAGTCCGAGCTACCACCGTCTGACCGCTGCGCTGGTACGCATGATCGGAGAGCGGTATAAGGATCATCCAGCTCTGGCGATGTGGCATGTCAACAATGAATACAGCTGTCATGTGTCGGTGTGCTACTGTGACACCTGTGCTGCCGAGTTCCGAACCTGGCTGAAACAACGCTATGGGACGATCGACGGGGTGAATGCCTCCTGGGGCACCTCCTTCTGGAGTCAGTGGTACTACAGCTGGGAGGAGGTCATGCCTCCGAGACAGACGACCACACAGCATAATCCAGGTCAGGTGCTCGATTACCAGCGATTCATGTCCGACAGTCTGCTGAACTGCTATCTCATCGAGAAACACATCTTGCGGGAGATCACCCCTGATGTCCCCATCACCACGAACTTCATGCTGGAGTGGAAGCCTCTTGATTATGTGAAATGGGCCAAAGAGATCGATGTGATCACCTGGGATTCGTATCCGAACCCTGCAGTCGGGGTGCACCCTGCACGGAATGCCCTCGATCATGATCTGATGAGAGGACTTGCCGGTGACAAGCCGTTCATGCTCCTCGAGCAGTCCCCTCACAGGTGAACTGGCGTAAGGTCAACACGGTGAAATACCCCGGTCTGAACCGTCTCTACAGTATGCAGACCATCGCACGCGGTGGGGAAGGGGTCATGTACTTCCAGTGGCGTCAGTCAAGACGCGGGGCGGAGAAGTTCCATGCTGCCTGCATCACCCACACCGGAGATGAGCACTCCCGTGTCTTCAAAGAGGTCGTCTCGATCGGTAAGGAACTCAAGGAACTTGCCGTACTCTCAACCTCGAAGATCGAAGCCCGCGTCGGGATCATCTATGACTATGAGAACTGGTGGGCTGTGGAGTATGCACCCGGTCCAAGCGGTGAGGTCTCCTATCGAGAGATCGTCCTTGACTACTACACCGCCTGTTATGATGCACATATCCCGGTAGATATCATCTTCCAGGAGAGTGATCTCAGTGCCTATGATGTGGTGATCGCTCCATTGTGCTATATGGTGAGACCATCACTGGCACAGCAGGTCGAACGATATGTCTCGAACGGAGGGACCTTCGTGACCAGCTTCTTCAGCGGTATAGCCGATGAGGAGGATGCAGTCTTCGAGAACGGCTACCCCGGGCCCTTGAGAACGGTACTTGGGATTCAGGTGGAGGAGTTCAACCCGCTTGAGGATCATATGTACAATGTGATAGCCAACAGAGAACAGGCAGGGGAGAGTACCGTATCGTTATGGACCGAGTATGTACGTCTTGAAGGTGCACAGGCCTATGCTGAATATACTCAGGACTATCTTGCAGGTGAGCCTGCTGTGACCCGTAACACGTTCGGTGAAGGAGCGGCGTGGTATGTGAGTGCCAGACCTGAAGCCGGGTATATGAGAGAGCTTCTGCTGCATATATGTACAGAAGCGAAGGTGAAGCCGCTGATCACAGCCCCTCTGGGGGTGGAAGTAACCATCAGGACCGGCTCTGCAGCTTCCTGGATGTTCATATTGAACTTTACCAGAGAACCGGTAACTGTCGATCTGGGAGAGTATTCCGGGACAGACTTGCGTGACAGGAGGACGGTACGCGGGATACTAGAGGTCTCAGGTACGGACCTTCGCATCATCAAGCTGGACTGACCGATGAGCCCTGAGGCTGCAGTCTGTTCTTGACGATGGACCTTTCTGCAGCTTCAGGGTCACTCATACGGCGACCTTCTCCCTGCCCTGAGTTTCGGTTACGGGGCTTTTCTGTCGAGGCCGACAAGGAAGAGCTCGAAGGACTCATTCCTGCAGGCTTTGGGTTTTATGGGTTTCACTTTTACGAAGAGGGTCCTCATGTAACGGATGACCTCCTGTTCTCCCCCTCCCTGAAAGATCTTAAGAACCAGATTCCCATGCTCTTTGAGATGTTCTGCTGCGAATGCGGTAACAGATTCTGCAAGCCCCTGCGATCGCAGGGTGTCTACGGACCTGTTGCCTGTAGTGGCAGGGGCTGCATCACTGATGATGGTGTCATAGGGCCCGGCTTCCCGCACCTGCTGAGCGATCTCCGGAGAGAAGGCGTCTCCCTGCAGGAAGGTGATGCGATCGGGAAGCGGATCGAGCGTCAGCGGTTTGAGATCGATAGCCACGATCCTTCCACGGCCTTTGAGCAGGTTTCGCTGCGTATAGAGGGTCCAGCTTCCCGGGGCTGCCCCGATATCGAGGACGACCGCTCCCGGTCTGATGATCGAGAATCGCTGCTGGATCTCTTCGAGTTTATAGACCGAACGGGCCGGGTAGCCCTCTTTCTTTGCTCTCTTCGTATAATGATCAGCTTGATCACGGTTCTTTGCCATGGGGGGAGTATAGCATATGCCCTTGAGACAAAGAAGAGGTGATCGGCCGGTTTCTTCGGGGAGGGAGAGAGAACCGGGCCGATCACCAATGTATAGAGGAGGTATGAAAAAATCGACTGCATTGCATCTATGATACAGCAAATACCATGCCAACAATTCAGGCTTGTCAGAGGCCCTGGAAGCCTGATGAGCTGCTGCAGATCGTGAAAGACAGGACATGATGGCTGCAGGTGTGACATATCTGCTCAATGGTCCTCTAGTATCTGCGGGCAGTTCGAGCCGATACGATTCGCTAGGGCAGGTCCTGCGGGACTCAGGATATTGATCTTCTTGTTCACGGTGATGTGTCATGGGACCGTATGGTATATGCCTGTAAGATAGAAAAAAGGTGATCGACCGGTTTAGTTGGGGAGGGAGAGGGAACCGGGTCGATCACCATGAATAGAGGAGGTATGAAAAAAATCGACTGCATTGTACTCATAGTGTAGCAAATACCATGCCAACAATTCAGGATCTCCAGAGGCTCTGGAAGCCAGATGAGCTGCTGCAGATCGTGAAAAACAGGACATGAAGATCTCAGCTGTGAAATAACTGCTCGATTGTCTTGACAATAATCTGGTTTCATCTATGCTTCTGATATGAGAGATAGACGAGAGAGCATCGAACAGGGACTGCAGAAGATACTGCCTGACCGGGTGAGCCCATCATGGATCAGCTGGGTGGCAGATGAAGAGATAGAGGATCCCTCCCTTGAGGTATATGACAGGTTCTGTGAACCCGGTCGTGATCTGCTCAAGAGAGGAGGGAAGCGATGGAGGCCCCTGCTCATGGCGTATGTCGCCGAGATCCTCGGAGGGGCGAAGTGTGCCGCTACAGCCTATGAACTGGCAGCGGTGGTCGAGTTTCCCCATACCGGAAGCCTGATCATCGATGACATCGAAGATGATTCTCTCTGGCGCAGGGGGGCTGCCGCGGTACATATGATCTATGGATCAGATCTGTCGATCAATGCCGGGAACCTGCTCTACTATCTTCCTACACGGATCATTGATACCATCGATATCGCAGATGGCAAACGTCTGGCGCTCTACAGGATCTATGCACGCTATCTGAGAAGAGTGCATCTCGGGCAGGGCCTTGATATTGCCTGGCACAACGATGTACAGCTGATCCCGAGTGTCGGGGAGTATGAACAGATGTGCAGGTTCAAGACCGGCTGTCTTGCAGGGATGAGCGCAGAGATCGGAGCCTGTATTGCCACTGACGACCAGCAGATCATCCGAAGGTCGGGACTGCTGGCAGAGAAGATCGGAGTGGGTTTTCAGATCAAGGATGATGTGATCAATCTGCGAACGGGGAACCCTGGTAGCACCGCGGGGACGATATCGTGGAGAACAAGAAGAGCCTGCCGGTGATCCTCTATCTGCAGCGCTATCCAGAGCGTACCGGAGATGTCCAGGACATCTTCGAACAGGCAAAGGCGCAGGGGATCTTTGCAGCCTCCGAGCAGATAGAGCAGTTGATCGAGCAGATGCTTTCCAGCGGGGTGGTCGATGAGGCAGACAGGAGGGCAGCTGAACTGCTTCAGGAGGCCCTTGAGGAGATCTACAGCATCTATCCTCCCTGCAGTGCCCGTGATGAACTGACCGGTATGCTGGAGGGGTTTCTGGGCACCTGATTTTCTCAAAAAGCTATTTGACTCTTACGGTGAAAACTCATATGTTATTGTTATGAAACAAGAATCCATCATACGCAGACGGTTTGTCTATACCTATAGCAATGTGACTCTCTATATCATCATGATCAATGCAGTGGTGTTCATGGCCACCTATCTTAACCGCAATCTGCTGGTATACCTCTCGATGATCCCCGGGCTGATCATCCAGGACCATTTTTACTGGCAGTTCGTGACCTACATGTTCGCCCATGCGAACTTCACCCATATACTGTTCAACATGCTCGGCCTCTTCTTCTTCGGGACCCAGGTCGAACGCAGGATGGGAAGCAAGGAGTTCCTGCTCTTCTATCTGCTTACCGGGATCCTTGCAGGAATCTTCTCGTTCTTCTTCTACTACATGACCGGAGACTATGGGGTGTTCCTGCTCGGAGCCTCAGGTGCTGTGTATGCGGTACTGCTTGCCTTTGCCACCTACTACCCACAGGCACGGATCTTCCTGTTCGGTATCCTGCCGATACAGGCACCGGTACTGGTCGTGCTCTATACTGCCATTGAGATCTTCAGTCAGATCACCAGCGTCCGTTCAGGGGTCGCACATCTGACCCACCTTGCAGGTTTTGCCTTTGCCTATATCTATCTGCTGGTACGGCTCCGTATCAACCCGATCGATGAATGGCGGGGTACCCACAGAAGGGGCCCCTGGGGCTAGATATCGATCCCGAAGAGCAGTCTCACCAGGACTCCGATACCGAAGGAAAAGGCTGCCACTCCCATACTGATCCCGGCCATCTCAAGGAATCGGCTGGCGAAGGAGAGATCCTTTGCCACTGAGATGTAGTAGTTGAAGACTGCGATGATCAGGATCGATATGCCGAGGGTCGCTGCCAGACAGACAAGATAGTGGTCGAAGATCAGGAAGGGCAGGACGAGCAGCATGACGGTGATGATGTAGGCGATACCGGTGTATACTGAAGATTTCAGGGCATTGTCACCGCCATCGGTCTTGGTCGACAGGTATTCTGATGCAGCCATGGAAATGATGCAGCGATCCCTGTGATGAGACCCGAGAGGGCGATGATCCTGGTGTTCTGGAAGGCGAACGAGAGTCCGGCGAGAGTCCCGGTCAGTTCCACCAGTGCATCGTTGAGGCCGAGAACCACGGAGCCGAGATATGATAGACGTTCCTCGTCGATCATGTTCAGCAGTTCTTTCTCGTGGGCCTCCTCCTGTTCGATGATCGAAGAGATACCGTCAATATAGGCATCCAACCCCTTGTAATCGATAGAGACCGCTCTATCCTCGTCGATCTCCAGCAGCTTCAGCCCGAAGGTCAATCCGAAGATCCAGGTCACCAGGGTGAAGAAGAGTACTTTTGCCCTTCTCGGTTTGAGTGTGCGTCCGGTATATCTCTTGAGCAGGGTATAATGGGCAAGCTCATCTGTTGCGATATGCTCTATGATCCTGCGGTTCTTCCTGTCCGGGACTCTGCGTGCCACCCGTGTGTAGATGCTATGGGCATCGATCTCATTCTGCTGATCTGCGATCAGCTGTCTCATGATGTTCCTGGGGATGCTCTGGTCTGACATCACAGTACCCCATGGTATGAGTAGCTGTCCTTCAACTCGGTGAAGGACTTCTTGATCACATCATAGATGATGCGGATTTTCTCATCGTGGTGGATGAATGACGATTTCATCGCATTGAGGGTGATCTTCTCGAGATCGAGCAGCGAGAGGTTGAAGTGCAGTACGGCGATCTCCATCTCTTTGGTGAGGTTGGTGTTGCTCATGAGCCTGTTGTCGCTGCACAAGCTGACCCTGAAGTTGTTCCTGTAGAAGATGTTGAAGGGATGCTCGTCGAAGTTCGCCGCTGCGCCGGTACCGATGTTGGAACTGAGACACATCTCCATGGGGATCCGTTTGTCTCTGATGAAGTTCGCCAGAGATCCCATCTTCTCTATCCTGGTCCCGTACACACTCATATCCTCAAGGAGTCGGGTGCCGTGCCCGATCCTGTGGGCGCCGCAGGTCTGGATCGCCTGCCAGATGGATTCTGTGCCGAATGCTTCCCCTGCATGAATGGTGATATTGAAGTTCCTGTTTCGGATATACTGGAACGCTTCCAGGTGCTTCTTGGGAGGATGACCGTTCTCATCTCCTGCCAGATCGAAACCAACGACGCCTCTGTCGCTGAACGCTACTGCAAGTTCTGCGATATCGAGGGATATCCTGGGGTCCTGATTCCTCAGTGCGCACAGGATCAGGCCGTATGTAACCCCAGTCGTCCGTTTCCCCCGTTCCAGCCCCCGAAGGACGGATGATACGATGTCTTCAAGGTTCAGTCCTTTCTGCTGGTGGAGTATCGGGGCAAAACGGATCTCCGCATACACCACGTGTTCCTGTGCGTAATCCTCCATGGCTTCGAAAGCTACCCGCTCAAGAGCCTCCTTCGTCTGCATCACGCTCGTTGTCACCGAGAAGGTCTCAAGATAGAGCGGCAGACTCTTCTGCTCAGCACCTCGGTGGAACCAGTGGGCGAGGGCCTTCTCCGACGAACTGGGGAGTGATATCCCGTACTCGTGTGCCAGGCTGAGTATCGTTGACGGTCTCAGACCACCGTCAAGGTGGTCATGCAGCTCCACTTTGGGGAGTTTCCTGATCAGTTCTTTTGTTACCATGAATACACTATACTATAAGCAGGATGGAAAAAAAAGAGGATGCTATGGATAGAGATGAATTGCTGTGGTAGGATGACAGGCATGAGAGATATAACTATCGAACGAAACATCATCAAGTATCCTCAGGGCTCATGCCTGATCAGCTTCGGGGATACGAAGGTCATCTGTACAGCAACGATAAGCAACGGGGTCCCTCCTTTTCTGACCGGTACCGGCAAGGGATGGGTCACTGCTGAGTATGCCATCTTCCAGGAAGCACCGGCGGCGGGAGAAAGCGCCGTGACGGAGCGAAGCGAGACGGCAGGAGTACCGAGATCCAGCGACTGATCGGCAGGACTCTGCGTTCTGCGGTCCATCTTGAACGACTCGGTGAGGTCTCGATCACCATAGACTGTGATGTCCTGCAGGCCGACGGGGGGACCCGTACTGCTGCGGTCACCGGCGGGTGGGTCGCCCTGTATGATGCGTTGCGATCCCTTGCAAAAGAGCAGGGGACCTCGGGAGCTGAGCACTATCTGCAGGGGCAGGTGGCTGCAGTGAGTGTGGGTAAGGTCGACGGGCAGATCATCTGTGACCTGGATTATGCACATGACTCGAGAGCGGAAGTCGATATGAACGTCGTGAAACGGGGAGAGGCCCTGGTGGAAGTGCAGGGAACCGGAGAGCAGGGAGTGTTCTCCCGAAAGGAGCTCAACGCACTCCTTGATGCTGCTGACATCGGCATTGATGAGATCATGACCATACAGAGGCAGTCGTTGGGAATTTAGGGCATCGAAGAAGATTTCTCTGGTCGAACGGGGGCAGCAGATGTATATTATTAGCATGACTAAAAAAATAATCTATTATACACTGACAGTCGCACTGATCCTGGGTCTCAGCGGGTGCGCGAAAGAGGCAGAACAGGCTTCTGCTCCTGTACAGGAACAGGCCCCTGCGGTACAGACAGCATCGACAGGACAGGGCGGGTCCCTTCTGATCAGGAAGGGGTATGAGCTCGCATCCATCACAGGAGTGACGCTCGAGGGCGAGCAGCACGGCCCCAGTCTGTTGAAGAACTCGTCAGTGACCATGCTCAATGTCTGGACGACGACCTGTCCGTACTGTATCGATGAGATGCCGATCCTCGAAGAGGTCTCCCATGAACTCCGCGAGGAGGGGCTGCAGATCATCGGTATCATCGGAGATGGGATGTATAACAAGAATGCAGCACTGGGTGTCATCGATCGGACAGGAGTCACGTACCTGAATATCGTACCTGAGGGAACCTTCACCAAGACGATCATGGATATAGCCTATGCGGTGCCTACTACGATCTTCATCGATTCTGACGGCAGGATGATCGGGGAACCGATCCTCGGGGCCAGGTCAAAGGAATTCTTCCTGGAGCAGGCGCGATCCGCACTGGCCGATATGTAGTTTTTCATGATCTCCTGTACTATGAGAGTTCAGGAGGCTGGTTATGAAATATATCAAGAAACTCTCCGGCAGGTTGTGCTATCTCTCTCCCATGAGTACCAGTGACTATTCGGTCTATACCGAATGGCTCAACGATATCGAGACTACCCGATATCTCTCTCTGGTATCGAAGAACATCACGCATGACAGTGAGAAAGAGGCCCTTGGAGAACTATCCAAGGGCCATACCTATGCGATCATCGATCAGCAGACGGATATGCTCATCGGAAACTGCGGACTGGTCTCCTGGGATCAGCTGCACGGGACAGCAGAGGTCGGTATATTCATCGGGAATCCTGATTATCGTGATAAAGGGGTAGGTTCGGAGGCCATGCAGCTGCTGTGTGCCTATGCCTTCGATTACCTGAATATAAAGAGCCTGTTCCTGCAGGTCTTCTCGTTCAATGAACGGGCATATCACAGCTATGAGAAGGTCGGCTTCAAGCGCATCGGACTGTGGCGCAAGTCCCTGGAACAGCGGGGTGAACGATTCGATACGATCTTCATGGACTGTCTCCCTGAAGATCTCATCAGGCTCTCCTGAAGCAGGAGAGAGAACAGGCTATCCCCGCATCGGGAATAGCCTGCTGTACCGTAGGATCGCTGCACGCAGTACCGGCAGCAGTCTTAGAAGATGTTCGCTGAGCGTCCCCAGTCATATGCAGATGCTTTGAGCAGTTCCCTTGAAGGCATCCTGAAGAAGATGATGGATCGATCTCTGGCGATATAGATACCGTTATCGATGATCTGATAGGTGAACTTGCTGTCAAACGAACGGTCTACCGTCTTGGTCATCTTCTCATCGCTCTCCTGCAGAGAGGCGATGCAGGCTTTCAGGTGATCGAGGTTCCTGTCATACATCCCCCCGATATTCCCGCTGTGCTGCATATCATCAAAGTCGATGACCTTGATGTCCGTGAAGATCAGTGCCGGTACCGATATCTTCTTTGTGGTACCGTTTATGATATAATCTGCAAGATCCTTGGGGTTGAGTGAACTGACGATCAGCGGATGGACCGGTGAGAGCTCCTTGTAGAGGCCGAACCCCTTCCAGTTCTCAGGAGTCTGGTACTCTTCCTTCTCCAGACTGAGGGTCCTTCCATCCTTCGTCACCAGATAGACCATCTTGTATGCTTCCAGCGGTGTGTGTTCGATCACCCGGTAGATAGACAGATAGAGTGAGTTCTTCAGTCGTCCGTCCTCGTGACGGACACATTTCTTCTCTGCATGATCCCAGTCGAAATACTCCCCGAATCCCCATCGATCTCGCGAACATCAGCTGTTCTGCCGAACCTTTCTTGGAACCCTGAGCCATATACATCCCGAAATCCTTCGGTCCCAACTGTGAAGCGATCAGTGCTTCGCTTGGAGCGAATATCACATAGAAATGAATCATTCGTTACCCCCTCGTGTTATTTGAACAGTACAGAGAACAGATTGTATCTACTGAAGATCGAGACTGAGATCAGTGATACGATGGACATGATCTTGATCAGGATATCCAGTGACGGCCCGACCGTGTCTTTCAGCGGATCCCCGACGGTATCACCGACGACTGCAGCTTTATGGGCATCAGAACCCTTTCCTCCGTAGTGACCGTGTTCGATATACTTCTTGCCGTTATCCCATGCACCTCCGGCATTAGCCGTATAGAGTGCGAGCATGATCGATGAGAGGGTCGTCCCGATCAGGAGTCCTCCGACGAACTCGGCACCGAAGAGAAATCCTGAAAGCAGCGGTGTCACCACAGAGATCAGGGCAGGATACTTCATCTCCGAGAGTGCCCTGCAGAGGAGATCGCAATACAGGTCTTATAGTCCGGCCTGCTGGTCCCCTGGATGATACCCGGATCTTCTTTGAACTGTCTTCTGACTTCCTGGACCATCTTCCTTGCAGCGTTCGCCACTGCCTCGATCAGGATCCCTGAGAAGAGATAGGGCAGGGCAGCACCGACCATGGCTCCTGTCAGTGTCAGGGTGTTCACCATGTTCAGGATCAGCTCGATCCCGTTGACAGCAGATTCACCGGCCTGCGCATAGAGGTAGGAGGCGAAGAGGGAAAGAGCTGCCAGTGCGGCTGAACCGATGGCAAACCCCTTTCCGATCGCTGCGGTGGTGTTTCCCACTGCATCGAGTTCGTCTGTGATCTCTCTGACATCAGGATGCAGTTTTGCCATCTCACTGATGCCTCCGGCATTATCTGCGATCGGTCCGTAGGTGTCGACGGAGACCGTCACTGTCACGAAGGAGAGCATACCGATAGCTGCCATCGATACGCCGTACAGTCCGGCGATGGAGTTGGCTGCGATGATGCACAGACCGAGTATGGCAACCGGAGCGATGACCGAGAGCATACCGACTGACATACCCTGAGTGATCGTCAGTGCGGCTCCCTCCTGTGAGGCTGCCGCGATCTTCTGTGTCGGCCTGTAGTCGTAGCTGGTATAGTACTCTGCGAACTGGCCGATGACGATCCCGCTGACGATCCCGAAGACCGCACTGATCCAGGGTGAGAGTGCTCCCAGGTTGAAGCCGACTGATGAGACCTGCTCACCGCTGAAGGTGAACCATGCTACCACACCTGATGATATGATCGTCAGTCCTGCACCGACGAAGGTCGCCATGTTCAGCTCTTTATGAGGGTTCTTCGATACGTTCTTGAGCAGAAGATAGAGGATCCCGGCCATGGAGGAGACCAGTCCGACCGTCGCGACAAGCAGCGGGAAGTAGATCATCTTCCCGATCAGTCGGTGCGTGATGACATCGGCTGCATGCTGGTTCGAGAAGAAGGTGTATGCTGCAAGGATGATCGCTGAGACCAGAGCGCCTACATAACTCTCAAGCAGGTCAGATCCAAGTCCGGCGACATCTCCGACGTTATCTCCGACGTTGTCCGCGATGGTAGCCGGGTTTCTGGGGTCATCCTCAGGGATACCTGCCTCGGTCTTACCCACAAGGTCTGCTCCCATATCGGCTGCCTTGGTGAAGATACCGCCTCCAACACGGTTGAACATGGCGATGATCGAACATCCCAGTGCATAACTGGAGACAGTCATGGTGAACGGGATGTCACTGATGCCGAGCCAGTTGGTATGGAAGGTCAGGTATTCTGGAGTCGCCTGCTTCAGCAGGACTCCGAAGACCAGATAGATGATCGCCAGGCCCAGGAGAGCGAACCCACCGACACACAAGCCCATGACGCTCCCTCCCTGAAACGCCACCTTCAAGGTCTTTCCGATGTTCTTGGTGGTCCGTGCCTCATTCGAGACACGCACGTTTGATATGGTAGCGATGTTCATACCGATCCAGCCTGCGCTGGCACTCATGAACGCTCCCAGGAGGAAGGCGACTGCTCCGGTCCACGATACCACGACAAGCAGCAGTACGGAGATGAATGCGACGACTTTGATGATCACGGAGTATTCATGCTTCAAGAAGGCATCTGCACCCTCTTGTATCGCTTCTGCGATAGTCTGCATCTCAGAAGTACCCGGATCCCTGCGTTTCATGCCATAGAAGTTTATGGCGGCGAAAGAGAGTGCAGCAAGAGCTGCGATGATAACCAGTCCGATCATATGTGTGAATCCTTATAATAGATTTTTCACCTCTCCATATAACACAGCGAGGCCGTCTTATCGGGGTTGGAGAGGCGCTCAGCCAACTTGAGTTAATCATAACGTGATAGAGATTTTATTTCCAGTGCTCTGGTGACTTGATAGTCAGCTGATAGGGAAAAAATGGCTGCCCCGGTCGAAGGGGCAGCCAAACAGCGTATAGCCAATGAAGTAGAAAAATTATAGACGTTCAACAACCATAGTATCATGGATATGGGTAATGTGCGATGCAATAATCTCTTTGACAGTAGTGATGAGCTCATCGAGGACCACCATGCTGCTCTCCTGTCCATGCCCTGCACGTACTTCGGCGCTGTTCTCTTTGAGGCCCCTGTTACCCAGGGTGATCCTGATGGGGATCCCTATGAGGTCAGCGTCGTTGAACTTCACTCCTGCTGATGCTTTTCGTTCATCATAGAGCACCTCGATCCCCTGAGCCTGCATGTCGGCATAGAGCTGATCGGGAAGAGCTGAGTCCTTCACCAGACTCACCAGATGTACCTGGTAGGGAGCGACGGTGATCGGCAGGTTCAGGCCGGAATCGCTGCTCGTCTCCTCTGAGAGGCAGGCAAGCAGTCTTCCCACACCGATCCCGTAGGATCCCATGATCACCGGTGCCCGTGTACCGTCCTCGGCTTGAAAGTAACAGCCCATGCTCTCTGAATACCGGGTACCGAGCTGGAAGATGTTTCCCACCTCGATGCCCTTGCTTGAAGTGAGCGGGCTCCCGCACTCAGGACAGATGGACCCCTCTACAGCGCTCGTGATATCTGCGACAGTCCCGGTGTAGTCTCTGTCAAAGTTGGTATTGATCAGGTGGTACCCCTCTTTGTTGGCTCCAGCTACCAGGTTGTTCGATTTGGCGACACTGTCGTCGACGATGACCCGTCTGGCGGAAGACCCGATGGGTGAACCGTAACCGGGCAGCATGCCCGCTGCCCTGATCTCCTGCTCATGTGCAGGTCTGAGTCTGTTCGCCCCTGCTGCGTTCTGCAGTTTTGCCTCTTCGACATCAAGGTCCCCCCTGATGACCGCAACGATCAGGTCTTCATACTCCTGTTCCTGCTCATCAACATAGGTTCCCATCATGAAGACCGCTTTTGCCGTCTTCGTTGCAGCGATACCGAGATATGCTGTCAGCTCATCGATCGTTCTGGTCTCAGGGGTATGGACCTCTTCGATCTCTCTGAGGTCTTCAGGGAAGTAGGTCTTCCTGCAGGTCGCGACCTGTCGGTTGGCTGTCAGTCCGCAGGAGGGGCAGGTGATGATGGTGTCCTCTCCGATGGGAGAGAGGTACATATATTCATGGGCGACTTTTCCCCCCATCATCCCGGAGTCTGAACCTACCGAGATGACCGGGAGTCCGCACATGCCGAAGATCTTGAAATAGGCTTCATAGTGTGCTTCATACTGTTTCTGCAGTCCTTCCCAGTCCTTATCAAAACTGTAGCTGTCCTTCATGGTGAACTCACGTACCCGGATCAGACCGGCCCGGGGTCTCGGGTCGTCTCGCCACTTGGTCTGTATCTGGTAGACCAGAGAGGGTAGTCTCCGGTATGAGTCTATCTCATTGCGGGCGAGGTCTGTCACGGCCTCTTCATGGGTCATGGCCAGGACCATGTCGCGTCCGGTCCTGTCTTCGAAGCGGCTGAGTTCTTTATCTATGCTGTAGTACCTGCCGGTCTCTTTCCAGATCTCAGCGGGGTTCACCACCGGCATCTGGATCTCCTGTCCCCCGATCTCTTCCATCTGTGTACGGATGATCTGCTCGATCTTCCTGACGGTACGCAGACCCAGTGGAAGTGTGGAGAATATACCGGCACCGAGCTGTCGTATATACCCTGCTCGAAGCAGGTATTCATAGCCTTTGCTTTCAGCTCCTGCCGGAGCTTCTCTGAGGGTTCTGGAAAATAGTTGAGACATCTTCATGAGGTCGTACTCCTGTCAGGTATCATCGGTTTTTATGCCCGTCAGCGTAACAGATTATCAGCAATAACACAACCGGGGAGCCCTGTGCTGACAGGTTGTGCTGATGATCTTACCGATCGAATCTATCGGTGTGCAAGGAGACATCGACAGCTTCCGAAGTGGAGGACGAGACGGTCAGGGCATAGAGTCTGATACGGGCATCCTCGGGCAGGATGAGAGTCGTCGCACCTGCCGGGAGTCTGAAGCGATGGAAGAACAGATACCCGAAGTGACCGGGGAGGTCTTCCCCGCTGGCGTGGATATGACTGGTATGGAGGGCGATGCGCTGATCCTTGATGAACCCTGACTCCAGAGCAGTACAACGATTCCACCATAGATAGTTCCGTTCTCCCTTCGGAGCCCGCCTCCATACACGCGTGTCATACCGCCCGACAGCCTCGGTAGCAGCGTAGACACGAAAGCTGATGAGATGCTCGAGTCCCTCTTCATCGATGATGGTGAAGGTGGTATCGGTATCTTCATCTGAACTGATGATGCAGGAGAAGTACTGAGGGACCGACCCGTCCTGCAGACGAGGGATCGTGAACTGCTCGTTCCCGCAGACAACTGCATGATACTGCTTGTCGGTCATGAGTCGGAAGGGGATGTCATTGATGATCAGCAGGGGCGGGATCTGTTCAAGGGGGAGTGTCGCCCCCACCCGCTGTGCGTTCGGTCATGGGAGGTGAAGGCGATCGTATTGCCTTTGAGGTCGATGGGGATGCTCTTGTCCAGTTCCGTCACCGAGTTCTCGTCCTCCTGCTCCTGAGAGTGCTCCCACAGCTCTGGTGATCGTTCGCTCTGCACGAAGACCCGCTGATAGTGGGAGTGGGAAGAGTCTGCGGATTCGGCCACATCGGTTGGTACCAGGAGGAGCGAGAAGGCGATGATGCTGTTCTTCTGTAATGAGAATGAGATGCTCATACCGGTAACATTCACCGGTTTCAGCGGCGCTTCACAGCCATCGACCTCATAGGCGTCTTTGACGGCTCTGGAGAAGGTGATCGAAGCATGGGCGATGTCCTGCCCGTAGAGCTCTCTCAGGCGTATGATGATCCTGTGGCTGTCCCGTTCTGCACGTTTGAGTGTGAGCAGGCCGATTTGGCGAGAGGAGAGGGAGCAGAGCGAGGAGACTGCAGGGTACGAGCGGTGGTTTCTCATCGCCCGCAGGTTCCTGCTGATCAGAAAGGGTTTGAGGGGGGCTGCGACGGTCTTTGCAAGGGCATCGATATCGGCAGCTTTCCAGGACCGGTATGCGGGTGTATCCCGTAGGTGATCGTATGTTCCCCATATCCTGTGTCATCTGATCGAGGAACATGAAGGTCCTGAAGCTTCTTCCGGGGGTGAACAGGAAGGTCGGTCGGATGGTGTGATCATCGGGTCGGTCAGATCCGTAGATATCACCATGGAGGAACGCCACACCGTAGGATCCATCCTCAGTCTCCTGGTCGATCCACCCCTTGGACAGATACTCATAATATCTGGCGGAACTCGTTCCCCGGGTGATCTGTGAACTGTTCATGCTGTAGGTGGCACAGGAGTTGGAGAACGATAACGGAATGGCAAGTTTCAGGGAGCAGGCGCGTTCCCGCCACTGTATATGGTCGGTACAGAGGATCACATCCTGCCTGCTGGTCTTGTTGAGCTGGATCTTCTGGGTGAAGTGTGACTGGCCGTGGGATCTTCTGATCTCCAGGATATCCTGCAGGGGACCACGGGCCTTCCAGGAGATGACTGCCTGCTGCTTCCCGAGTCTGGCATACGGACCGCGTCTACGATCTTTCCAGTCCATGTTCCAGGATGGGAACGTGTGGGGGTATTCATGGAGGAACTGATAGTGTATCGGTGCTCCAAGCACCTCTGATCGAATACGCTTGTCAAAGATCGATGCGATGTCTCCAGAGTTGTCAACCGTGACTTTCAGCAGATCGTTCTCAAGGATGAACACATCGTCATCATCCCCGCTGCTGCCAGCATCATCTGGTTCGGCAGCGGTCTCTTCGGGGTCCTCCGCGGTACCGTAACCTAACCGGTAACTGCTCCATCCGACCGAGGGTACTTCTGCATCGAAGACGATATGCGCTCTCCCGGCAGACTGCTCGATGATCTGGATGGTGATCTGTCTGCCCTGGGGATCGGTGATCACCGGGAGCTGTCCCTGAGACAGGGGGATGACCGCGTTGACCTGTTCAGAACGGGAGAAGGCATAGGGATTGTAGAGGAACAGGGCCTGTTCTCCTTTTCTCAGGGGCAGCTGTCTGGAGAGGGCGATCATGGAATCGCAGATGATCCCCTGCCAGAGATTGAGCATCAGCACCGCGCTGTTCTGACTGTGCAGATAGGCATCGGGAGAACAGGTCCCCGGGAGGATGTCATGCATCTGATTGGCGATCAGCAGCTTCCAGGCCTGCTCGATGGCCGCCCCGGGATAGGGGGTATGGGTCTGAAGGGCTGCGGTCACTGCTGCAGATTCAGCCAGGCAGGCAAGGAGCTCTCCCTGTTTGTTCCATCGTTTCATGATCCGCTGGGAACTCAGAGATCCTGCAGAGTGCCTGCGAAGCATCAGCTCTCCGGCATAGCGGGGAAGCTGATCGAGCTCTTCGGTACTCAGATCTGTGAAGATGGCATCAGAGGGTCCCTGCTTCACCAGATGCCCGGCTGCCCTCAGGCTCTTCTCTGCCTGCTTCACTGATCCGCTCGATGGGGCCTGACCGATATCACCGGCTCCGTAGTAGTGAGCATCACGCCTGGTCCCGTGGGTCCGGTACTGCTTCAGCAGCCTTCTTTTCCAGAGCAGATCGCGGTGCGGAGGTATATGAAGACGGGAGGTATAGGAGCCTGGCTTGAAGAGGGAGGTGATCCCTGACCCGTCCGGACCGTTCCAGATTCCCAGAGTGAACGGGACTGGCTGTACCGGATCCCAGCTCAACTTCTGGGTCGAGAAGCCGGAGATCCTGCAGTGGGCCAGCACCGTAGGGAAGTCTACCGGGAACCCGAAGGAGTCGGGGAGCATGACGTCGTTCGTCTGCCTGCCGAAGTGCTGCTGAAAGAAGCTCTTTCCATAGAGGATGTTCCGTATGATCGATTCAGCAGAGGGGATCAGCACGTCAGTCTCTTCCCACATGGAACCTGAGGGGTGCCAGCGATGGTCTGCTACCTGCTGTTGTATCTCGCTCAGCAGGTGGGGGTAGTATTCTCCGATCAGTGCATAGCGATAGGCCCCGGTGAGATTGATGCAGTAATGGGGATACGCTGCTATGAGCTCAAGGTTCTTGGTAACGGTGCTGGGAAGGTAGTTCCTGATGGTGGTGGACAGACTCCAACGCCACTGAGTATCCAGATGTACATAGGGGATCAGATACAACGTCGACTTCCTGGATGAACGCAAGGCGGCCTCCTCTGTTCGATCAAGGTCATATCCTTATTGTAGAACCAGATAACTTCTTTTGCAATCATTCATTTCAGCGAGCGGCGGTTATGAGGAAGGAACTGCCATCCCGGGTGAGGGTCACACTGCTGAAACCGGTGCTGCGGCACAGTTCCACCACCTCCTCTGCGGTCTGTGCCGCTCCGTCCCAGCGCACTCCGTATCCGGTCTCTATGGTCCGATGAGGCAGCAGCGCAGTGACCGGGACCAGGTAGGCCTCCGCAGCCTGCGGGCCGGGCTCCTGGATCTCCGTATCCCAGATCAAGAGGAGCCTCCGGGTGAGAGCACTCTCCAGCACTCTCTCAATACACGACCAAAGAGTGCCTCGGGATATACATGAGGGTGTAGAAGAGGGTCGCAGTAGTGAACGAGGCATCGGTGAACGTCAGGTTCTCTGCCCTCATGACCACTTTGAGCGGTCCTGCAGGTGCCTGCTCGAGCTCTTCACGTGAAGGATCGATGCTGACCACCTGATCCGGGGCAAGTTGTCCTATGACTCCTTCGCCCCCTCCTCCGATATCGAGGACCCTGCCTGTGAGGGGGACCGTTCGCAGATCGACGATGATGCTGTCCCCGTATTGTATCGTATAGGATTCACTCATGTCTCGCCCCTCTGGTGATGCGGTAGATCGTATGGCGGTCGGTGATCGCTTCACATGTTTGGATCACAGCCCCTGCAGCTGCTGCAAGCTGCTCCATATCATCGACTGACAATCGTTTTTGCTGCCTCGATCCATCTTCTGGGGGTACATAGGTCCATTCGAGCACGAAGAGTGTACCATCTGCTCTCAGGATCCTCAGACACTCCTTCAGGAGTCCCAGGGGGTTTGAGGCGCCATGAAGGACCATGGCTGCAAGTACCCTGGTCATACGCTCCGATGCAAACGGCAGGGCTTCGGGTACGTTGCGCTCTACGGTGATGTTCTGCAGGGAGTGGGCTTCGATCCTTCGGTGAAGCACCTCGAGCATGGCCGGGTCTATATCACAGGCATGGACATGTCCGTTCTCCCCGACGATCTCCGCCATGGGAAGGGTGAAGAACCCGCTGCCGCAGCCGATATCTGCACAGATGTCACCTGTGGTGAACCCGAGGGAGGACAGAGCCTGTTTCGGAGGGAGTTCCAGGTATCGCTGTTCTGACAGGAGTCGTTCGGGACGGTAGCTCTTGTGCATGGATGCCTCCTATGCTGCAGTATATCATAGCAGCAGGCCGCTCTGCGAGGGGCGCATGGAGCAGAACCGGACTATGAAGTGCAGGTCTCTGGGGGGAGAACCCTGATGTGAGTGTGTATGCTCTTTCTATGATATGGCAGAGCCAAGTGCAGCGGGGGTGTGGATCAGGGCGACCGGGTCCCATGCCCTGAGTTCTTCGACCGTGCCGAAACCGTAGGTGACGCCGATGGCATCGATACCGAGCTTCTGTGCTGAGGCGACATCGAAACTGCGGTCACCCACCATGACCAGAGCATCCTGAGAACTCAGGCTGTGTCGTTCCATGACATGTGCGATGACATCGATCTTCTCAGGTCGAACGTTCTCAAAGGTGTTCGCTCCGATGTAGTCGAAGTAGGAGTTGATGTGAAAATACTCGAGGATACGTCGCGCAAAGGGTTCCGGCTTCGAGGTAGCGAGCATGATCTGTTTCTTCTGCTGTTTCAGGCGACAGAGCATCTGCTCGATCCCTTCATAGAGCACGTTCTCAAAGATCCCTCTGCTGTCGAAGTAGGACCTGAAGTTGGTGATGAGCTGTCTGATCTCGCTGTCATCGAACCCATAGTGCCGTTTGAACATCGTGTGCAGGGGAGGTCCGATCCATGAACGGAAGACCGCGGGGTCTGGCTCAGCGATTCCGAAGGTCGAGAGTGCGTAGGTGATACCTGAAGTTATCCCCTCTTCGGGATCGGAGAGGGTACCATCAAGATCGAACAGATAGGTGTCGTAATCGTGGAGATCAGGAGATGAGTCTGTGATGGGTTGCTCATGGTCCATGCAGCTGCTCCATAGCGGGGTTTTGAGTCCTAAGAGTACTTCAATGAGGCTCTTGTGTACAGAGGCCCCTCTCTGTCTTGTTAAATTGGTGAAATAGCGGGATACTGTACGGTATGAGAACACAAGAGAGAAAATCGATACAACAGCTTGATTCCGGACTGGAAGAGAGTATCCTGAGAAACCCCCTGTTGAACATTGACACCTTCATCATCCCCTCTCCCTATATCCGTGATATCGAGATCTCCAAAGATTACGGGCACAGCTATATCTGGATGAAAGAGGGCGAGATCCTCGGGTATATGCTGGTCTATTCTGATGAACAGAAGCTCAATTTTCATATCTACAAGATCGTCACCAGTCCGTTCGGCCGTGGCCGGGGTATCGGGAATGCCTTCATCGAATACCTGTCGGAGAATGTGAATCCTGAGGCGAATATCTATCTCTATCTGTGGGAGAAGCAGACCGATACGATCGAGTACTTCCAGAACAAGGGGTTCGATGTCCTTGAACCGGTCGTCTACCGCAACAGACGGTACTACCACCTCTCGACAACAGCCGGTGCCATCCTTGATCGGACCGCACGGGTCTACCAGATGGAGAAGAGTACAGGCAAGGAAGATATCGGCAAGACCAGACATGATGCAAGGAAGACGATCAGGCTGCTCTCTCATCTGGTCGATACGCTGGATCTGGCGAATGCCGGGCGTATCATCGAGGATATCAACAGGGAGACCACCACTCTGGTCAACATGCTCAATGAGTTCCGTGATACGGTCAGCAGCACGCATGAGATCAATATCCAGGAGATGATCCTCGAACGTATCATCCCCTATATCCATGGGTCACCGGTTCCCTGCAGGATCCAGCTGACCCTTGACAGTAAGAATCCCATGGTCCTTGGCTATTACATGAGTCACAGCAGGGCCCTGGTGAACATCATATCGAACTCCCTTGATGCGATCGCAGAGCGGGGAGTCCCGGGAGTCCTCGATATTCACGTGTATGATGAAGATGATCAGGTGGTACTGCGTATCCAGGATAACGGCAAGGGGATACCGAAGCCGCTCCTTGAGCTCGATGACCAGGGGATACCTCTGTTTGTGGGAAAGACCTCAAAAGACCGGAAGGTCGGTGAGGGGCTCGGGACCATACAGATCTTCGGCACCTTCGGAGCCGATCATATTGCCGTCGAGAGTGTCAGGGATGTGGGTACCGTCTGGACGCTCCTGCTCGAACGTCCGAGGCAAGGGGTGGAGAAGTGGTTCATCCAGCTCGACAGGCGCTACCATGAATTTCAGGATCTCATCGAGGTCCATCATATCGACGGCTCGACTGCCCGAACAGAAGTGATCGCCTATATCTGGCAGCTGCGCAAGATGGAGATCTTTCTCTATGATGTGATCGGGCAGTTCGGTAAAGAGCACAATATTCGTGAGGTCTATCGTACCATGCTGCTCTACCTGCAGGGGTACATGACCGAACAGGAACTCAAGCGGGTGGTCAATGAGTATCGTACCGAGCGCCGTCAGTGCAAGCGGTGGCTCTTCGGTATCGTGAAGATGATCAAACAGCAGCGTGATCATCTTTTGGAGGTGATCGACCCTGAGACCTATCGGGGACCGCTGTTCCGCAGCTATGGTCAGGCGGCTGATCATGTCATGATCTTCACGCTTGACCCCCATACGGGGAATTTCTTCGCTACCGACAGGAAACTTGCTGAACATCTCGATTTCGTGCCCTATCTCGGGAAGCCCCGGGATCAGCTGCTGCGGGGGGAGATGGTGGGTGACTTGAATGACCATAACCAGCCGATCCTTCTCGGAGTATGGAGTGTGACCAATGAGGAGGAGCTGCTTGATCGACTTCGGCTCATCCGCGCCGGTGCCCGGGCCCTGTTGAAGAAGAGTATCCATAAAGAGAAGAAACTCGCTTTCTATCAGGTCACCTATGTACAGCATGGGTTCGAGATCGATACCGACAAGACCGTCACGCTCGGTGAGTTCGTTGCCTACAGTGATGAAGAGCTGAAAAGCTGCATCCGTGCTGCCGATGACGAGGCGTTCTGTTTCCTTCCTATCCAGGATTGAACGGTATCAGGCAGCAGACGCAGAACGAGGCCCGGAGCAGCATGGCTGCCCCGGGCCTCGTACGATCGTCCTGTGACTCTATCAGATGAGTGGTCTGACCTGACCTCGGTTCTTGCCCTCTGCATTCCCATAGGCTGGTTGTTCATCTGGCCTCTGTTCATACTGTCTGCATTCTCATAGGGTCGGGTGTTCGCCTGAGCTCTGCTGTTCCCTCTTGGCTGCATCCTGTTGTTCTGTGTGTTCTGGTTCTTTCCGCCGGTCTGAAAGGGAGTGCCCGTCATGGTGCGGTTGTTCCGTGCAGATCTCACAGCGCTATCGAGAACCACCGGCTCTCCATCGATAGCTGCACTGGTGACGAACAGATGGCCGTCATAATCATTCACGCAGGTCTCACATGAGGAGAGGATCCCGTTGATCTCTACCTGTTCGCCGTCTTTATCAGAGAGGTCTATCAGTCGACCACCCTGTGTGGAGAGGGTATAGGTCCCTTCATCGGTCACCAGCAGCACTTCTCCATCAGTGATATCGAGTACTCCTGCAGTGCTTGTCTGAACCCCTGCTATCCCTGTCCCGGCGTTCACAGGTGCCTGTTCTCTTGTGCCATTGGCGAATGCTGATCCTCCGATGAGGACTACGAGTAAAACGAGTGCGGTACGTATCTTTCTGTTCATGTCATTTCTCCTTGGTTTTTGGATGTATCTCATCCTTGTAGATACAATCTACACCCTCAAGATTAAATGGAAGTGGCAGGCAGGTTGAGATTCGTTAACCTCGGAGTATGTGAGAACGGCCCTGTGAGCACATCATATGCTCGCAGGGCCGTCGCCTCAGAAGGGTGGGTACATCCCTGTACCGCTTCAGTCTGTCTCTGTGGTATCGGGAAGGTCAAGGTTGATATGAAGGTCCTTGAGCTGAACTGCGTCGACTGCAGAGGGAGAATCATCCATCGGTGATACCCCACGGAGTTCTTCGGGAACGCGATGACTTCCTTGATGGAGGTCTGTTCACTGATGATCATCAGCATGCGATCGAGCCCTGGTGCGATCCCGCCATGGGGAGGGGGACCGTAGCTGAAGGCTTTCAGCAGGAAGCCGAATCGTTCTTCGGCTTCTTCTTCCGAGAACCCTACGATGCGGAAGATACGCTTCTGGATCTCCGGATCATGGATCCTGATCGATCCTGATGCTACCTCATACCCATTGAGCACCAGATCATACAGATCTCCCTTGACCGATCCCGGGTCAGCTTCCATGGTATCGAGGTACTTGGCCTGAGGCATGGAGAACATGTGGTGTGCTGCAGCCCAGCGTCCCTCTTCTTCCTGGTATTCGAACAGCGGGAAGTCGATGATCCAGCAGAACTCGAACCGTTTGGGATCAGCGAGTCCCAGATCATGTCCGAGTTTGTTTCGTACAGCTCCGAGTGCGTTACAGGTGATCAGCCAGGAATCAGCGACCATCACGATCAGATCGCCTTCGGAGGCGTTGAGGGCAGAGGTGATGTCATCGAATGAGTCGTTGAAGAACTTCGATACGCCGCCTTCGAAACCCTCTGCAGCGACTTTCATCCAGGCCATGCCCTTTGCCTTGTAGATCCTGGCGGCTGCTTCGAGCTCGGTTATGAGCTTTCTCGAGTATCCTGCACATCCGGGGGCAACGAGGGCTTTGACGCATCCGCCTGACTCCAGAGCGCCTGTGAAGGCATTGAAGGAGCTCTTCTGTGCGAAAGCATCGAATGAGACGATCGGTAGATCGAAACGGAGGTCAGGTTTATCACTTCCGTAGGTGTTCATCGCATCTGCGTAGGTGATCCGTCTGAAGGCTGCAGGGAGGTTCATGGCAAGGGTCTTTTCAAAGACGTGGCCGAACATGCCCTCGGTCACCCTGAAGACGTCCTCTCTGCTGACAAAACTCATCTCGATATCTATCTGGGTGAATTCCAGCTGCCGGTCCCCTCTGGCATCCTCATCCCGGTAGCATCTGGCGATCTGAAAGTATTTATCAAAGCCTGAGACCATGAGGATCTGCTTGAACAGCTGAGGGGATTGGGGGAGTGCATAGAACTTGCCGGGCTGTACTCTCGAGGGTACGAGGAAGTCCCGTGCCCCTTCGGGAGTCGACTTGATCAGTGTGGGAGTCTCGATCTCATAGAACCCCTCCCGGCTGAGATATTCCCTCACGGCAAAGGTGAACTCATGACGAAGTCTGATACGTCTCTGCATACCTTCGGATCTGAGATCGAGGTAGCGGTAGGCGAGCCTGAGGTCTTCCTTGGCATCTGACTCCTCATCGATCATGAACGGCAGGGTCTTGCAGGTCGAAAGTACTTCGATCTCAGATGCGGCGACTTCGATGTCACCGGTAGCCATCGCAGGGTTCTTCATGGTATCAGGTCGTTCTCTCACCACACCCCTGACGGCGATGCAGTATTCGAATTTGAGGAGCTCGGCCTGTTGCCTCAATGCCTCTTCGGCATCCTGATCGATGACGATCTGGGTAGTCCCGTATCGGTCTCTCAAGTTTATGAAATGAATTCCACCATGGTTGCGGTTCCGGTGTACCCAACCGTTGAGGATCACGCTGGTCCCTGTATCTTCTTTTCGTAATGCACCGCATGTAGCGGTTCTTTTCATCGTTTCCATAGTGCGGATAATATCATGATAATGTGTTCTGTACAACAAGATAGTGATGTAATACCACCCCTTCAGTCATGTTCCTAACAACCGGTTCTGTAACAGGTTACTTTCGGTGGGACTGGAGGTCCGGGCTGTCTGTGAGATGGAGTGGGAGAACCGATGGTCCGGGCTCTGTCAGAGGCTGTCTTCGATCAGTAAGTTCCCGGAGACGCTGGCAAGGGCAAAGGAACTCTCTCCTGTCCCCCGAACGAACGTTGTCTTGTTCGACGTGGTCTCCACATCAGCCTGATCAAGAGATACCGTCCTGTTGCCGGAGACGCTGGCCATGACTCCGGAGCCCGGGGTACCCTTGGGGATCCGTATGCGGATCCTTCCCGATACGGTAGCTGCTGATATCTGTCTCCCTGCTTGTGTGAGATCTATGTATACACTCCCTGATGTGCTGGCTGCCGATATCTCTCCTGCGGTCCCGGTGATCGTGATGGACCCGGAAACAGCTGTCGCTGAGATCTCTCTGTCTGCACGTGCGCTCACCGTGATGTTCCCCGAGGAGTTTCGTATCTGCAGCTCGGAGACTGCAGCATCCCTGACGGTGATGTGTCCGGAAGAGGAGCTGATCTCCATCCTGTGAGCGACCAGCTTCGGGATCATCACATCCCCTGAGGAGGAGGTGAGCTCGAGTGACTGAAGGGTGCCTTCGGGCAGAGTGACAGTCCCTGAAGCGGTACTGATACGCAGTCCCCCGCTGAATTGCGAGGGAAGATTCACCCGCAGCTGCAGGTCCTTTGCCGTTATGCTCTGGTGGTCCCGCCATTCGGTATGGATCGTTCTGTCTGCTGAAGAGCCGCTGCTCTTGAGTTCGACAGTATCGAAGGCATACCCCTGCAGCTGTGAAGAGACGAACCCGCTCGTCCCTTCGCGTGTCACGATCACGGAGGCGGCAGCCGTCTGGATCTGCAGGTCCCCATCTGTCTCGAGGCGCTCCATCAGTGAGGTCTCGATACGTTTCATGGCCAGTTTCTCGAGCTGTTCCCTGTTCCCGGATGCAAAGAGGGAACAGGATAGCAGGATGAGGACAAGGGCCGCTGCGAATCTTCTATCTGTATGCATGGGTCGATCCTCTGTATGAAGGGCTCAGCGGCCTTGACCATCGGGTCAGGACCGCTTGGTTCTCGATGAGCGAACACGTTGCCTGCGCTATGTTGATGAGTGAAACTTACTGTCCCACTCCTTCTCTTTGTTGAACACGTCGTCTTCCATATCCGAGACACGGTCTTTCAGGTCATCGAACTCTTCTTTGATGTCATGGACCGTATGGTGTCTGTTCTCTTTATATCTGCCTTTGATATCATCATTGAAATCACGGGTACTGAAGGTGTGTCCCTTCGGTTCCAACGGCATGAGCATCCCTGCTATGATATAGAGGATCAGCACCGGGACGACTGCAGTCGAGAGGGCCAGGACGATGAGCAGCAGTCGTATGGGTCCGACGGGCAGGTCTCTCCAGTCGGCGATACCCTGGCAGACTCCCATCAGCTCTCCATGCCGGGAACGGTAGATCTTCTGATCTCCGAAATATGATCTGTTCTTTTCTCTGTATGACATAGCCATTACCTCTGTTCTCTGTTCTGATTATGCAGGATCGTCTCAAGGTTCTCTATTCTTCGATGCAGGTCCTTCAATCCGTAATAGATCTCTTCGATCACTACCGCATCATCATCCTGATGCTTCTTCCTGTTCTCATTGCCCTGTTTCATGATCATCTTTGCCAGAAAGATGATCGTGAGGCAGATCACCGGCAGGCCGATTACGATAAAGACAATGATCGGTGTTTCATTCATCATGATAATTCCCTACTTCTTCGTGTATAATCTATCTTTCAGCTGATTGAGCTCATCCTCGATATCATCAGAAGTCTCAAGTTTGGAGAATTCATCTTCCACAGTACCCGAGGCGCCGAAATCGGCCATCGAAGCTTCAGCTTCCATGCGTTCGATCCTTCCTTCAAGCTCTGAGAACCGTTTGAACGATGCTTCCCCGTTCGCCTGACTGATGGTCTCCCTGGTCTTTCTCTGCTCCTGAGCATGAACACTTCTCTGCACCAGGATCTTGTGTTTCTGCCTGACGCTCTGCAGCTTCTCTTCAAGCTGGATGATGTTCGCCTTGCACTCTTCGATCAGCTTGCTGTACTGGAGTATATCATCTGCTAGTCCTTCGGACTCCTTCTCAGCTTTCTTCTTCTCGATCAGTGCCTCCCGTGCAAGGTCCTCACGCTGTTTGCTCAGCGCCAGTTCTGCCCGGTTCTGCCATCTGCTGACTCGTGATTCGATCTCTCTCAGTTCACGCTCTGCCTTGGCTTTTCCTGCCATCTTCGCTGCACAGGAAGATTTGAGGTCAATGAGGGTATCTTCCATCTCCTGCATCATAAGTCTGATCATCTTCTCCGGATTCTCAGCTTTATCAAGCATCGAGTTGATATTCGCATTGACGATGTCCTTGAATCTTGTAAAAACTCCCATATCTGTTCCTCCTGAATGGTAGTATGAATCTCTGTGTTACACAAGTTATAAAGCAACAACTGTGCCAATTATTATCGTTCTTGAACCGGCCTGTATCGGTGGTTCTTCTGCCATAGCTCGATCAGTGGTGGCTTAAATTACCAGATGATGGTATTATTGACCATGATACAGGTAACAGAGATGAAACGCGACTCTCCTCTGGGGGAGTCGGAAGCTTTTTTTGATTTTCAGCAGGATCTCAGCCGTGCGGCAAAAGTAGATCGGTCGGTACTGGTGATCGGGGAGCGGGGCAGCGGGAAGGAGCTTGCGGCCTCGCGGCTGCATTACCTCTCACCCCGATGGCAGAAGCCGTTCGTCGCTATCAACTGTGCAGCACTGCCCCAGAGTCTCATCGAGACCGAGCTCTTCGGTCATGAGGCGGGGGCCTATACCGGGGCGGTCAAGACGCGCAAGGGGCGATTCGAAGAGGCCGACAGCGGCACGCTCTTCCTTGACGAGATCGGGCTGATCCCGTTAGAGGTGCAGGAGAAGATCCTGCGTGTGGTGGAGTATGGCTCCTTCGAGCGGGTCGGGTCCTCCCGGACGATCGAGGTGGATGTGAGGATCGTCGGTGCTACGAACGCCGATCTGCCGGCACTGTGCAAGAGTGGCAGGTTCAAACAGGACCTGCTCGATCGACTCTCGTTCGAAGTGCTGTTCATCCCGCCGCTTCGCGAGCGCGGGGATGATATCATCCTGCTTGCGAATTACTTTGCTGCGAAGATGGCCTATGAATGTGACATGGATGATGTACCGGCATTCTCTGACCAGGTCGTCGATCAGATGCTCACCTATCGGTGGCCGGGGAATATCAGAGAACTGAAGAATACGGTGGAGCGGGCGGTCTATCGTACTGACGGGCATCCGTTCATCGAGGAACTGGTCGTCGACCCCTTCCGGAACCCCTATGCCGATCAGCTGCAGGAGGACCCTGAGGATCCCTACTCCCTGTACGATCTTGATCGGTACCGGCAGGCCAGAGAATCTCTCGATGTAGCATTTCTGAAGAAGGCCCTCTTCCGGGCAGGGCAGAATCAGAAACAGGCAGCTCAGCTGCTCGGACTCTCGTATGATCAGTTCCGCGGACTCTATCGAAAGCTCAAGGATCAGCTGCTGTAACGAGAGAAGCAGACCCCTCAGGGGTCTGCTTCATCAACGTATAGCTGGCTGTGTATAACAGGAGGCTGCGAAGATCCGCTACTGGTAGAACCTTCGTTCCCAGCGCTGCTCCGAACTTCCGTATGTTCTGGTGCGGTATACCGGTTCAGGGGGCAGGACCAGTGCTGCCACAGCATAGATCAGTGCCATGGGAAATACTCCTGATAGGATCAGTGACACGACACATATGGTCCTGATGATCCCCACCGGTACTTCCATCCAGTCTGCCACTCCCTGACAGACTCCCCATACGATCCCGTCTCTCGATCTGTACAATCGTCTATGTCCTTCATATCTCATAGTGTTACCCTCTCTCTCCTTGTTCATGTCCTGTCAGTTCGCTGTATGATGGTCTCCAGGTTCTCGACTCGATCCTGAAGGCTTCGTACCGCATGAACGAGCGTCTCTACCATCTCATTGGTTCGCTCATTCCCCTCTGTCCCGTGCAGCTGCTGGTTCTGCTGCATCTTTATCCCGATAAGCCTGGTCACGCAGATGACCGGAAGGCCTATCACGATAAAGACGATGATGATCGGTGTAGTGATCATTGTTCTTCAGCACGTCGTTTGAGCTCGGCAAGTTCGGCCTCTACCGAGTTCTCATGTTCCATGGTGAAGAAGGCATCTTCCTTGTCTGAAGGTGCACCGAACCCTGACATCTCTGCCTCTGCTTCCATCTGCTCGATCTTGTGCTCGAGGTCCTCGAATCTACGGAAGGCATCGGTGCCTTCGGCTTTCCTGATCCGTTCTCTGGCCAGGATCGTCTCCTGTGCATGGATGCCGCGCTGGATGAGGATCCTCTGTTTTTCCTGAACGGACGCAAGACGTTCCTCCAGTTTCACGGTATTGGCTTTGCACTCTCTGATGATCGTCTCGATCTGTACGAGGTCCTCTGTTACTGCGGCGAGGGTCTTCTCTGCTCGCTGTTTTTCGATGAGTGCTTCTCGTGCCAGTTCATCCTTACCCTTCTCGACGGCCAGTTCTGCACGGCTTTTCCATCGGTCCTTCACCGCTGTGAGCTCTCTGAGCTCCAGCTCCACCCGTGTCTTCTCTGCGATCTTCGCAGCGCAGGATGATTTGAGGTCGACAAGGGTATCTTCCATCTCTCCGATCATGTATCTGATCATCTTCTCAGGATTCTCTGCTTTATCGAGTGTAGCATTGATGTTGGCATTGATAATGTCCTTGAATCTTCTCATATTTTTCATAATACCCTCCTACAGGTTTGTATGTGTTTGTTTCTGATACTATCAATGCAGAAAGTGTGCCAACTTTTTTGCCCGTCGAGGGGTCTGAAGTGGTATATGACCCATGTATTCAGTACGGCTGTGGTCAATTTTACCACATATGGTAAATTGGACCATATCCGTGGTCTCTGCTATATGGGGTGATGAGGATACCGAGCTCTTGAGTGTGACCCTCCATATCTATACAATAGCGCCATGAGTACACTATTTATGGTCGGAACACCGATCGGTAACCTTGAAGATATTACCCTGAGAGCTCTGGAGACCCTGCGGAGTGTCGATGTGATCGCCTGTGAAGATACACGCCATACCTCACGCCTGCTTCAGCGCTATGAGATAAAGAAACGGCTGATCGCCTGCCATGCCCACAACGAAGTGCAGTCAGCGCAGGGTATCATCAAGATGCTCGAGGAGGGCAGCTCCATAGCCTATGTCAGTGATGCCGGGACTCCCGGGATCAGCGATCCCGGGAATCGTCTGGTACATGCGGTACGTGATGCCGGGTATGCGGTCGTCCCCATCCCCGGGGTCTCTGCCCTTACTACGATCTGTTCTGTTGCCGGTTTCACCGGTAAGACGCTGGTGTTCGAGGGGTTTCTCAGTCCGAAGTCAGGTAAACGCAAGAGTCGTATCGAGCAGCTGCTCGAACGTGATGAGGCTTTCGTCCTGTATGAATCACCGTTTCGCATCGTGAAGGTGCTCGAGGTCCTGAAGGATCTGGTCCCGGAACGGAAGATCCTCATCGGCCGTGAGATGACCAAGAACTTCGAGGAGTTCCTCGAGGGATCTGCCCTGGAGCTCTTCGAGGATTTCTCTCAGCGTGAATCCATCAAGGGGAGTTCGCAGTCCTGATCTCTCCGCAGGAGAAGAAGAGGCGAAGCAGCGAATGATCACGGTACGCAAGCTCGCGAGGCTTCCTGAACGTACCAGGATACGAAAAGCCGCCAATGTGCTGGGCGAGTTCGTTCGCATGGCACAGAGGGGTGATCAGGTGGATCGTATCTATCTCAGGGAGCTGCTGCGATGTGAGGAGCTCCTTTCTGCTCTTCCGGAGTCGACCACCATGGCTATGAGAGCAGGTGCCGATTCCCTGAAGGAGCTTGAGGATCGCCAGCTGGCGGTACTGCTTGATGATCTGCAGTATCTGCTGCTTGGGGCTGTCGGGGCATCGGTTGCGGATTGGGATTTTCATGACATGCAGACCGGCACGCTTGATCGTACACATAGGGTACTGATGCCGTTCTGGGTCTATCTGGACAGGGTACGGTCGCCCTTCAATGTCGGATCGCTCTTCAGGACCGCTGACTCGTTCGGGGTCACGAAGATCCTGCTTGAAGAGGGAAGTGCGTCACCGAAGCACCCGAGGGCGGTACGGTCGGCCAGAGGCTGTATCGATACAGTCGATTGGGAGATTACCCGATCTCACTCGTTCGATCAGGATCCCCATGGCCCCGTCTTCGCTCTTGAACTCGGGGGACTCCGATAGACAGGTTCACGTTCCCGGCACGAGGGACGGTGATCGTCGGTTCTGAGGAGCTGGGAGTGAGTCCCGAGATGCTCGCTATCGCCGACCGCAGCCTCGGCCGCGTCTCTATCCCTCTTGCCGGGACCAAAGGCTCACTGAATGTATCGGTGGCCTTCGGCATTCTGATGCAGCACTGGTATGCAGCCTGCACCGATGCATGATCATCGCTTGAGAGCCTGTTCGATCGCCGGCTGATTGATCCTACGATGATCTTCCCATTGACATCCAATACCGGTACACCCATCTGGCCAGACTTCTTGACCATCTCCTGGGCTTTTGCCATATCTTTGGCTACGTTGAACTCAACGAACTGGATATTGTTCTTCTTGAAGTAGGCTTTCGCCATGTTGCAGTACCCGCAACTGGGGGTAGTATAGATCTTAACTGACATGTTCTTCCTCCTCGGGTACCACGACCCGTACGTATTCGTTTGGTATCGATAAGATAATGAGGAACTTTCTGAAAGTCAAATGAGATATGAAAAAAATAACAAATCATGTAATTCATACTTACAGGGAAAAGCCTCTGATGTCCTGTGTACTTCCCGGGATTCGGAAGAGCCTCAGGAGTTCTGACGTGAGAGACTTGAGAGGTGCTTGAGGCTGTCTTCGATGATCCTGTTGAAGGTGTTCGGGGGGAAGAGTCCCTTTGAGCTGCGGATGCCTGCTTTACGGTGTGAGAGGATCTGCATACCCTCATCGATGGTCGAGACAGGGTAGATATGGAACTTCTTTGCAGCGAGTGCATCAAGCACTTTCTGCGGCAGGATGAGGTTCTTGATGTTCTTCTTCGGGATCAGTACCCCCTGATGGCCAGTGAGGCCATTCTTATCACAGATACTGAAGAACCCGATGATCTTCTCGTTGATGCCCCCGACCGGCTGGATCTCTCCCATCTGGTTCACCGATCCGGTCACTGCGACGTCCTGCTTGATGGGCAGGTTCCCGATGGCAGAGAGCAGGGCATACAGCTCGCTTGAGGATGCTGAATCACCGTCGACTTCGGCATAGGACTGTTCGAAGCAGATCCCCGAATAGATCGAGAGGGGGAAGTTCCTGGCATACATCTTACGGAGATACCCCTCCAGGATGAGCAATCCCTTGTCATGGATCTCCCCTGAGAGTCCCGCTTCATGTTCGATATTCACGATCCCCTCGGTCCCCGGGGCGACGGTCGCAGAGATCACTGCAGGGATCCCGAAGCTGTAATAGCCTCTGTCCAGTACTGCAAGGGCATTGACCATCCCGATCTTCGAGCCTTCGAGGTGCAACAGCATCTCTCCGCTGATGATCTGCTCGACGATCTTCGATTCCGAGAGGCTAGCAAGATAGTCACGTTCTTCTCGGGTCTTCAGGATCATCTCGGCATTGATCGACGGGAGAGCGGCCTTCTTCGCGTGATAGGTGGCTTCTCTGAGCAGATCGGCGATCAGGGAGAACTGTGTACTCAACTCGTTTCGCTGTTCTACCAGATACGAGCCGAAACGGAGGATCTCCGCGATACCGGAGGTATCGACCGGCAGCAGCTGTTCTTCAGCAGTGATCATGTTGATGAATCCGATATAGTTCCCGATATTGCGTCTGGTAGCCGGCATGGAGAAGTCGAATTCAGCAGAGACCTTGAACAGTTTATAGAAGTCAGGATCTTCGTTGAAGAGGATATCATAGAGCTCCTCACTCCCGAGTGCGATGAGCTTGAGATCGACATCGATCGGCTCAGGGCGTATACCGCCTGAGTGGCTGGAAGAGGATGGGTTCTGCGGGTAGAGTCGTGAAGTCTTCAGTATCTGCTTGATGCGGTCCCACAGGGACTCCTCTTTGAGCAGGTCCTCCGCATTGATGATCAGCCAGCCACCGGATGATTCGAGCAGGGAACCGCCATGGATGGAGAGGAACGGCAGGTTCTCTTCGTTCTGATCGGATCGGCTGTCGATGGAGCCGAGGAGGTTCGAGAAGGTCGGATGCATCTCGAACACAGCGGGGTTCTCCGTGGTCTGGGCATGATCGATCAGCAGGTTGACCGTATACCGGCTGAAGAAGGAGGTGCTGCGTATCATGTCTGCAGAGACCCCGTTGAAGAGGTAGGCGAAGGAGGTGATATCGATCTTGACCTGATCAAGATAGAGCGTGATCTTCGGGTCACTGAAGCTCTCAGCCGTCGCATCGATAGCAGGCAGAGCCGCCTCGAGCAGCTGCTGCTCGTCGATATGCTTCTCACCGTCATTGATCTTCTCGATCAGGTACTCTTGTATGTGTCTGACCACATCCTTCATCATCAGAACGAGCTTTCTGCCCTCTCCGGGGCTCAGCTGCAGGGCGATGGGGGCCTCGGGTTTGATGAAGTTGTGTATGTAGGCTATGTCATGCAGCCGCTGCGGCTGGAACTGCTGGTCCCTGATGATCTTCTTGATCGCAGTGGTCCTGCCGGTACCCGGTTCTCCGGTGACGAAGATGTTGTAGCCTTTACCCGGGATGCTGATACCCATCTCGATGGCTTTCACCGCACGCGGCTGTCCGATGATGTCACCATGGAACGATGACGGGACCGTTGAGTCTATCAGTGATGCATCGTAAGAGAACGAGGCCTGTTCGGCGCTGATCTCCACTATGTTGAATCCAAGGTCTGCCATAGGTCCTAAATATAGGTAGCCGATGGCTACCTGTCAAGCATCTGCAGCAGTTCTTCGGCGGTATACCGGTGATTGTCAGGAGAACGTACTTGCAAAATATAGCTATGTGTCTAATAATACAGGTTATGAACAGAACTGAGATTGTCACATGGCTGGATGAGTTTCTCCGTATCGAAGAGTATCGCAAGATCGACAGTTCCCTCAATGGACTGCAGATCTCACGAAAGGGGACAGAGATCAAAAAGATCGCATGTGCCGTCGATGCCTGCATGGCCTCTTTTGAACGTGCCGTACATGTCGGGGCTGACATGCTTCTTGTTCACCACGGTCTGTTCTGGGGAACCCCGCTGGCGATCACAGGCCCCCATTATGACCGTCTCTCTTTTGCCCTCTCCCATGATCTAGCCCTCTATGCAGCGCATCTGCCGCTCGATGCCCATCCGGTCGTCGGGAACAACGCCGCACTGGCCGATGCCCTCGGACTGGTAGATCGGGTCCCGTTCGGGCAGTATCACGGAGCAGCCATCGGATTCCAGGGAATACTCCCTGAGCCGCTGACGCTTCATGAGATCCAGAATCTGCTGGGTTTCTCCACAGGACTCACGGTCCTTCCGTTCGGCCGTGCTGATCGGATCTCCTCGGTAGCTATCGTCTCAGGAGGAGCTGCCTCCTGTGTAGAGGAAGCCATAGAGCGGTCGGTGGATCTGTTCATCACCGGAGAGGCACTGCATCAGATCTATCACAGCTGTCAGGAGCATCATATCCATTTCATGGCCGGCGGCCATTATGAGACAGAGGTCTTCGGTCCCCGTGCACTGGGAGCCTATATACAGAAGGAGCTGGGGGTCGAGACGTGTTTCATCGATCTTCCTACGGGGTTGTGATGCGAAGTCCGATACCATCAAGGCTGATACCCTTCATCCTCTCAGCAGTGATCACGATGATCGATCAGCTGACCAAGGAGCTCATCGTACGGTCCATCCCCTTGAATACCATCGGAGCGGTGTTCGGGGAGGGAGCCTTCCTGCGCATCATCCATGTACAGAACAAAGCCGTAGCCTTCAGCATGGGAGATTCCCTGCCGGCGATGGCACGAAAGATCCTGTTCATCGTCGTACCGGTCATCGTGATCATCCTGCTGGTCATCTATCTGATCAGAAGTGATGAGTTCACCCGATTCCAGCGATGGACCATAGCCCTGATCCTCGGAGGCGGGGTAGGGAACATCATAGACAGGATCTTCAGACCGCTGGGTGTCGTCGATTTCATCGATGTCCGATTCTATGGGCTCTTCGGGCTGGAGCGATGGCCGACGTTCAATATCGCAGATTCTGCGATCGTGGTCGGCGGTATCCTGCTGATCATCTCATTACTGACTTCCATACGGAGAGATTATGAATAAGAAGGTCAATACTGCACTCTTCATCATAGGTGCTACGGTGTTCAATATCGTACTCATGCTGGTCTGTTTTCTCCTGGCGATCGCAGCCCTCGGGGCTGTGCTCTCTGCAGAGACCTCTGCTACGACTGCGCAGATCTTCCTGCTGCTGGCTTTTCTCGTCTCCATCGGTGTGACCTACGGTCTCTACTCACTTCTGATCAAGTACATATCAGGGAAAGTGGATATGGAACGATATTTCCATCCGATCTTCCATCAGAGAAAGCGGAAGTAGCTTACTTCTGAGTGTGGCGTTCGATGAACGTCGCGACTGCCTGCTCGGTCTCAGGTACCCCGTTGGCTTTCGGATAGTTGATGAAGCCGTGGATGGTCCTCATGCAATCAAGGAACTCAACCTCTACACCCGACTGCTGCAGCCGCTGGCCATACCTGATCCCCTCATCGTGCAGGGGGTCATACTCCGCGGTGATCACCAGTGCCGGCGGCAGACCTGTCAGCTCCGGGGCCAACAGCGGTGAGAACAGGGGCTCATAGACATCCTCATCTCTGCTCTTATACGCATCGATGAAGAACTCCATACTCTTCTTATCCAGTTGCGGTGCATGTGCATGGCGAACATAGGAGTCAGAGCTCATCGTCCCGTCTGTCACCGGATAGATCAGGATCTGACCGGCGATAGCCGGACCATCTTCCTGATGCGCCTTCAAGCTGATCGCAGCTGCAAGATTCCCTCCCGCACTCCCTCCCATGACGAAGAGGCTGTCTGAACGGGCTCCCCATGCAGGTGCGTGCAGGGAGGCCCACTGGAGGGCTGCATAGGCATCATGTACTGCACATGGGTACCGGTACTGCGGGGCGAGTCGGTAATCGACAGAGAGGACTACCGAGTTCGTCACCTCAGCGAGTCTGCTGCAGTAGAAATCATTGAGTACCGTGTGTCCGATGACCCAACCCCCGCCGTGAAAGAAGAGGATCAGGGGCTGGTCAAGACGAAGCTGCCTGTCCTTATCGTTGGGATGTTCCATCTTGGTGTAGAGATAGGCTGTGACAGGACCCTCTGCAGTCGGGATCCGAAGGGTCTTTCTGACGATATGATCAGCCTTCTTGTCGAGCAGCTGTCGAGTGATCCAGTTGTTCGGGATGGAAGCCGTACTGAGCCTGTCGATCTCCTCGGGACTCATCTCATAGATCGGTCGTTTCGTGAAGCTCTCGAGTATCCTGATCAGGCGTTTCATGTGTTTGGGGAACTGGTAATCTTCCATTGCTGATATCCTATGCCAGAATGTGAAGATGGACAAGTGGACGGGCTGTGGGATACGAAGAAAAGATACTCCCGGGGGCAGCATGATAGGGGATGGGCACAACATGAGGCAGTGCACGCATCAGCGTGCTTCAGCTCTGAAGGGAGGGGCTTCTCTGGCAGGTATCCTATGTGCTGTGTACACATAAAAAGAATAGTTCATAATAACCTATGCAGTGTTTATTAGATCAGATGATCCGTGTATACTGTATCATATGAAACCGATACAGCTCTTCACTGTGTTTGCTCTGGTGTTGCTGCTCTCATCCTGCACCAGTATCCCGAGGATGATCTGCCGGTCTCAGAGAGTATCGCAGCCTACTATGACGATGCAGGATACCAGCAGTTCCGGTCTACCGTACCGGTGACCTGTCTTGACGGTGCTTCCTGGCTTTCCCGTGCTCAGGAGCTTGTCGATGATGCTCAGGACTATATCCTCGTTGATGCGTTCCTGGCAAACTACACAGAACTCACTCAAGGGTTCTATCATGCCCTGAGCAGGAAGCAGCAGGAGGGGGTGCGGGTCTATGTGCTCTATGATC
>LQAI01000062.1_pt1 | contig 63514 bp, 65 predicted proteins | sample 1535821 | NCBI WGS metagenome assembly LQAI01 (sample SAMN04331586, study PRJNA305678) | bioreactor metagenome | isolation source: bioreactor_5 inoculated with Wadden Sea sediment 1st replicate of a... | place: Germany:Bremen
ACGAGTCTGTTCGACTTCTTCCCGGAGGGGGAGAAGGCAAAGGTCCGTCTGCTGCTCGATGATGCACAGACGAGCAGGCGCATGAACAGTAAGGATCTGTGGATGGAGAACAGCAGAGGTGAACGGTTTCCTGTTCAGGTCCTCTTCTCTCCCATCTTCCATGACAGCAAGATCGTCGGGTACCGCGGTATCGGGATCGACATCTCGGAGAAGTACCAGCACCAGGAAGAGCAGAGAAAACTGATGGATGCCCTCTCTGAACGTCTGAGAGAACTTGACTGTCTCTACGGGATCACCAAAGTACTCTCTGAACATGATAACACCCTTGAGAAGATCTTCTCGACAGCCGTTGATATCATCCCCCCATCCTTCGAGCTTCCCGATGATACGAGTGCGCGCATCATCTTCTCCGGGAAAGAGTATGTCAGCACCACCTATACCGATATCTCCTCCGGGATCAGCTACAGCTCAGATATCATCAGCAACGGGGAACGGCTCGGTGAGGTGACAGTGGTAAAGCAGACCGATGAGCAGTTCGATGTAGAGGAGCTGAATCTCATCGATGCTCTCGGACGCCAGTTCAGCAACATCGCCACTACCAAGATGGCCGAAGAGGAGAAGAACCGGCTCTATCAGGACCTCATGGATGATATGGATACCGCTCAGTCGGTCCAGTCCTACCTGCTGCCGCCGTGGGCCGCGGTCAGTGATGACCTGATCATGTCGTCGATATACAGTCCCAGCTCAAAAGTGGGCGGAGACCTCTTTGATATCCTGCCGCTCAATGATCACAGCTATATGATCTATGTCGGTGATATCTCAGGCCATGGGGTACAGGCTGCTTTGACTATGACGGCGGTCAAATCGATCGTGAACATGCTGATCGTCCAGACGGAGACAGAATTGACCCCTTCGAAGATCCTGACACAGCTGAACGGGATCCTCTCGAAACATCTGTTCCATGACAACTACATGACGATGCTGCTATGTATCATCGACATGGCCTCTCATACGCTGAAAAGCATCAGTGCAGGGCATCCTCAGGGCTTTCTCATCGATGGCAGCAGGAAGAGCATCAGACCCTTCGATGATGTCGGGGGGATACCTCTGGGGTGGATCGATGATTATACCTACAGTGAGAAGGACGAGTTCTCGACCGTCTTCACCGCTGATGAGATCATCTGTCTGTTCACCGATGGTCTGTTCGACGCAGAAGCCCCTGACGGGTCCCGAATCGAGGATGAGGGGGTACGGCAGATCCTCAAGACAGAGGTCGATCTGCAGAATCTGTTCATGCTCCCCTATGCCCTCAAGAGCAGGATCAATGACCATACGTACAACACCTCGGTCGATGATTTCACCTTCATCACCTTCAAGGAGAACAGCAGCAGTGCTCCCTGCCCCAGCAGGTCCTTTCAGCTGCAGCCGGTGTTCGCACAGACGCAGGCGGTGGCGGAGGAGTGTGAACAGTTCGTCATCGAACAGATCGATGATCCTGCAAAGGGTCTCTTCGTGAAGCTGATCGTGAATGAGTTCGTCAACAATGTCATAGAACACGGGCTCAAGGGTACTACCGATACCATCATACAGATCACACTCGATCTCAGTGATGAGATCACCCTTACGTTCCGGGACAAGGGGCGGAAGTGGCAGATGCCTGAGCGTAAGGACTCGTTCACCGATTTCTTCGAGGAGATGAATCAGGAGCACGCTACCCGTGGGAGAGGACTGCAGATGATCTATTCGGTCACCAGGACCCATAGGCGCAAGAGGGTCTTCGATCTCAATGAGACGGTATTCATCCTTCTGTGATCAGGTGCTCAGCGTCTGATCATGCATCGGCCCTCTCACAGAAGAAGCTGGCACATCCCGTGCTGAGATGGGACCTTTCGTGTGAAAAGGCCCTGCAGTCTATTGGCTTTTATGCATACATGTGACACTCTTCGAATCAGTCCACCAGACAGGGAGCGTCATATGAAAGATCATACCGTACAGGCAAGCTGGGCCATGATGCTTGCGATGGTATTCTACGGAGTATCATTTCCTGCCACCGTCGTAGCGCTTGAAGTCTTCAGTCCCATCACCATCGTGACCTTTCGCCTGATCATCTCGACGATCTTCCTGCTGGTCTGGAATCTCCTGCGCAACGGGAGGGAGGGGCTGCCGAAGCGAAGTGAACTGAAGATCTTCGTGATCATCGCCCTCTTTCAGCCCCTCGGCTATTTTCTCTGCGAGACCTATGGACTGAAATATGTCTCTGCCTCTGCAGCCTCGATCCTCATAGCCACGATCCCGGTCTTCACCCCCATGATCTCCCGGTTCTTTGTCTATGAACGATTGACCAGATACAACTACTTCGGCCTGCTGCTCTCCTTTCTCGGGGTGATCATCCTGGTCGCGGCAGATGCCTCGGACAGCGGCTCGGGAAGTATCCTGGGGATCGCTCTGATCCTGGGGGCTGTCCTCTCTGCTGTCTTCTATACCATCCTGATCAAACGGCTGCCGTTATCCTATTCCCCCCTTGCCATCACCTCTATCCAGAATACCATAGGCCTGTTCATGTTCCTTCCGCTCTTCTTTCTCATCGAATATGACAGCAGCTATCTGCGTTCTGTCTTCAGCGGTACGTACGGATACAGTGCTCTGATCAGTATCCTCTTCCTTGCCATCTTCGCATCGAGCCTTGCCTTCGTACTGATGAATTACGGTATACAGGTCATAGGACCATCAAAAGCCAACGGCTTCGTCAATCTGATCCCGGCGATCACTGCAGTCACCTCCATAGCCTTCTTCGGAGAGCATATGAGTCTTCGTAAAGGTCTGGGCATGGCAGTGGTCTTCAGCGGGGTACTCATCGCACAGCGGCGCACTCACGTACGCAGGGACAGCAGCATCCCCTGCTGATCTGGCAGCATGGTCTCATCGATGATCGGCAGGGCCGGATAAGCCCTGCGCAGCATCTGAGCAAAGAGCCCGCTCCCCGGGATCAAGGTACCGGAGAACGTCCCGTCATAGATGGAAGTACTCCCGCAGGAGGGCGAACGGGACTTGAGGATGGCAAGATCCGGGGTCCCGTGGGCAGAGATCCTCTCGAGGGCGGCTGCACATCCGAAGATGAACCGATCGGTCAGATCAAGCCCCTCCCGGGTACGGACCCTGCCTGAGATGATCTCACAGCTTGCCCTCGGGGTCGCCAGACCCGCGAGCACCTCAGGACAGACGGTCAGGGCGAGACCGGAGGCTGCCAGTCTCTCAAGCAGCGGGGTGAACTCTGTGGTAAAGGCTGAACCATCGTATCTGCAGGGGGTCCCTGCAAGACAGGCACTGATGATGATCATTGGCATCTCCTTCTCTGCATGTTACCGAAAGCGATCAACACCGATCTGTGCACAGCATTCACGGACCGGACAGCGGGAGCAGAAGGGTGAGACTGGTGTGCAGATCCTCTGCCCGTAGGTGACCAGCAGTTCGTTCAGCGGTATCCAGTACCTGCGGGGCATGACTGACTGGAGGGCCCTCTCAGACTCTTCTGGTGTCCTGGTGCTGATCCATCCCATCCTGTTCGAGATGCGGTGTACATGGGTGTCGACACAGATGGCCTCGATGGAGAACCCGAGATTCAGTGTTAGATTGGCTGTCTTGATCCCGACCCCGGGAAGAGCCAGCAGCTGCTGCTGATCGGCAGGGACAGCCCCTGCGTGCTTCTCAAGGAGGATGCGGGAGATCTTCAGGATGTTGGAGGCCTTGGTGCGGTAGAAGCCTGCAGGGTAGATGGCCTGTTCGATTCGCTCCTGCGGCAGCAGGAGCATCGATCCAGGAGTATCAGCAAGGCTGAAGAGCCTGGCAGAAGCTTCCAGCGTGACTTCATCCTTGGTCCTCAGCGAGATGAGTGTAGAGATGAGGATGCGATACGGACTGTCTGCCTGCCGTGCGATGAGTGAGATCGAAGGCAGTCCCCCGCCATGCTCCTGTACTGCATGCTCCATCTTCTCGAAGAGGGTATCCCAGTAGTGTTCATCGTTCATGGAGAAGATCATACGCCATTTTTCAGATAATAGGAAGGTGATCACCATCCCGGTACGTTGATGAGATAGGGTCTTCATGATAGTATCACGCATCAACACCAGTTATGATCGATCAAGACGACAGATAGAGGTATCAAGATGATAGTGATATTGCATAAGAACGTTACCAAGGCACAGAAAGCAGACATCCGGGCATTTCTGGAGGATCGCGGCTTTCAGGTGAGGGAGATCGTCGGTGAAGAGGAGATCATCTTCGGAGCGGTAGGCAAGTCCAGGATCGATCTGCGTGCTGTCGAGGTCCTTGAGGGTGTGGATAAGGTCATCCCCATATCACGGCCGTATAAACTGGCATCCAGAGAGTTGAAGAAAGAAGATACGATCGTACAGGTCGGTAACATAAAGATCGGAGGGAACAGGGTCGGTGCGATCGCTGGACCCTGCGCCGTAGAATCCCGTGAGCGGATGATCGATATAGCACAGGCGGTAGCAGCTGCGGGGGCTGTGATGCTCCGTGGAGGAGCCTTCAAACCGAGGACCTCCCCCTATGCCTTCCAGGGCCTTGGGGAGAAGGGCCTGATGTATCTCAAAGAGGCCGGTGAGAAGGTCGGACTGCCGGTCACCAGTGAGATCGTCAGTACCGAGTATGTCGATATGATGCTCGACTATGTCGATGTCTATCAGATCGGTGCACGGAACATGCAGAACTTCGAGCTGCTCAAAGCGGTCGGAAGGACCGGAAGACCGGTGATCCTCAAGCGTGGCCTTGCCGCGACGATAGAGGAGTGGCTCATGGCTGCCGAGTACCTGATGGCTCACGGCACAGATGATGTCATCCTGTGTGAACGGGGGATCAGGACCTTCGAGACCTACACCCGGAATACCCTCGATCTGAGTGCCATCCTGTGGTGAAGAAACTCAGCCATCTTCCGGTGATCGTTGATCCGAGCCATGGTACGGGATTGCGGGAGAAGGTCATTCCCATGGCTCTTGCCGCCATCGCAGCCGGTGCCGACGGTGTGATGATCGAGGTGCACACCGAGCCGGAGAAGGCCCTCTCAGACGGACCGCAGTCCCTCTACCCCCAGCAGTTCGAGAAACTCATGCGCGACATAGAGACCCTCGTCCCGGTCGTGGGGAAGTCGGTAGAGACGCTGCCGATACGTAGACAGTCCCGGGAGGTGCTTCTCGATCTGAAGAGCACTACGGCCACTACCGAGAAGGGAGAACTCAAAGCTGCGTTTCAGGGAGTGCCCGGAGCATACAGTGAGCTTGCCATCAACAGGTTCTTCGATGGGGACATCACCTCCCTGCCCTGCAAAGGGTTCAAGGATGTCTTCTCAGCAGTCATGCACGGAGATGCAGCCTTCGGGGTCATCCCCGTGGAGAACTCTCTGGCAGGAACGATCAATGACAACTTCGATCTGCTCACCAGCCATCCTGACATCGTCGTTGTCGGAGAACAGCAGATCCGCATCGTCCATAATCTCATCGGTCTCGAAGGGGCCTCAGTCGATCAGGTCAGAAAAGTCTACTCACACCCTCAGGGTCTTGCCCAGTGTGCGGAGTACCTTGATTCCTATCCTCAGATCGAGCAGGTGCCCTTCTTCGATACCGCGGGAGCTGTCGCCTATGTGAAAGAGCAGCAGAATCCCGAGTATGCAGCCATCGCAGGAGCGCAGGCTGCTGCCCATTACGGACTGAAGATCATGAAAGAGGGTGTCGAGACCAATCCGAGGAACTATACCCGATTCTATATCATCACCCGCGATGTGTATGCAAAGGAACTGGTGCCGAACAAGGATCCGAACAGGGCGGTCATGATCTTCTCCACCCCCGACAAGCCTGGAGCACTCTTCTCTGCGCTGCAGATCCTGGCGGCTCATGGGCTGAACATGAAGAAACTTGAATCCCGACCGATCCTGGGGAAACCCTGGGAGTACATGTTCTTCGTGGAGACGGAGATCTCCCGGACTGAGGATTTCTTCCAAGCCGTACATGAACTCAAAGAGGTCTGTGACTCCTTCAGAGTGCTCGGGACCTTCAACTCAAGCAGGTAGGAGAGGGCATGGGAGACCTGACAGGCTATACACCGGAAAAGTTGGTGATCGGGGTGCTGTCGACTCGTGAGTGCCGACATGAAGAACTCTCTCAGGAGCTCATCAGAGGGTTCGGCCCGATCGAGGAAGTCCTTGGTCCCTACCCGTTCACCTTCACCACCTACTACGATGAGGAGATGGGAGCGGGAATACTCAGGTATTTCTATGTCATGAAAGACCTCATCTCCCCGGACAGGCTCTCGGAGATAAAGATCCGGACGAACGCCATGGAAGAACTCTTTTCCGAAGAGGGCCGCAGGAAGATCAATCTTGATCCCGGGCTGCTCTCAAGGGATCGGTTCATTCTGGCTACGACAAAGGATCGCGGGCATCGGATCCCGCTCCAGATGGGTATCTATGGTGAACTGACGCTGATCTATATGCATAAAGCTTTCCAGGTCCTCCCCTGGACCTATACAGATTTCGCCAGTGAGACCTATAGGGAACTCCTGAAGGGAGTGCGAAAAACCTATCTTGCTCAGCTGAGGGGACTCTCCTTGAAGTAGCTCTTCTACGGTGCCGTTTACCCCTCATATGAAGAAAACACGATGGTTCATAAGCGCATTGGCAGCCCTGCTGGTTCTCGTTCTCTACTCATGCATGCTGACAGATGAGTACTATGAAGTGGAGATCCATCTCACCGAACGCTCTGCATGGGAGCATGTGATCGGTACCCGGCTGTGGTATGAGCTGCGGTATCTCTCCTCAGATGGAGCGGTAGAACAGCTGTATCTACCTGATTTCGTCGATCATGTTACGCTCATGATCCCCAAAGGCTCTCCCTGCATCGCAGCCGCCTATCTGCTGGGTGACTATGCTCCTGTCGGTGTCTGCATGAATCCCGAACTCTCCGAACCCGCCGTTGAAGATGGCCGGATCCAGCTGGACCTGCTCAGCCGGGATGGGCCTGTGGCGGCACGACTTCTGGAGTACCGCCATGAGTTCTCCGGACTGCTGCATCAGATGGATTTCGATCTCCTCTCACAGTCCATCTGGGAGGCTTCGGAAGGACGTCCCTGGTCAGTTGACTGGGGTAATCTCTATTACGAGCTGCAGTTCGGTGCTCGATCCGGCTGCAGGGTATACAGCAGTCCCTGCCATGCGATCACCGTAGAGGGGCTCTGCGGCGGGTACTGGGTCTGTGACCATCGCGGGATGCCCATGACCAGTGTCATGGATCAGGGTGGTCCGCTCTATCTCCATCTGCCGGAGGGGACGTTCACCTATCTGAATCCGATGTGCAACTCCTACCTCCTCCAGGTCATCGTCGAATCGGATGGCAGTGCACGGACCATACGGATCGAAGTCCCCAGAGCCCTGTATCCCTTTCTGAGTACCAGAGCGGCTGATTGACTGCATCTCCCCCGCTGTACGCGGGGCAGGGTGCGGATCCTGCGCCCGAGTGATGAATGAGAAATTGTTACCTTCGGGATTCTGTGGTACTATTCCAAGCATGAACATACGTACGAAACTGATGCTGCTCTCCATACTGTTCAGTATGGGAGCACTATCATTCACCGTGCTCGGCATCGCAAGCCTGCAGCGGTCGAACGACATCAATGATTCCATAAAGAAAGGGATCGAGCTCCAGGTCCGTTCCCGGGATGTGCACAGCCTTATGAAAGATATGGTCTTCGACATCTTCGTCCCGAAGGTCTACGGGCAGCTGAAGTCCTACACCTATTCTCCCCGGACCACCGTCACCCTGCGTAAATGGCGGGTGGCTGTCGATGTCTATGAACAGGCCTTCGATGAGTTCATGAGGACCCAGTCCCTGCTCGACATCCAGGAGGATGAGCTGCTGGACCAGTTCGCTACGGCAACGACGATGCATGATCGGGCGATGGATCGTCTTGAGGAACTCAATCGCTCCATCGAAGAGCTGAACCGGGACTTCAGCACCATAGATGAGGAGCGTTTTGATAAGATCTTCAGTGATGATACCTATACTCCCTTCTTCGAGGAGTTCCGTGATACCACCTACTACTTCGTAGACAGTTTCGAGAGCTTCATGAACTATTTCATCGATCAGTTCACCCAGTATGGGATCAAGCTCGAACGCCAGATCTACCTGATGTATGGATTCCTTGCCCTGTGTCTGACCGTATCGGGAGTGCTCATCTCCATGTTCTTCTCGAAAGATATTCTGGAGAAGATCGGTCGGGTGAGGGCAGCGTTTGCCAGGATATCGAAAGGGGACTTCTCCGTCCGACTGGAGATAGCCGGTCATGATGAGTTCTCTGAGCTTGCTGAACATTTTAACAGCCTTGCCCAGGATCTGAAGCACAACGTGAACACCATCCTGCTGCTGACACAGTCAGTCGGTGATTCTCAGCAGGAGGTCTTCAATCTTGAGGACCTGTTTCACAGTGTGGTCTCATCAGTCATACAGGAGACTCAGGTCGATACGGCCTTCATTCATATGATAGGGACTGACCCGAAGCGTCCGGGGGGGACACAGATCAAACTGCAGTCGCAGGAGGGAAGAAGCGCAGATGTGGATCTGCAGGCGATACAGAAGTCGATCGAACAGGTGGTACAGACGGGGAAACAGAAGATATGCTATGCCCCTCAGTTTGAAGAGAGTCTGCAGGGATTGAGCTCCCTGATCATCATGCCGCTCGTGCTGCGCAAGGAGGTGGTCGGGACCCTCACGGTGGCCATCCATGCCCCGGACCCGGCCTTCACCGATCTGGGGGTGACGCGACTGTCGACCTTCGCAGAGTTCGCCTCGCTCATCGTCGATAATCATATGAAGTTCGCTGAACTGATCACCAAGGGGGAGGCTGAGTACCAGGCCCTTCAGGCCCAGATGCAGCCCCATTTTATCTATAACATCCTCAACGGCTTCATCGGACTGAACAGGATGGGGATGAAACAGGGCTTGAGCAGTCGATCATCCATCTGAAGGATATGCTCCGCTATACGCAGGATGCACGAAGAGTGACTACCATCGGTGAGGAGATCGCGTTCGTGGAGAACTACTGTCTGCTGCAGAAGCTCAGGTTCAGCGAGCGGCTCGATTACCGGCTGAAGGTGGAAGCCGGACTGGAGACGGTGAGCATACCACGCTGCTGCTGCAGCCCCTGGTGGAGAATGCCGTGATCCACGGCATCGAGGACCTGCAGGACCGGGTCGGGGTGCTCTACGTGGAGGTCTTCGGGACTCTGGAGGATGGTGTCTCGATGGTGACGATCGTCGTCACTGACAATGGGGTGGGTTTCGATCTGAGCACCCTTCAGGAAAAGGAGCATATCGGGATAGGGAATGTGCGAAGACGGTTCAAGTATGCATTCCCCCACTCGTCCTTCACTGTGAAGAGTTCCCATAATAACGGTACCGAAATAAGGATGGCTTTCCATGAAATGCATAATAGCTGATGATGAATACCTCGTACGGTACAGCATCACCGATATGCTCCAGGAGCTTGATGCAGACGGGGCCGTGACGATCAGCAGTATCACACAGGCGGCAAACGGAAAGGAACTGCTGGAACAGGTCGCTGCACAGCAGCCTGATCTGGCCTTCGTTGATATCCGCATGCCGGTACTCGATGGTCTGTCTGCGATCGAACAGGGCAGCGTTCTATCTCCCCATACCAGCTGGATCATTCTCACCGGCTATGCCGAGTTCGATTATGCCAAGAAGGCGATCTCTCTCGGAGCTCTTGACTATCTGGTCAAACCCGCTTCGCCTGGGGAGCTGGAGCGGGTGGTACTGCAGGTCCAGCAGATCCTGCAGGAGCAGAGGACTCAGAGACAGCAGGAACTCGAACATCTGCTCTCAGGGATCATCTACAACACAGGAGCATTGCAGAGCGGTTCGGTCTTTGCCAGCCGGTGGTACTTTTCCGGCGGACTCATCGTACTCGATGCGTTCCGTTCAGAGGTGAGTGAATATGATCACCACCATGAGATGATCCAGCAGCTGCGCAGCTTCATCGGGCACCGACTTCCTGCCGAAGTGATCGGCGGTATAGCCCATCTGAGTGACGGGAACACGGTCGTGGTGTTCGCTGCAGCAGCAGCTGAGTCAGCACAGAGGGCTCTGGGTGACCTGCAGAGGAGCATGCAGGAGTCTGCCCGGCAGAGCGGCGGTCTCCGGTATACGCAGGTTGCGATCTCCAGCGTCTCTGAATCTCTGCCGGATCTGATCGCACAGCTGCATCGGGTCAGTCATCTTCTGTATCTGCGTCTGGTGCTGGGGACCGGGACCGTCATCCCGGAAGAGGAGCTCTTTCGACCGCAGGATAAGCAGTCGGTGATCGAGAGGCTCTATCGCATCATCACCCTGCAGGAGCAGAGCCCGGCAGCCTCTGTGATCTGGCTGAAGGAACACCGGCAGATCCTGGAGCAGCTGTGCACCAATGAGAACCTGAGGGTGTTCCTGCAGCTTCACCTGACGACTGCCTCGGAGCCCTCCGATCCCGAATCCTGTCTACAGGCTCTGGAGCGGTCGCTCCTGATGCAGAGTGACCTGCTGCCAGAAGCCCCGGAGCCCGCTGTGGCGAACAGGCTGGTGGCAAAAGCCCTGCAGCTGCTCACAGATCGCTACAGTGAAGAGATCGGTCTCTCTCAGATAGCTGAAGAACTGAGAGTGACACCGAACTACCTCTCCTCAGAGTTCCATCGGGTGACCGGACAGACCTTTTCCCACCAGCTTACCCTGCTGCGGATGGAAAGTGCTGAACGGCTGCTCATGAGCCCCCTCTATACGATCAAAGAGATCTCCGCGATGGTCGGTTACGGCAGCAGCCGCCATTTCAATAAAGTCTTCAAGAAGTATTTCGGGGTCAGTCCGACCTCCTATCGGCAGGAGCATCTCTAGCAGAGGCTCTCATCAGAGATATTGATACCAGAACCTGAGAATATGATACTCACGGTCGATCAGCAGGCGATGCTATACTGGATTTAACAATAAAAGGAGTATATTCATGAAAAACAAATTGATTCTGGTTGTTATGATCCTATCGATCGTCGCCTCCGGCCTGATCTTTGCAGGTGGAGCGCAGGAGACCGCTAAAGAAGATGAGAACCTGCGACTGGTCCTGCTGGTAAAGAGCCTGGGTAACGGATTCTTCGAAGCAGTCGCTGACGGCGGACAGGAAGCCGCTAAAGAGCTTGGTAACGTCGAATCGATCTATCAGGGACCTTCAGCCTCAACGGCAGAGGGCCAGATCGAGATCATCGAGACCTTGATCGCTCAGAAAGTCGATGGGATCGCGATCTCAGCCAATGATAGGGATGCATTGATCCCTGTGACGAAAAAAGCCATGAAAGCCGGCATAAAGATCATCTCTTTTGACTCAGGGATCTCATCAGGCGGAAGGATCATCGATCTTGCCCCTTCAGATGCAGAACTGATCGGCCGACAGCAGATTCAGCTGATCGCAGAACTGACTGACTATACCGGTAAAGTCGGTGTGGTATCGGCTACCTCACAGGCAACGAACCAGAATGAATGGATCGGTTGGATGAAAGAAGAGATCAAAAAACCTGAATACAGCAAGATGGAACTCGTAGAGGTCGTCTATGGTGATGATGCATCCGACAAGAGCTACCGAGAGGCAGTAGGACTGATGAACAAGTACCCGGACCTTGCAGGTATCATCTCTCCGACCACCATCGGTATCCTTGCAGCAGCAAAAGCCATCGAAGATGAAGGGAAGAAGGGACAGGTCCAGCTCACAGGTCTTGGTCTTCCATCAGAGATGCAGCAGTACATCATCAACGGCACCTGCCAGCAGATGGCCCTCTGGAATCCGGTAGATCTGGGATACACCTCTACCTACATCCTGAAGGCACTGGTCGAGGGTGAAGTAGAAGGGAACCCCGGCGATGTCATCGATTGTGGCCGTATGGGTCAGGTCGTAGTAGGTGAAGACGGTATGTCCATCATGGGAACACCGTTCGTCTTCAATGCTGAGAATATTGCGACATACGCAGAGATCTTCTAATAGAACGATACTATGATTCAAGAGCAGGTTCTGGTTCTCAGAAGATGATCAGGCCTGCTCTTTCTATAATAAGATCAGGACCACAGAAGTTAGAACGATTGACTGATGTGCAGAGCAAGGAGAGTCTGTTGTCAGAAACCATACTTGAAATCAAACAGTTAACCAAATACTTCCCGGGTATCAAGGCTCTTGACGGTGTGCACCTTACCGTGCGGACCGGAGAAGTGCATGCACTCATCGGTGAGAATGGAGCCGGTAAGTCAACCCTGGTGAAGATCCTGACCGGGGTCTACACCCTTACCAGTGGTGAAGTACTGCTTGACGGGAAACCCCTGGTCTGCAGGAATGCCCTTGAGGCACAGGCATGCGGGATCGCGGCGATCCATCAGGAAGCTTCCATGTTCCCTGAATTGTCTGTCACCGAGAACATCTATATGGGCCACCATATCATACACCCGAAAACTAAGAGAGTGGACTGGGCGACCATGAGGAAAGAGACTCAGACCCTGCTCGATTCACTTGAACTTGAGATAGACTGCAACACGCTGGTCAAGAACCTCGGTGTTGCGCAACGGCATATGGTAGAGATCGCAAAAGCCCTCTCACTCAATGCCAGGATCGTCATCATGGACGAACCGACCTCAGCCCTCTCGCTCAGAGAGGTCGAAGATCTGTATAAGATAGTCAGGAAGCTGAAAGATGACGGCAAAGCCATCATCTTCATCTCCCATAAGTTCGATGAGATCTTTGAGATCTGTGACTACTTCACCATACTGCGGGATGGCAGGTACATCGGAGAGGGACTGGTCAAAGAGTCTTCAGTCGATGCCATGGTGAACATGATGGTCGGCCGAAGCTTGATCAGATGTATCCGAAGAAAGAGGTCAAGATCGGCAGGCCGGTGCTGGAAGTCCAGCAGCTTGCACAGACAGGATACTTCCAGGATGTCTCATTCACCCTGCATGCCGGTGAGATCCTGGGGTTCTTCGGATTGATCGGTGCCGGTCGCAGTGAAGTGATGCGTACCCTCTTCGGGATAGATTCCAGGAGTCACGGGACGGTCCTGCTCGACGGGAAGGAGATACACATCCACAAGCCCTCGGAAGCTATGGGGTACGGGATCGCATTCGTACCGGAGGATCGTCAATCTCAGGGAGTCATCCTGGAGATGAGTATTGCCAAGAACATCACCCTGCCGCAGATCGATGCACTCTCACGCTATGGGATCACCCATAAAAAGAGAGAGCTCGAAGTGACAGAGACCTTCGGAGAGAAGATGGAGATACGGGCTGCCGGGTGGCATGTCGATGCCGATACCCTCTCAGGGGGGAACCAGCAGAAGGTCGTCCTGGCAAAGTGGATCGCGACGAATCCCAGGATCCTCATCCTTGATGAGCCGACCAAGGGGATCGATGTGGCAACCAAAGCCGCTGTGCACCAGTTCGTCTCAGAGATGGCTGCAGAGGGCATGGCTGTGCTGCTGATCTCCTCAGAGCTGCCTGAAGTGCTGGGCATGTCTGACCGGATCATCGTCATGCATGAAGGTGCCCTCACCGCTGAGTTCTCTCGAGATGAGGCGACATCTGATTCGGTCATAAAAGCAGCGACCGGTCATACTGCAGGTAACGGAGGTGAACAGTGATTCGATTGCAGTCATTACGGAAGATAACACAGCGTAGAGATACCAGCCTGATCATACTCATAGTCCTGCTGCTTGCAGTGGTGACCATGCGTGCTCCCGGGTTCGTCTCTGCTGATAACATCCAGAGGATCGTCAATGATACCTCTATCCTGGTCATGGTCTCCTTGGGACAGTTCTTCGTGATCCTTGCCGGGGGATAGACCTCTCTGTCGGATCAGTGATCGGACTTTCGGGCATGGCCGCGGCCATGACCAACCAGTATTATCCCGGATCCCGGCGGTAGTGGTCCTGCTGATCGGAGTGGGCGTCGGATTGGTGCTGGGTCTGATCAACGGAGTCGTCGTAGCATATGGGAAGGTCCCTGCGATCATCACGACGCTGGGGACCTTGAGTATCTATAGAGGACTTACCTTCGTCTTGAGTAAGGGACAGTGGGTCACCGCACACGAGATGACCGACTCCTATATGAGACTGCCGCATGGCAACCTGTTCGGTATCAGCAATCTGATCTGGTGGGGTGTATTGGTCTCAGTACTGATGTTCTACTTCAGTGGGTATACCCGCAGGGGACGGGAGATCTATGCGATCGGCGGCAACAAGGTCGCTGCCAAGTTCGTAGGTGTGAGTGAACAGAAGATCTATATGATCATCTTCACCCTCAGTGGCATGTTAGGCGGTCTTGCCGGGGTCCTGTGGACCTCTCGCTATGCAGCGGCAGTCAATGAGACAGCCTCAGGGTTCGAGCTGCAGACGGTCGCAGCCTGTGTGATCGGCGGGGTGAGCATCGCCGGTGGTTCCGGTGCGGTTCCCGGGGTGATCCTCGGTGCCCTGTTCCTCGGTATCATCAATAATGCACTGCCGGTGATCAATCTCTCACCGTTCTATCAGCTGTTCATCCAGGGAGCGATCGTGCTCGGGGCTATGCTGATCAACACCGTATCAGAGAGACGACGGGAACAGGAGCTCTTGAAGGGGAGGCAGCGATAATGCAGCAGGCAGACAGACAACCAAAGCAAGAGCTGGTGAACATCTCCCGGCTGATCGATGAGAATAGTCTCAAAGAGAAGTTGATCCTTCTGTTCACCAAATGGGAAGTACTGCTGGGGATCCTCCTGGTCTTCGAGTTCATACTCTTCTCGAACCTCTCCCCGTACTTCCTCGATTACTTCAATCTCATGAATTCGACCTTCAATTTCATGGAGAAGGCTATCATGGCCCTTCCTATGATCTATATCATCATGTCAGGCGATATTGACATATCGATCGCTTCGATCATCGCCCTGAGTTCCTTCGCCATGGGCTATGCCGCCTCCATGGGAATGAATGTGGCAGGCATCATCCTGATCGGGTTAGCCGCAGGTACCCTCGCGGGGATGTTCAATGGATTCTTCGTCACGATCCTGAAGATGCCGGCTATTGCCGTGACTCTGGCGACTCAGTCACTCTTCCGGGGGGTCTCACAGGCAGTCCTGGGGGATCAGGCCTATACCGAGTATCCCAAGAGCATGGCTTTTCTCGGACAGGGCTATGTCGGGGATACCCTCATCCCCTTCGAGCTGGTGATCTTCCTGCTTCTGGCTGCCGTCATGGGCTTCATACTGCACAAGACCCGCTACGGCAGAAAGCTCTATGCGATCGGCAGTTCACGAGAGGCTGCACGATTCGCCGGTATCAATGTGTCCAGGATCCGGTTCATCAACTTCACGCTCATGGGACTCTTCTGCGGTATCGCGGCGGTCCTGCTCACCTCGAGGATCGGCAGTACCCGACCGAACATCGCCCTGGGATGGGATATGGAGGTCATCACGTTGGTCGTACTCGGCGGTGTTTCGATAAGCGGCGGGAAGGGGAATCTCTTCGGGGTGATCATGGCGATCTTCCTGCTTGGGTATCTCAAGTTCGGTATGGGCCTGATCAACCTCTCGGCCAAGGTGATGGTCATCACCACCGGGCTGCTGCTGGTGATCGCGGTACTGCTGCCTGGATTCCTCGACGGGGTGAAGGCACGGCGTAAACTCAAGAGTCAGCAGATGGCATCTACGCTCTGAAACATCAGATAGATGAGGTGATATATGAATAGAACAGCGTTCAAGATGAAACTTGCTCCCGGCATGAAAGAGGAGTACCGAAGGCGGCATGATCAACTGTGGCCTGAACTCAGGGAGCTTTTGAGCGAAAGCGGCGTACGGGATTATTCGATCTTCTTCGATGAGGAGACTGACACCCTGTTCGCGGTGCAGAAGAACATCGGGGACGGCGGGTCCCAGGATCTGGGATCCCTGCCGATCGTCCAGAAGTGGTGGGCCTTCATGGCCGATATCATGGAGACCCATGAGGATGACTCACCGGTATCAGTCCCGCTGGAAGAACTCTTCCACATGGACTGAGACAGCACAGATAAGGAGTTTCGATATGAATTCAAGAGAGCGTGTCCTACGTACATTCGGTCTGATCGAGGGTGAGCCGGACAGGCCACCCCTGCAGTTCGATCTCTGCAGGAGTCTTACCGATCATTTCGCTCAGGAGCTTTCGATAGAGGCTGATTATGCCCCTTCGTACTATGAGGATCTGACCTACCGGATCTCGGCGAATGCCATCCGTACGGCACTCGGAAGCGATTGTGTCGTCGTAGGCGGGACCATACGTGAGGGGTTCGAACCTCAGGTGATCTCTGATGAGGTGAAGACCAACGAGTTCGGTATGCATATGCGGCCGACCCCTCTGTACATGGAGGTGGTCCACTGCCCGCTCTCTGCAGCGGCGAGTGAAGAGGATATTGAACAGTATGCCTTCCCCGACCCCTATGCACCGGGCAGGTTCGATTGCGCCAAAGCTGATATTGCGCGCTATAAAGAGGACTATGCGATCATAGGGGACTGTGAACTCTCCCTGTTCGAACTGGCCTGGCACCTGACGGGGATGCAGGAGTACATGCTCGCATTCGCTCTTGGTGAGAGCTGGGTCCAGAAGCTCAATGACAAGGTGGAGCACTGGACCTATGGTCTGGCTCAGCAGCTGGCGCAGGCCGGTGTTGATGCCATCTGGTTCGGGGAGGACCTCGGGACCCAGACGTCGATGCTGATCTCCCCCGATATGTGGAGAGATGAGTTCAAACCGCGGTATGCGCGGATGATCAGCAAGTTGAAGGAGGAGTTCCCCCACCTGGTGTTCATCATACACTCTGATGGAGCGGTAGCCCCTCTTGTCGATGATTTCGTTGAGATAGGGTTCTCTATCTATAATCCCGTGCAGCCCAATGTCCCGGGATCTGATCCACAGGAACTCCAGGACAAGTACGGTGAGAAGATCGTGTTCTTCGGCGGGATCGATCAGCAGGAGCTGCTCCCGTCAGGGGACATCAAAGCCCTGCAGGATGAGATCAGACGTCGGTACGAGATCATGGGCAGACATGGGAACTATCTCATGGCCCCTGCCCATATCATACAGGCTGATACCAGCCCTGAGATGGTGCTCGCTATGATCGATACGATCAGACAGCTCGGCTCATAACATAACCTCCTTTTCTTCCTTTCCGCCGTCGGGGATCCCTGACGGCGGTTTTTTCGATAGTGCTTTGCGCCTGACCGTTGCTATGTTACAATGTGTAATATTACGGAGGTGCCCATCATATGGAATACGATAAGGACCGGAAGGTCACATTCAGGACCCTGTTCAGCTACGGTATCGGCGATATCTTCGGCGGTGGTTCGTTCCTGATCATCGGTATGCTGTTCATGTTCTATCTGACTGAGGTAGCAGGGCTCAGTCCTGCGCTGGCCGGTCTGGTATTTGCCATCGGGAAGATCTGGGACGCGATCTCCGACCCGCTGATGGGCTACTTCTCCGATATAACAGAATCGAAGCACGGCAGGCGCCGTATCTACTTTCTCATCGGGATCGTTCCCATCGCGGTCAGTTTCATCCTGATGTGGGTCCCGGTCAGCTTCGGGGCCTCTGCAGCACGGTTCGTCTATTACAGCTTCACCTATGTGCTCTTCAGCACCGTGTTCACCATGGTGATGATCCCCTATGCAGCCCTCAATGCAGAGATGACCAATGACTACCGGGTACGTTCCAAGCTCTCTGCTGCCAGAATGATCTGTTCAGGGATCTCAGCGCTGCTTGCCGGTACCATTCCCAGCATGATCATCTCCCGCTACCCGGCAGGGACCGGTTCCGGGTACATGGTCATGGCAGTCATCTTCGGGCTGCTGTATGCCGCTCCCTGGATCGTGGTCTATATCGGGACCTGGGAGATGCCGTATACCAGAAGGAGACGCGAGAGCAGTTCTCTTGAGGTGTTCCGCCAGTTCTCCACCGTCATCAAGAACTCCTCGTTCCGCATCCATGTCGGGATGTATATCGCAGCCTATTCAGCCTCCGATATCCTCATGGCCCTCTTCGTCTATTTCATCACCTACTATCTGCAGCGGCAGAATCTCTACCCTGTGGCCATGGGCTCGCTCATGATCGTACAGATCGCCATGATGCCGGTCTATACGATGATCTCGAACACCCATGGCAAAGGGACCGCCTATGTGGCAGGGCTTACCCTCTATGCTGTCAGTCTTATCACGGCCTTCTTCGTCCTCACCCCTGAGTCCTCGGTGGTGACGATAGCTCTGGTCTGTGCCTTCATCGGTACCGGGACCTCTGCAGGGGTGCTCATTCCCTGGGCGATCCTGCCGAGTGTGATCGATGTCGATGAGCTGATCACCGGCAAGAAGCGATCAGGAGTGTACTCAGGGGCCATGACGCTGATCAGAAAGATGGTACAGGGATTGATCGCCATGCCGCTGATCGGGTTCATGCTCACGAGCATACAGTTCGTCCCGGGTCAGGAGCAGAGTCCTGAGGTACTCGAAGGGCTGCACCTCTTCTTCCTCCTTGGTCCCCTGACCCTGGTATTCATCGGTATATTCCTTGGACTGAAGTTCAGGATCACTCCCTTCCGTCATTCGCTGATCATCAATGAGATCGAACGGCTGAAACAGGGCGGGTCGAAAGACGAGGTGACCTCCGAAGTCCGTACCGCCTGTGAACTGCTTACCGGTGTACCGTACAAAGAACTCTATCCGCAGGAGGTCTGAGGGTTAGAGCTGTACCGCCTGCCCGCCTCCTGATAGGTCGGGCACCCCGGTGATAGGGTAAGAGCAAAGAGAGGGGCTGTTCACTGAACAGCCCCTCTCTATGATATTAATGGTCGTAGCATTGGTAGTTATTGAGCCATGATAGTCCTTACCGATCTCCAGAGATCGATGTACGGCGTATCACTTCTCATGCAGCAGCTCAACCGCTCACCACGATGTTGACCAGCTTGTCGGGGACTGAGATGACCCTTCTGATCGTCTTGCCTTCGGTCCACTCAATGATCCTCCGATGTTCCAGAGCCATCTTCTCGAGCTCCTCTTTACCGGTTCCCAGTGCTACCGATACTTTCGCACGTACCTTTCCGTTCACCTGGAAGATCACCGTGATCTCTTCATCCACCGTCAACGACTCATCCCAGGTCGGCCAGGTCGACTTTGCGATCGAGGGGGCATGACCGAGCTGTTCCCACAGCTCTTCAGCAAGGTGCGGGGCATAGGGTGCAATGAGCTGCACGAACGGTTCCCATATGGAGAGTGGGATCTCCTTCGCTTTGTAGAACTCATTGACACAGATCATCATCTGAGCGATAGCAGTATTGAATTCCAGCAGCCCGGTATCATGGGTGACTTTCTTGATGGTCTTATGGAGGACTTTCTGCAGCTCTTTAGGAGCTTCAGCGGTAGACCGGGGTTGTTCTGCCAGTCGCCAGATTCGATCGAGGAGGCGGTGGACACCGGCGATGCCGCTGGTCGACCAGGGTTTGGAGACCTGCAGGGGACCCATGAACATCTCGTACAGACGCATGGCATCAGAGCCGAAGTCCCGGATGATCTCATCGGGGTTGATGACGTTCTTCAGGCTCTTCGACATCTTCGCGATCACTCGCTCCAGGGGTTTCCCGGTACTCTTCTCGATGAAGGTATCGGGTCCTGTCTCTTCGACCTCATCGGTGGGGACGAGGGACTTGTCACTTCGCTGATAGGCGAAGGAGGTGATCATCCCCTGGTTGATCAGGCGCTGGAAGGGCTCTTTGTTCTTCACCACACCCAGATCGTAGAGGACCTTGTGCCAGAATCGTGCATAGAGCAGATGCAGCACTGCATGTTCAGCTCCCCCGACATAGAGGTTCACTGGCATCCAGTAATCGATAGCCTCTTGTGAGGCCAGGGTCTCGGTGTTCTTCGGGTCAAGGAACCGCAGGTAGTACCAGCAGGAGCCGGCCCACTGGGGCATGGTGTTCGTCTCTCTTTTCGCGGGCTTTCCGCAGACAGGACAGGTGGTGTTCACCCATTCGTCGATTCCAGCCAGCGGGCTCTCCCCGGTCCCCGTCGGGGTGAAGGAGCTCACCTCAGGCAGTTCCAGCGGCAGTTGGTCCTCTGGGACCGGTACGGTCCCGCAGGTATCGCAGTGCACCAGGGGGATAGGCTCACCCCAGTATCGCTGGCGACTGAAGATCCAGTCTCGCAGCTTGTAGTTCACGGTCTTCTCACCCATCGATCGTTCTTCGAGCCATGAGATCATGGCCTCGATGGCCTGGGTCTTCCCCATACCGTCGAGGAAGCCAGAGTTCACATGGATACCGTCTTCGGTAAAGGCCTCTTTCTGGACATCTCCACCTTCGAGGACCTCGATGATCGGCAGGTCGAACTCTTTGGCGAACTCCCAGTCACGTGTATCATGGGCGGGGACTGCATGATAGCTCCTGACCCGTAGGAGATCAGGACATAATCAGCTATCCAGACAGGGATCTTCGCTCCGTTCACCGGGTTGATCGCATAGGTCCCTGAGAAGACACCGGTCTTCTCCTTGGCAAGATCGGTACGTTCCAGATCGGATTTCATCGCTGCTGCATGTACATAGGTTTCCACTGCTGATCGCTGCTCATCAGTGGTGATCGTCTCTACCAGAGGATGTTCGGGGGAGAGGACCATGTAGGTCGCACCGAAGAGGGTGTCAGGTCTGGTGGTATAGACCTTGATGGTTTCGCTGCTGTTCTCGATGGTGAAGATGACATCGGCACCTTCGCTTCTGCCGATCCAGTTCTTCTGCATCGCTTTGATCGCATCGGTCCACTCGAGGTCTTCAAGATCCTCAAGCAGTCGATCGGCATAGGCCGTGATCTTCAGGATCCACTGTCTGAGATTCTTCCGACTCACCTGTGATCCGCAGCGTTCACATCGGCCGTCTTTCACCTCTTCATTGGCAAGACCGGTCTTACAGTCGGGACACCAGTTGATGGGGGTCTCCGCCTCATAGGCCAGGCCCCTGTTGTACAGCTGCAGAAAGATCCACTGTGTCCATCGGTAATACTCTTTGGAATGAGTGGAGATCTCACGATCCCAGTCGTAGCAGAAGCCGAGACTCTTTATCTGTTCTCTGAAACGATTGATGTTCTTCTCAGTGGTGATCTTCGGATGGGTACCGGTCTTGATGGCGTAGTTCTCTGCCGGCAGCCCGAAGGAGTCGAACCCCATGGGGTGCAGGACGTTGTACCCGTTCATCGTCAGGTACCTGCAGTAGATATCGGTTGCGGTATAGCCTTCGGGGTGACCGACATGCAGGCCTGCCCCTGAGGGGTAGGGGAACATGTCAAGGACATAGGCTCTGCGGTCTTTGGGGTATGCAGGGTCTTCGGTGACTTTGAATGTCTTATCGTCTTCCCAGAATGCCTGCCACTTTGGTTCTATTTGGTTGAATGGGTATTTGCTCATGCCGAATGATACCTATGAGAGGCGATTGCGTCAATCACGCTGTATGGGATATCGTGATATAGGGTATGAACACAGGCGTTTTTCCTGTGTTCAATCCGGAGCAGTGATCGGCATGAAGGTGATGCTGTTGATCCTGTTCCCGGTCATCGATGAGATCTTGAAGATCCCCCATTCGGTATCGATGATCTGCTTTTCTTCCGGGATGGTCCCGAGGAACTCGGTGATGTATCCGCCGATGGTTCCCACATGTCTGCTGTGTTCGATATCGATGGAGAAGAAGTCCTCTACCTGCTGGATCGGGGTCTCTCCCATGATCGAATAGGTCATATCGCCCACTAAGGCGATCCGCTCGGTCTCTCCGCTCTCATGCTCATCATAGAGTTCACCGAAGAGCTCCTCGATGATATCCTCGAGGGTCACCACGCCAGCAAGACCGCCATATTCGTCAAGGACGATCGCCAGGTGGAGTTTATGATGCTTGAACAGCAGGAACATCTCATTGACCTTTCGGGTCTCGGGGACGAAGATCGGATCCATGCAGATCTGAGCTACCGTCTGCTTCTCTGATTCGTAGAGGACCTTGTAGATGAGATCCCGGGCAAGCAGTACCCCTATGATATGTTCAGGTGAATCCTGGTAGACCGGGATGCGGGAGAACCCGCTCTGCATGATCAGCGGCAGGGCATCGCTCAGGGTCATCGAACCGTCCAGACTGAACACATTGGTCCTGTGGGTCATGATGGTATGTACGTCTATGTCATCGAAGCGGAATACCTTCTGGACCATGGTCGATTCATATTCTTCGACGACCCCCTGGTCCTGAGCGATATCCATGACATGGAGGATGCCGGCAAGTGAGATAGGGTCATGGGTACCATGGACGAACAGTCGTGTGATGGACGAACTGATGCCCTTGATGAGATAGACCAGAGGGTAGAGCAGTACGGTGAGCCCCTGTATCGGGTAGGCCATCGCAGAGCTGATCCGCTTGTTGTGTACGATGGCTATCTGCTTGGGGGTGATCTCTGCGAAGATGAGGATCAGCAGGGTAAGTATCCCTGTGGCATAGCCTACCGCATAGTTGCCGTAGGTAGCTATGGTGTAGGAGGTGAGCAGAGCTGAGGCTGCGATATTGACCAGGTTGTTGCCGATCAGGATCGTGGTCAGCAGCAGATCGGACTTCTTTGCAAGTCTGGCAGCCGTCCTGTATCTGCGACGCCTGTCATCTTCCATCTCCTTGACCTGAAGGAAGGAGAGTGAGGTGAATGCGGTCTCCGTGCCGGAGAACAGCCCCGAAAAGATGATCAGGACCACGATGACGGGTAGGTATAAGCTCATATGTTCGTACCGGGAGGTCTGGTAACCGAAGAAGATGTGAAAGGCTGTGCATCATGTATAGCGGTTGCACCTGTATGCCGTAAAGGAGGGTCGTCTGATGTATCCGATAGTGGGTCTTCCATACTGTCTACTATACTATGGTGTTTTCAGATAGTTCAAGCAGAATATGATGAACTGATGATGAATTGTTCGTTTGTCATCCTGCAGGAGCACTCCTTCACCGGGACCGTCAGAGCCTCGTGCCGTATGAGGTCTTCCCTCCCGGTTTCGAACGGTCCTGTGCATCGTGTGGTGCTAGACTCGCAGCATGGCCCGGAAGCCCCGTACCGCGTAGTAGGAGGAGGCACCGTTATGATAGATGAACACGGTGTCATAGCGGCGATCACCGAAGAGTGCCCCTCCGAGGTCCCTGATCCTCTGCGGGGTTTTCACCCAGCTTGAACTCTTCAGGTCGAATGGCTCGAGTCCCTGCAATGCACGATACTGCTGCTCGGTCAGGATATCGACAGCCATCTTCTCTGCCATCTCCACAGCGCTCTGCTCCGGCCGGTGCTCTGTACGGGAGGTTCGTCCCTCCCGGTCGTAGCAGATGCTCCTTCTGCCCTTCGGTGACTCAGGGGCGCAGTCGACGAACAGGTACTCACCGCTGTCAGGATCGAATCCCGCTACATCAGGCTCTCCTCCGGTGTCTTCCATCTCCCCCAGAGACCACAGCTTATCAGGCTGTGCTTCCAACCGGGTCTTCACCTGCTCCCAGGACATCGCTGCATGTCTGTCCATATGCTGCTCGAATCGGATCTTCAGCCTGCTCATGAGTCTGGTACGGCGCTCTTGATCGAGTCTCTTCTCAGATGGCATGGCATACTCCTTAGATCCTTTCGCAGAGCTCTTTGGGTACCAGTATACCATGGAACGGTTCAGATCGTCTGATGGTATACCGGTACTGCAGATCGGTACTCCGTTCGTGTCCATGGGTGGTGGGTCTATGAAGTGCTGTCCTGTCCTTGCGGGTCTTCTTCCCCTAATCTGGTGGACAGGCTTGCCATATGACCGTACAATGGGAATTGAGTGGTGAATAACATGACTGGTGGAGGTTCGTATGCAGAAAGCTCACGCGGTGGTAAGGGCTATAGGGTCTGATCGTATCGGTATCGTCGAGGGATTGACGACGGTAGTCGAGAATTTTTCCTGTAATATAGAAGAGAGTAAGATGGCCGTCCTCGGAGGTGAGTTCGCGGTCATGATGCTCGTATCAGGGGACGGGCAGGCGATAGAGTCTCTTCTCTCCTGCAAGTTCACCGGGAGTGCGTTCACCGGGCTGCAGATCGATGTCATCAGGACCGACGAGGCCTCTTCCGGCAGGACCGGTGTTCCCTATCTGATAGAGACGGTCTCCCTCGATTCCCCCGGGATCGTTCATACGGTGACCTCTCTGCTTGCCCGTGAGCAGATCAACGTGGAAGAGCTCGAGACAGACTCCTCATCTGCCCCGTTCACCGGATCGCCCATGTTCACCATGCGCATTCGGGTCAACCTGAAGGGACCGAAGCAGGCAGCCGGATTGAAAGAATCCCTGCAGCAACTCGGGTATGACCGTGATATCGACATACGGTTCCGTTCTCTTGCTTCGGTCAATACGCAATAGTGCCTTCAGACAAGATAGAACTGCTTCGTTCTGGTGATGTGAGGCACTCTCTGATCAGTCTCTCAGTCCCGGCGATCAGTGCCATGCTCGTCGGTGCCCTCTATAATGTCATAGATACGATGTTCATCGGTCTGCTTGATGACACACCCTCGATCGGTGCAGCGACGATCGTGTTCCCCCTGTTCATGCTTATCAGTGCGATCGGCCTGGCCTCGGTATGGGTGCAGCATCCCCGATCTCCCGGTATCTGGGAAGCGGGGAGCAGAAGAGAGCCTCTGAGACTGCCTCGACCGCCTTCTTTGCCACTCTGGCCACAGGAGTGGGATTCACTGCCATCTGCCTGATCTTCATCGATACGATCCTGCTTGGGTTCGGGGCGACGCCTGAGATCCTGGACAGGTCCCATCTGTACGGTTCCATCATCATAGGCGGATGTATCTTCCGCATCATCAACATGTGTCTGAACAATCTTCTGCGGGCAGAGGGTGCCTCCCGCTACAGTGGGATCGCCATGATCATCGGTACCGGCGGGAATATCATCCTCGATCCGATCTATATGTTCGTCTTCGGTTGGGGCCTTGCCGGGGCTGCCCTCGCGACGATCACCGCCCAGCTGATCAGTACGATCTTCCTGCTCACCTATTATCTGAGGGGCAGGTCGGTCTTGATGCTCTCGGTGAAGCATATACGGCTACGGTGGGAGATCTTTCGGGAGATCCTGAAGATCGGTATCCCGACCTTCATTCGTCAGATCCTCGCAAGCACTGCCCTTGGGATGATGAACATCGCGGCAAAGCCTTTCGGCAACGCCGCCATCGCCGCGGTAGGCATCGATATGAGGATGATCCTTCTTGTCATGTTCGTCTTCTTCGGACTCGGTCAGGGGTTCCAGCCGTTTGCCGGCTATAACTATGGTGCACAGAATATACAGAGGGTGCGAAGTTCCTTTGCCCTGGCCACACGGTGGAGTATCGGATTCGGTACGATCATGATGTTCTGTTTCCTGCTGGCTGCTGACTCGATCGTGCTGGCCTTCTCCCGTGACCCTCAGGTGGTGAGGATAGCTGCATACGGACTGCGGGCAGCTTCGCTCTCGTTATGGTTCGTAGGATTCCAGAACCTCGGGAGTGTACTGTTCCAGGCCCTTGGAAAGGGCTGGGAGTCCATCTTCCTGGCTCTTGCAAGGCAGGGACTGCTCTATATACCGCTGCTGTTCATCCTCCCCCGCTGGTTCGGGATCACCGGTATCATGATCAGCCAGCCGATCGCAGATCTGCTCACGACGCTGGTGACTCTGGTGCTGCTCTACAGGCAGCAGAAGGCCCTTGATCTGATCGCCTCCGGGATTCACTGACGGTAAGAAAGCAGCGGCTGCCCCGAAAGGCAGCCGCAATGGTCATAATGTCTGACACACTATCCAAAACTCAAGCGCATAGGCGACGCTCGAGTGATTGGTCTAGGCAAAGTTCTCTTCTTCGATCTTCTTGACAAGATTGAAGTTGTCGGTGAGGAAATCCTTCTTGAATTCCATCTTCTCGGTGAATGCCACACTCAGCCAGGCTTCGGTGATCTGTACACCCAGAAAGGGAGCTGTGATCCATCCACCCATGGTGATGACGTTGGCGTTGTTGATGATCTTCGCCCGTTCTCCTGAGAAGATACTGTCTGTGACACAGGCGTAGACCCCTTTGAACTTGTTGGCTACGATAGCCATACCCTGTCCGGTTCCGCAGATGAGGATCCCCTTGTCTGCTTCTCCGCTCTGGACAGCCTTCGCCACTTTCGGTGCCTGCTGGGTATAGGGTTTCGGGGCATCTGCTGATTCGATACCGAAGTCGATGACGGTGATGTCATCTCTTCCCTGCAGATATTCTACGATCGCACATCTGAGGGAAACCCTGAAAGATCTGATGCTATGGCCAATGTTATCTTCTCTGACATATACTGCTCCTGTTATTTCTTGCTGATCGTAGCCATCGCTTTCTGAGCGATGTCTTCAGCTGTCATCTCATATGCTTTGATCAGGTAGTCCTGCGTACCGACCTGTCCGAACATATCCTGTGCGCCGATCCTTCCCAGAAGGGTAGGATACTCTGCTGTGAGCAGTTCTGCAACCGCTCCTCCGAGGCCTCCTGTCACCTGATGGTTCTCACAGGTCACGATCGCCCCGGTCTTCTTCGCATACGCGAGCACCAGTTCGTTATCGAGGGGTTTGATCGTATGCATATCGATCACTGCAGCTGATATACCCTCTTTCTTGAGGATCTCTGCAGCCTTGAGCGCTTCTGGTACCATGACGAAACCGGCAGCGATGAGGGTGACATCCGTCCCGTCGACCAGGACCTTTCCTTTGCCGAGTTCGAACTGTTCGTTCTCGTCATAGATCGTGTTCGATCCCTTTCGGTGCATCCTGATGTACATGGATCCCTGATGTGCTGCAGCAGCACGTATGAGGGCTTCACAGGAGACCAGATCAGACGGTTCGATGATGACCAGATTCGGGACCAGACGCATCATACCGATATCTTCGAAGGGCATGTGGGTCCCGCCGTTGAATTGCGCGGTGATCCCGGGGTCTGTTCCCACGAGCTTCACGTTCAACTGTGCATAGTTTGCCGACAGGAAGAACTGATCGAAGGTACGGCGGGAGGCGAAGGTGCCGAAGGATGCCGCAAAGGGGATCTTTCCCTCTGCAGAGAGCCCTGAGGCCACGCCGACCATGTTCGCTTCTGCGACACCGACATCGAACATCCTCTCGGGGAATCGCTGTTTGAAGACCTTGGTCCCGGTCGCATTCATCAGGTCCGCCTCAAGCACACAGATCCTGTCATCGTTCTCCGCAAGATCCACCAGGGTCTGTGCGTATACATCTCTCATATCTTTAGCCATGTTAGTTTCCTCCCTTCGCAGATGCCTCAGCACCCAGTGCGGTGAGGGCCTCTTCGAGCTGTTCTGCACTTATGGGCATGTTGTGACTTCCCACAAGGTTCTCTGCACAGGTGCAGCCTTTGCCTTTGATCGTGTCCAGAACGATCATCGAGGGGCGGTCGGTGACTGTCTTAGCTCGGGTGACCGCATCTTCGATCGCCTGCATATCATGGCCGTTGATTCTCTGGACATGCCAGCCGAAGGAGAGCCATTTTGATTCGAGGGTATCGATATCCATGATATCCTTGGTCATCCCGTCGATCTGCATCTTGTTGTAATCGGTGAAGGCGATCAGGTTGCCGACCTTGAACATGGCGGCTGACATCGCAGCCTCCCAGACCTGGCCTTCCTGTGATTCACCGTCTCCGATGATGGCATAGACGTGGTTGCCGCGTTTGTCCAGTCGTGTAGCCAGAGCGATACCGATAGCAGCTGACAGTCCCTGTCCCAGCGACCCTGTGGTCATATCGATCCCCGGTGTCAGGTTCCTGTCGCAGTGACTCGGCAGTTTCGTCCCGCCCTGGTTGAGGGTGAGCAGCCAGTCCATCGGGAAGAAGCCTTTGAGGGCAAGGATACTGTAGAGCGTAGGTCCCGCATGACCCTTGGAGAGTACCAGTCGGTCTCTCTCTGGCATTCGCGGTGCTTTGGGGTCAATATGCATCTCTGCATAATAGAGGTAGGTCAGGACTTCTACGATCGACATCGCTCCACCGACATGACCCACACCCAGGTGGCCTATTGATTTCAGTGTCTCAATACGCACGATCCGTGCTTTATCCTGCAAGTCCTGTAATTTCTCTTGATTCATCAGGCACTCCTTGCTATAATTATTACTTACATTAAGTAAGTAAAAAAGTATCATTATATCATTTCTTTGTAAAGCAAAAAATGGTATAAATAGAGACTTACCACGAAAATCATGTCGGGAATCGAAGGGATCATGTCAGGAGTATGCTATGACGCTACAGAACACCCCGCTCAGAGGCGAAGATATCAGAGAGAAGAATGAGAAGATCATTCTGCGTGCCATCCAGCACAGTGAAGGCCTGTCCCAATCGGATGTGGTCAATCTCACCGGTCTGAAAGCGCCTACGGTCCTGCGGATCTTCTCGATCCTTGAGGAGAAGGGACTCATTGAAGTCGCATCTGACTTTGTGATCAGGGATTCTGACAAGAAGGGACGCAAACCCGTCTACTATCGTGTGGTGCCCGCTTCACAGTATGTCATCGGTATCGAGTTCTGGTCACGTACCGCGCATGTGCTCGTCGTCGACTTCTCCCGCAAGCCTGTCTATTCGGAAGATATCATCCTGCCTGAATCCATCGATGCCGATACGGTCTCTCATCTGCTGGAAGAGCTGGTGGCTTCTGCGATAGAGAAGACGGGCATCGATGCAGCCGGGCTGCTGGGTATCGGTATCGGGGCTCCCGGACAGATCAATATGGATACCGGTATGGTCATACGCTATGCAAGGATCTCCGGATTCACGAACTACCCCCTTGCCCGGCGGTTTGAGAGACGGTTCGATACCCAGGTGCTGGTCACCAACAATGCTGGGGTCATAGCCATGAACGCCTATCGCAGAGGGGCTGCGAGAGACTCCCATGCGCTGTTCACCTATTTCATCAGGCAGGGTGTCGGTGGTGCGTTCATCACGAAGGGAAAGCTCTTCTCGGTACTGGGTAAGACGACCTTCGAGATCGGCCATACCACCTCGGTGATGGATGGGAGACCCTGTTACTGCGGCTCTCAGGGATGCCTTGAGACCTATATCTCAGAGACTGCATCGTAGAGGCCGCAGCCGGTCACGGCTATCAGTTCACTGAGATCGAAGAGGTCGCCTCAGCTCTTGCACAGGGAGACCACCGTTTGCGTGATATCATAAAAGAAGAGGCCGTTCAGCTGGCTGTGAGTGCCCAGAACATGTTCAGGATCCTCTCTCCCGATGGGTTTCTCATCATCACTCGCTTCAGGGAACTCTCTGACATCTATGCTGAAGTGGTACGGGATTGCCTGGAACAGGACCCCTATAATGCAGAAGATGAACAGATCCAGGTCTATTCAGATGCATACAGCCCGCTTGAGGCTGGCTTCGGGGCCTGTGATCTGGTGTTTGACTGGTTCTTCTCTATCCATGAGGCATGAAGCGACCACTAGTAGCGGTGTACACTCAGCCTGGAATTTTTCATGAACTAACCCTGACGGGTGAGCGCTCTCTATGATATACTGACGGTACGAGCAGCATCCATCCAGCCTATACCCACCGATATGTACTGCAGGCCATACCTGACCTTGACCGTCAGGATATAAAAAAGTTGACAACCGTTCGTTCGTGTGCTTTACTTACTTAGTGTAAGAAAAAATAGAAAAGGAGAATAGTATGAGGACAAAAAGGATTATATTGATTCTTGCGTTGGTTCTTTTCGCTCTGCCGGGAATGATCTGGGCTGCAGGCGGACAGGAGACAGGCGATCAGGAGATAGTATTGAAATGGCCGACCATCTGGGTCGGTGAAGACTCGAAGGCAGCCACCGTAGCTGCTCTGGTAGATGAGTTCAATGAGATGTATGCAGGGAAGTATCAGGTGGTCATAGAGGCTAACCCTGACTACGATGCCTACAGGAACAAACTCAACTCACAGATCGCAGCAGGGGTAGTACCTGACCTGTTCGTATTCAACCCCGATCCTACGTCGTTCTCCTTTTACGAAGGCAAGAACCTCCTGATGGATTTCTCTGCTGAACTGGCAGGCGACTGGGGTGATAACTTCGTTTCAGGTTCCATCGAAGGTGCTACTATCAAGGGTGAGACCAAGTCTGTCCCCTTCGAAGTCGGATATACTCCGGTATGGTACAACATGGACATCATGGAAGCTGCCGGTGTGAAGAGCATCCCCGCTACCTATGACGAATTCTTCGCTGCAGCAGAGAAGATCAAGGCAGCAGGATTCATCCCCACCAGTCAGATGACCGGTGGAACGAACGCATGGACCTCCATGCTCTGGTTCTCTCATATCGCTGCAAGTCTCGGCGGACCGAAGGTCTGGGACAAGCTATCACCGATCCTGTGTTTGTACAGGCAGCAGAGATCCTCCAGATGATGTATGCAGACGGTAATACCTCAAAAGACGCAGTCGGTGGAGATGCCGGTGTATCCGGAGGCCATTTCCTGGCAGGCAGATCGGCGATGTTCATCAACGGACCCTGGTACATCGGACGAGTCAGATCAGATGCTCCTGATGTCTATGCGGCAACCAAGATCGGTCCCGCTCCTGGTGCAGCTTTCAGCGGCGCTCAGATCGGGTTCCCTCAGACGAACCTTGCAGCAGGGTACACCGATGACCCAAGAAAGAAAGAGGCAGTCGTCGCTTTCATGAGATGGATGACGAAACCTGAGAACGTGAAAGCCATCGCTTTCGATTCAGGTGCCATGTTCGCCGTCAAATACAGCGTTGCAGCAGGTGAGAAGGTCGATCAGCTCCAGGCCCAGTTCATGAATGCCGTCAATGACGCTTCGTTCGTGAACAGCCACTTCCAGTTCAACTTCACTACCGATGTGGTAGCTGAATTCGGTCAGGCACTGGCCAAGATGGCTCTCGGCAGGGCAACACCTGAAGAGTTCGTACAGCAGATCGCCGATAAGATCAGATAAGAAGAGGAATCTTCTGAAGCTTGCGATCAACACGATATGTGAAAAGAAGACCCCGGAATCCTCCTGGGTCTTCTTTCTTAAAAAAGGTGGGGTTCATGAGAAATAAGAACTGGAAGCAGATCCTGCTGTTCCTGGCACCGGTACTCGTGCTCTTCGTTGCCTATTTCGTCTATCCTCTCGGTTTCGTCTTCGTGACGAGTTTTACCGACTGGAACGGCATCGGGGCGATGAATTTCAGCGGGCTTGACAATTATCTGGGTCTGTTCGGGGATGAGACATTCAGGACCTCGCTGGGTAATAATATCACCTGGGCACTGGTCCTCGGCTTCGTACAGATCCCGCTTGCTGCGGGAATGGCTATGATCCTTGCGAGGAAGCCAAAGGGTTGGAAGATGTTCAGGACCGTCTACTTTCTGCCCAATGTCATATCCCAGGTCGCTCTGGCCATGATGTGGCTGGCGATCTACAATGCAGAACACGGTATTCTCAACAGCTTCCTTGAGCTGGTCGGGATGTCGGGACTCACCAGGAACTGGCTGGGTAACATGACCACGGCCTTCCCTGCGGTCATCATCCAGCAGATCTTCTATATCGGGTACTTCATGATCGTCATCCTCGCCTCACGTATGGGGATCTCCGAGTCCTACTATGAGGCGGCAGAGATCGACGGTGCGAATATCTTCCAGCAGGAGCGGCACATCACGATCCCCATGCTCAAGGGTATCCTGATCACTACGATGACCCTTGCTCTTGCCTACGGGATGAGACACTTCGAGTCCACCTACCTCATGACCAACGGCGGTCCTGCACATGCTACTTCGGTCATGGGAATACTCCTGTACCGTAACCTCGGTGCACTGAACTATGGTGAGGCAAACGCGATAGGATCGATCCTTATCATCTTCGGAGGGGCGACCATCGCACTGATCAGATGGCTGTTCAGCAGAAATGATAATACATCCGATTCGGTACAGTAGGGAGATGATATGAGTAGTCTGACAAAAGAACTGACATTGGTAGATATCCTGGCGAAGATCGGTAAGTGGTTCTATATCCTGCTGTTCCTGTTCATGACAGTGGTACCGATCATCTGGCTCACCATCTCATCGTTCAAGACGAACTTCGAGTTCGAGACCCAGCCCTTCTCGCTGCCATCGGTATGGCAGTTCCAGAACTATGCCAAAGCAATACAGATGGGAGGTCTTCCCCGGCTGTTCCTCAACTCCGTGATCGTCGCGGTGAGTACCACCGGGTTGAACATCCTGGTCTCGGCCATGGGAGCTTTCGCGATCGCGAGAGAGAAGTTCCGCTTCAATGAAGCGTTGCTGAACGTGATCCTGGCAGGGGTACTGATCCCCATCATCGCTCTGATGGTCCCCTATTTCAAGATCGTCAGCACCCTCGGCATCTATGATTCACTGCCGGGACTGATCCTGACCTATGCGGCGATCAACATCCCGATCTCGGTTTTCCTGATCCACGGGTTCATGGGTTCCATCCCCATCGAACTGGAAGAGGCTGCGGTCATTGACGGCTGTTCCTTCGCACAGCGGTTCACCAAGATCGTCTTCCCGCTGACAAAGCCCGGACTGGTGACTGCAGGGACTTTCATGTTCATCTACTGCTGGAATGAGTTCACCTATGCGATGCTACTGACCTCCTCGGAGTCTTCGAGGACCCTGCAGCTGGGTATCAGGTTCTTCAAGAGCCAGTTCGTCACCGATTATACCAGTATGCTGGCGGCCATCGTCATCACGATGCTGCCGACGATCATCGTATATATCTTCCTGCATGACAGGATCATCAGCGGAATGACTTCGGGCGCGGTCAAAGGGTAGGAGACAGCGGGTATCAGAGAGTCTCTCTTCCTGCGAAGCACGGGTCGCTCGATCGGCTTTCTGGCACACTGCAGATAAGGAGCATGGAGATGAGAGCGATGTATACGAAGACGGTCACAGCACTGCGGGAGCTTACCGGGGCAGAGATCACCGAAGTGGAAACAGATGTGGATCTCTACTACCGGATGGCTCTTTCGCTCTATCGGGAGATCGAGCAGAACAACCTGCTCGGCAGACCGACGGTCTGCATCATGCCTGTCGGGCCGGTCTTTCAGTACCGGAGGTTCATCACGCTGCTCTCCTTCAGAGCTCTGGATCTCTCGGAGGTGCATCTGTTCTTCATGGATGAGTACCTCGATGATACTACCGCTGCCTGCATCGATAGCAGCAGCCCGCTCTCTTTTAGGGGGTTCATCGCCCGGGAGCTCACAGGTCCCATACCTGAGTGCTATGGGCTGTCCGGTGATCATATCCACTTCCCCGACCCTGATGACCCTGAGGCCTATGATGCGGCCATCGAAGCGCTCGGTGGTGTCGATCTCTGTCAGGCAGGGGTGGGTATCGTAGGTCATGTGGCATTCAATGAACCCATCCCCTTTGATACGATAACACCTGAGGAGTTTCTCAGCTCCCGACCCGAACGGTGGAGTTGACTCCGCAGACGGTGACGATCAATGCCAATACCGCCCTGCGCGGTGCCTATGACGAGGTCCCGCACAGGGCTGTGACCATCGGTATGCACGCGATCCATGGATCGCGGAAGATCGAGCTCTACTTCAACCGCCCCTGGCAGGCGGCGGTGCTGCGTAAGGCCCTGCTGCTCGAGAGGACCACGGAGTTCCCTGTCACCCTGCTCAGGGGCATGAAGCACTCTCCTACTGTATCACCCCGGTGGTAGGGGCGGTGCCAGAGTTCGCTCTGCAGTGATGATCGATACCCATGTGCACCTCTGCAGCACTGCACGGTATGCAGAGCTCGAGGCGTATTGCGATGCGCTGGGGATCACCCGCTGTGCACTGGTGTCGCTTCCCGACCTGCAGATCGGCACCTATAATGCGGCGATCCTCCATGCCTTGCGCAGGCGCCTGATCGGTATGTCGGGTTCGGCTGTCTTGATTACCGGGACTGGAGACGGGGGTCTTTTGATACATCTGCTCAGGTCCGTATCCTCAAGGAACAGGGGTTCTTCGGTCTCAAACTCTGGATCGGCAAACCGCTTGTCGAACAGCAGATCGGGATGGATCTTCTCAGTCGACCCATCGCCGATGCGGTAGAGACTGCGGGTGAGTTGGGGATGCCGGTACTCGTTCACGTCGCAGACCCGCCGGAGTTCTGGCAACCAGGGGGAATCTATGGATCACAGCTGCCCACCTTCAGGGAGTATATCGATGTGTTCGGCTCGTTTCTGGCACGGCATCCGGCTGTGCAGGTCATCTGTGCCCATCTGATGTTCCTTGCAGGAGGGCTGCAGGAGCTTTCTGGGATGCTCAGGGAGTATCCTGAGCTGATGCTTGATACTGCCCCGGGGAGATGGTGCTATCGGATCCTCTCTCAGCAGAGGGAAGAGGCCCGGGAGTTCTTCATGCGTGAGCATAGGAGGATTCTCTTCGGTACCGATTCGATGTTCTTCTCAGAGACAGATCGGTTGTTTCCCTACAGGCATCTCTCTGATAATCTGCAGACGGCCCGTCAGCTGATCAGCTTTCTGGAGACCGATGGCCAGATCACTGATCCCTACCCCTGGAAGATGGTGCTGCACTTCAGCAGCTGCCGTGCCTGAATCTCCCTGCAGAGCTCTGCAGGGAGATCGAAGAGACCAATCCCGCGCGGCTGCTGCAGCAGGGGATCTGGTGAACCCGGTAGGGGAGACGACGGCATGAAGGAGGTGCATCTGATGCACGGACAACGAAAGCGGAAGAGGTACAGAAGGGTATGAGACGGGCAGCAGTGATAGGACTGGGTATCGGTATGGCCCATGTGGCAGGGTATCTGAAGAGTGAGGATGCGACCCTCTATGCCGTATGTGATCTGATCGAAGAGCGGCTCTCGAAGGTGGGTGGGACGTTCTCCCAGGGGAGTATGCTCTGTCTGCAGCCGCTGTTCGATCAGGAGCTGCTGAACAAGCGATGGGAGGAGATCGGAGTGATCTGCTACCGGTCCATAGAAGAGGTGCTCTGCGACCCGATGGTCGATATCGTGAGTATCTGTACGCCGGACTATCTGCATGTCCGTCATCTGATCATGGCCATGGAGCACCATAAAGACATCCTGCTGGAAAAGCCGATAGCACTGCACGTGAGTGAAGCAGATACCCTGCTTCCGCTCATAGCAGCCTATGAGGGACGGATCGCGCTCGGGTATGAGTTCAGGGTGGTCTCAGCGATCAGGAAGATCAGGGAACTCCTTGCCGAGGACCCGACCTCCCCGGTGGAGGCCTTCTCGCTCTACCATTTCCGGACACCCTTTCGTAGAGACAAATGGATGCATTGGATCGAGCAGGAGCAGTATTCAGGTGGACTGATCGTCGAGGAGACCTGCCACTGGTTCGATCTTGCCCGCTATCTCACGGGCAAGGAGGCCGATTCGATCCACTGTGTGACTACTGATGCCATCCATGATGACTTCGACTATGAGGACATCGCCTATATCAACGGGAGCTTCAAGGGGGGTGGGATCTTCCAGATCTCCCACGCCCTCTCGGGCTTCGATTTCAGCCTGCAGATCACGGTCCATCGCAAGCATGAGGTGATCTGGTGCGGTCTGAAGGAGCAGCCCTACTCATCCTCGATAACGGGAGCACCTCCTATCATGGGATCGTGAGCAGGGGGAGGGTCGGCGGGACCCCGGGTGAGGCACAGGTATGGACCTTCGCAGAGGATGCGAGTGAACCTGTTGCCATACGAGAGCTGGTCTGTCGGTTCACTCGCTGTATCGCAGAGGATCTGCCCTTTCCCGCCGATGTCCAGGACGGGTATCAGTCTCTTCGCATGGCAGAGGCCGCCCGGATCTCTGCACGTGAGTCACGGATCGTACAGCTGTGAAGAGAGTCGTTCTTTGTGGATGATCGATGGGATCCGACATTGACAAGCGGGTATAATCATGCTTTACTTACTTAGTGTAACTAATTTATAACAAGGTAGGGAATTCGATGAAAGCGAATGTACGATTAGGCGTTGTCTGTCTTGCTCGAACCACGTTTGACTTTGAAGCGGCAAGAGGCTTATATAGAACTATATTGGAACAGATCAGGGAGACAGAGGCCGTAGAGGTCTGTGCTGTCGAGGAACTGGTCATAGAAGTCGATGAGGCAAAAGCTGCAGCACGCATGCTTGCCGGAGAGGAGATCGATGGGCTGGTTGTGATCAGCGGGACCTTCCATCTGGGGCATCTGGTCCTTGAGCTTGACAAGGTCCTGCACAAGCCACTGCTGCTCTGGGGACTCCCCGAGCTTCCCTACAACGGCGGGAAGATCCGACTGAACTCGGTATGCGGAGTGAACCTCAACGCCTCCAACCTCTATAAGAGCGGCATCAGGACCTACACGGTGAACATCGGAGAACGTATCGATGAGGACTGGGTGGATGCCGTGAGAGTCGATGCGGCTTTCAAGAGGACCAGCCTCGGTGTCCTGGGCTACCGTGCCAAGGGATTCTTCAACCTCGGTGTCTATGATCTGAACGTCTATGAACAGATGGGCATCCTGATCAACCATTACGAACTGACTCAGGTATGGGATTATCCGGTAAGTGATGAGACGGTCGCGCAGCGACGTGCCCAGGTCGAGAAGATCTTCGATGTCAGCGAACTCAATGAGTTCCAGATCACGAAAGTGGCTGAACTCACCGCGAAGCTGCACGGATTCATGGATGAGAACGGTGTCACGGCCATGGCGATCAGATGCTGGCCTGAGTTCGCAGCGCAGTTCGGTATCTCCCCCTGTGCTGCCATGTCCATACTTCAGAGCGAAGGACGGATCCTTGCCTGTGAAGGCGATGTGGAGGGTGCACTGTCGATGATCGCCCATCAGGCAGTCGGAGCGGAGACTCCCTACCTGTTCGACTTCTCTCAGGTGGACCTTGAAGAAGATACTGCCCTGCTGTGGCACTGCGGTGTAGCCCCGTGCAACCTCTGGGATGGCAAGTGTAACCGATCCCTGTCGACCTACTTTGCCGGCGGTAAAGGGGTGACGGCAGATTTCGTGCTCAAGGATGGCGACGTCTCTGTGCTGAGACTCGATTCAGCCGGGACCGAGTACCGGATGTTCCTCACACAGGGAAGCGTGATCCCCATGGAGAAGGAACTGCGGGGTACCTATATGAAAGTACGTTTCACCTCTCATGTGAAAGAGGTTCTGCAGAAAGTCGTCGATAACGGGATCGCTCACCATGCATCGGTAGTGTATGGCGATCACGTGAGACCGTTCAGACTGCTGGCCAAGATCAAGGGCTGGGAGGTCATCGAATAATGAGATGCGTCGAGATCCCCGGAGGGTTCGTACTCTACTGTGATGATCGTGAACTGCTCAGACATACTGTCAAAGCCCCCTGCATCGCACTGGGGAAGGGCAGACCCGATGTCACTTCGAAATCGGGGGTGTTCCATGTGCATGAACATCAGGTGGTGAAGACCCTGCTGCCCGAAGCGAAGGTCACGGTCTCTCAACCGCTGAGTGCCAGGGTCACCTTCGGGGACCTGGCAGTTCTTACGATCACCGAGCAGCCCTCGACAGCCTGCCTTGAACTGACCTTCGAGGCGGACAGGAGCGTATATAACAGATTCTGGATCGACATCACTGCTGAAGCGGACGAGCGCATCTACGGAGGGGGGGAACTCTTCGATCGTCAGGATCTCAGAGGCAGCGGAGAACCGCTGTGGATCTCAGAACCCGGGGTAGGCAGAAGGAAGGATCTGTTCACCCTCAGTGTCGCCGCGAAGACCGGGCACTTCCCCCGCTGGTATAACACCAACTTCGCAGCCCCCTCCTGGATCTCCTCGACAGGGAAGGTCTTCCTCTCAGAGAGCAGTGCCTATGGGAAACTCGACTTCTCCAAGAAGACGAGACACAGCTATTACAGCTGGGACATCCCGAAGAAGATCATCATCGGTTCGAAGAAGAGCCTGAAAGAGGCCTTATCGACCCTCTCGGATCTGATCGGTCGGCAGCCGAAGCTCCCAGGGTGGACCTATGACGGTATGTGGCTGGGTATGCAGGGAGGACGGGAGATCACTGCATCTCGTGTGAAGAAGGCCCAACAGGCCGGCTGCCGCATCGGAGCGATCTGGTGTCAGGACTGGGAGGGCATACGCATGACCTCCTTCGGCAAGCAGTTACGCTGGTGCTGGGAGTATGACCCCAAGCTCTATGAAGAGCTGCCGGAGTACATCAAAGAACTCAAGGCACAGGGGATCAGGTATCTCGGGTATACCAACACGTTCCTGACCCCGGGAAGCAGCATGTTCGATGAAGCAGATCGGAAGGGGTATCTGATCAAACGACCGGACGGGGAGAACTACCCGGTCTATGTACCGTTCGATCCGGGGATGATGGTCGACTTCACCAACCCCGAAGCATGCACCTGGATCAAGGAGATCCTCAAGAAGAACCTGATGGAGATCGGCATCTCCGGCTGGATGGCGGACTTCGGGGAATATATCCCAGGAGATGCGGTACTCCACTCACAGGAGAGCGGTCTTACCTACCACAACCGGTATCCCGCAGACTGGGCGCGAATCAACTATGAAGCGGTGCATGAAGCGGGACTCGAAGATGAAGTGATCTACTTCATGAGAGCAGGAGCCCTCGGGGCTATCCCCTATATGAGCTGTTTCTGGACCGGTGATCAGCTGGTTGACTGGAGCCGTGAGGACGGCTTCCCCTCAGCCATCAATGCCAGCCTGGTAGCTGGGGTGAGCGGGATCGGGTATGTGCACTCAGACCTTGGCGGATACACGACCCTGGGTCCGAAGAAGCGAACCCGAGAGCTGCTGATCAGATGGGCTGAGTATGCGGCATTCACCCAGGTGATGCGAAGTCACGAGGGGAACAGACCGCAGAACAATGTGCAGTTTGACAGTGATGATGAGCTCTTGAGCCATGTGTCCCGTATGACCGGGGTCTTCGCAGCGTTGCGACCCTATCATGAAGCACTGAGTGAAGAGTATCAGCAGACAGGGATACCTCCCATGAGGATGATGCAGCTCGAATACCCTGCAGAGATCAAAGAGCTCGAAGCCTGGCCGTACCAGTATCTCTACGGGAGTGATCTGCTGGTAGCACCTGTGATCAAGCCTGATCGCAGAGCCTGGAAGGTCCGGCTGCCCGATGATCAGTGGGTCCACCTCTGGAGTGGTACCGAGTACCGGGGAGGCTGCACGGTCACGGTCAGTGCCCCCTGGGGAGAGCCGCCGGTATTCTACCGTGCAGCCTCATCCTGGAAGGACCTGTTCAAGGAGTTTGCCGTATGAATGCGATCCTGAAAGCACTTCGGGAACAGAATCCCGATAAACAGATACACCATGTCGACGATAGGGCCTTCAGACCCTTCGGTGAGGTGATCCAGGGCTTTGATCTCGAAGAACTCTACCGCACTGCGAGAGAGCTCTTCATCATCCCTTCCGGGACAGAGTATGTGGCTTCCCGTCCTGAACTCGAATCGCTTGATGCGGCAAAGAGGATCTCCACCGAACTCTTCGGGGAGTTCCCCATCCAGGTAGGCTGCTGTTACGGGTACAACACGAAGCTCAATGGTATGGAGTACCATAAGTCAAGTGAGATCATCGGCGCGGTGACCCCCATGGTGCTGATGCTCGGCAAGCTGCAGGATGTCGACCCGATCAAGGGGTGGGACTCCTCGGAGACAACCTTCTTCTTCGTGCCTGAAGGGTATCTTATCGAGCTCTATGCGACCACGCTCCATCTTGCCCCCTGCCGTGTCGATGAGCATCAGTTCATCGCGATCATCGTGCTGCCGGCGGGGACGAACACCCCGCTTGAGAAGGACGTCCAGGGTTCACGATGGATGAAGAACAAGTGGATGCTCGCACATCCTGACGGACCGGCCGCAGCGCGTGGTGCTGATGTGAAGATCACCGGCAGGAACCTCTCGATCGATCCGGTCTCAGGAACGTAGGAACCCTGCAAAAGCCCTGCCTGAGCAGGGCTTTCTCCCCTTTTATACTAGGGTCTTGGCATCTTGATCACCAGAGTCCTGGCAATGGCATCACTTGAGATGTTCGTCAGGGCATGCGGGATGTCTTTCGGGCTCTCGATGAGCATGTCGGGAGTGAAGACCTGTGCCTCGTCCCCGATCTCGATACTGATCGACCCTTCCAGTACGTAGAAGGCTACATTCACCGGGGTCTTATGGGCGGGAAGTACAGCATCGGGCTTGAGCGTCAGATGCACGATAGCCCCCTCTTCATGGTCATAGATCTTCAAAGGAGCTACGGCTTTTTCGTTCTCCGCAAGCTGTGCGGTCTCTATGGTGATATGTCTCATCTGTTCCTCCTTGGTCACCAGCTGTGTATATCGTGATTATACTCATACAGGACGTGCCGGTATGTCACCTGGGTTACCGATGGGGAAGAACTCTTCTCAAGCGTTCTCTATATGGTCTTTCAGGATCCTGATCCGCTTTTCCCGATAGAGAGAGCCGATCGCTGCCTTGAACTGCTTCTTGCTCATATGCAGCTCATTTCTCACCTCATCAGCAGAACTCTTATCATGCAGGTGCAGGACCCCGTCATGATCTTCAAGCGACTGCAGGATGATCTGCTGGTTCTCCTGCAGCGCCGGGATGAATCCGATGGGCTTGAGCGAGCAATCAAGTTTCCCGTCCTCCCTGATCTGTTTGACATAGCCGGGGATCCGCTCTCCCCGTACCAGCGGCTGGCTCGTATCGCTTCGGAAGATGATGCCGCGGTAGCGGTCGTTCACGATGACATTCGCCCCGAGTTTCGATTCACCGATGATAAGCATCTCCACTCTGGTCCCGACTTCAAGGTCAACAGGCTCATAGGAGATATAGTCTTCGATGAAGGTGGTCCCCAGAACCCCCTCCTGCTCATGATCGAGGATGAGTCGTACGAGGGCGAACTCTCCTGCCTCATACTCACGCTTCTGATGTTTGGTCGGCAGGAACAGGTCCTTCTGGATACCCCAGTCCAGGAATGCCCCGAAATCGAGTACATCCTTGACCGTCAGGACGGCGAACTGTCCGACCTGTGCGTACGGCTTGTGTGTGGTGGCTTTCAGACTGCCCTTCTGGTCGTTATAGATGAATACGGTGACTTTCTCCCCGACCTTGAGGGTCTTCTTCTGCTCATACCGCGGCAGTGATATATCCTGATTCCCACCATCGAGCAGATACTCCTTCGGCTGGACGGATGTTACGGTGAGTGTGTTGTATGAACCGATCGATATCATGAAGGATTCCTTATGGTAAGCACGTGTGATATTTCGTAGTATAGATCTCCGGAAGGCAGGAGTGCAAGGTGCCGGGGCTGTAAATCATGGAAAGGAGTGGTATGAGACCGATACGGTATCATCGGGGGTGCGTCCCGGAGAAAGCGATCGATCATCCCACCCTGCAGCAGTTTGGGTATCATCTGCCCGCTCAGCGGACAGGCAGTTCTCCGCTCTCCCTTTCCGTTTGTCTCCTGATGATTTTTTGAGTATATTCAATCAATAGGCTGCAGGGAGACCTGCATGAATGAAGCATACACGAAAAGGAATGGTATATGATCAATTTTGAATTTCGCAATCCCACGAAGATTATCTTCGGTACAGAGACCGAGCAGCAGGTCGGGAAGGAGGCTGCAGCATACGGGAAGAAGGTCCTTCTGCACTACGGCGGAGGAAGTATCAAGCAGACCGGTCTCTATGACCGGGTCACGGCCTCTCTCGAAGCTGCAGGGCTCGAGGTTATCGAACTCTCCGGGGTGAAGCCGAATCCCAGACTCTCTCTGGTCAGAGAAGGGATCGAGCTGTGCAAGCTGCACAGTATCGATCTGATCCTCGCGGTAGGCGGCGGCAGTGTCATCGATTCAGCCAAGGCCATCGGGGTGGGAGCTGTCTACAGCGGCGATGTATGGGACTTCTTCACCGGCAAGCAGGAACCTGAGGGGTCCCTGCCGGTAGCGGTCATCCTCACGATCCCCGCGGCAGGGAGTGAGTCGAGTACCGGCAGTGTGATCACGCAGGAAGAGGGCGGGTACAAACGAGCGTTCAACTCCTCTCACAGCTACCCGGTCTTCTCCATCCTCAACCCGGAACTGGCTGTCACGCTGCCCGCCTACCAGATAGCCTGCGGGACTACCGACATCCTGGCCCATATGATCGAACGCTACTTCACCAACGTCACCCATGTGGATCTTACCGATCATCTGCTCGAAGGGCGATGAGGACGATCATACGACAGGCTCCGAGGCTGCTTGAGCATCCTGATGACTATGACACCTGGGCTGAGGTGATGTGGACCGGGACGATAGCCCATAACAACCTGCTCGATACCGGAAGGATCGGCGACTGGGCCTCACATGATATCGAACATGAGCTCAGCGGCAAGTTCGATATAGCACATGGGGCAGGACTGGCGATCATCATCCCTGCATGGATGAAGTATGTATATACCCATGATATCGAACGGTTCGTCAGATTTGCCGTCTTGGTCATGGATGTGGAACTGGATATCAACGATCCGATCCAGACCGTCACAGAGGGTATCTACCGACTGGAGTCGCATTTCAGGAGGATGGGGGTACCGGTACGGCTCAGTGAAGCCGGGATCGATGAGTCCTCCTTCGAGGAGATGGCTGATAAAGGCTCGGCATCAGGTACGAAGACCGTCGGTAACTTCGTGAAGCTCGGAAGAGATGATATGCTCAAGATCTTCGCCCTCGCCCGCTGATCCCGGAGGCAGACCCTGAAGGGACTGTCTCAAAGTCCCCTCTCCCGGTCAGATGTGAATAGCTGAGGCAACAGGGGGCACTGCCCCTTGTCTTATGCCTCAGTTATGTGTATAGTTTACTGTGTATAAGGTACTTAACAAGGAGGGGAGACGCTGTATATGAGACACTTGAAGTATTCACTGCTGATGATTCTGCTGCTTATCCTCTCATCAGCTATGCTTCTGGGCGCAGCTGAAAGTGCCTCTGTCGAGATGAGGGGCTCCATCCCCGATATGAGCTCCATCACCGTGATCGGGACGACCCAGCCTGGGACGGCGATCATAGATCTCTCCCGGAGTACCAACGGGTATGAACCGATCGGCTATCTGGTGGAGAGGAGCAACTCACCCACCGGCTATACGGTGACCATGAGTGCTCTGAACAACTTCAGTCTCAGACATACCGATCCGACCTTCAATGATGTGATCCTCTATGAACTGCAGTACAACAACAATGTCGGGGATGTGGGCATCACCTGGACAGGGAGTTTCTGGTCCGGGGATCTGGTCTACACTATCACCGATGCTGATGGACCAACGGGTCCTGAAGGGGTGACCAAGGTCATGAAGATCAAGTATAGCCAGCCTGCCGGGGTAGCTGCTGGTACCTACAGCGACACCCTGCAGTTCACCATCACCGCAAAATGAGTGGCTTCTAGAACCAGCCCTTCCGCTTGAAGAAGATCAACATCCCCATACCGATAGCTGCCATCACTCCCAGGATTGCGAAATACCCCCATGCAAGCTGCAGTTCCGGCATGTTGACGAAGTTCATGCCGTAGAGACCCGCGACGAAGGAGAGGGGGATGAAGATGGTGGAGATGAGGGTGAGGATCTTCATCACACCGTTCATATTGTTGCTCAGACTGCTCATATAGGAGTCTGAGACCGCTGAGATGATCTCCCTGCAGGTCTCGATCTGATCCATGACCTGGATGACATGGTCGTAGATATCACGGTAGTAGGGGATGACCGATTCATCAAGATGGCGTACATCGTCACGGAGGATGGAGGAGGTCGCCTCTCTCATCGGCCAGATGGACTTGCGCAGGAAGATGATCTCCTTGCGCAGCGCGTTGATCTGTACGAAGAGGTTCTGTGAGTAGTCGGTATCGATGCGCTCCTCGATGGCTTCGATCTTCTCGTAGAGCTGCTCGAGGACCGCATAGTAGCGGTCTATGACCGAATCGATCAGGGTATAGGCAAGATAATCGGAGTTCATCTTCCTGATGATCCCGGTCCCCTGCAGGATCCGGGTACGGATCGGGTCGAAGACATCCCCGGGGCGCTCCTGGAATGAGAGTGCGTACCCATCCCCTATGATCAGACTGATCTGCTCATAGGTGGGCATACCGTCTTTTCCCACATCCACCATCTTCAGGATCACCAGCAGCTGATCGGGATACTGTTCCACCTTAGGGCGCTGGGAGGTATTCATGATATCTTCAAGGGAGAGCGGGTGGATGTGCAGGTGTCTGCCGATCTCCCTGATCGTCTTCGCATCACTGAGCCCGGTGATGTTGAGCCAGACGATATCGTTCGCATCACGTTCGAGTATCGCCGGGATCTCATCGGTACCTGCGAGGATCGTATGTTCTGCAGTCTCCCGGGTGTACCGGTGGACATCGAGAATGGGAGTCTCGATGTAGGTCTCCCCGATGTGGACCAGCGATCCCGGGGCCATCCCTGATTTCTTCGATACCCGATGAACAGTTCTTCTGGTATGTGTCAGCATGCTGTGATCCTCCTTGTGTGTCGTCACCTTGTTCCATTGTACCGTAAAACGGTGGATACTGCTCAATAAATAGCTGCATAGCTGCATCAAACGTTCGGCAGGATCGGATCTGGCGGTACAGTCATGCTTTTTGAATATAAAAATATATCGATACATATTGATCTACCTCTTTACATCAGATGGACTCTTTGCTAAGGTGTTGGGGAACAACAGATCCTGCGGCAAGGGCAGAAGCCTGCACTAAGGGAATCCTGCATGATTCATATATGAGATCAACTCCGGAATAGTCGGTAGAGATATGATCATAAGGCTGGGAACAGCTGCATGGTGGTATCTGAGCTGTAGTATTCGGTTTCTATAGGATGATACAGAGATTCACGGTCGTGCAGAGATGTATGATCGTTTTTTATGCCCTTGCCTCTGCAGGTGACCAACACCCGGAGGTATCTATGGAAACCAGACTCGGATTCGTCGGCATCATCATCGAACAGCGGGAACAGAGTGCGGAGGCGGTGAATCATCTGCTCTCAGAGTTCGGTGATCAGATCATCTGCAGGACAGGAGTCCCCTACAAAGAGAAGAGTGTCTCGGTGATCACCCTGATCGTCGATACCACTACCGATGCCCTCGGCAGTCTTACCGGCAGACTCGGGTCCCTCCCGGGCGTATCGGTCAAGTCCAACCTCTCCAGGCGATAGGCTGCCGTATGACCAGAACTCCAAGATCATTGCGGGTCCAGATCGGACTCTTCGGCAGGACCAACGCAGGGAAGTCAAGCATCCTGAACATGATCGCAGGCCAGCAGGTGTCGATCACCTCAGAGGTCCATGGGACGACCACCGATGTGGTGGAGAAGAGCATGGAGCTGCTGCCGATCGGTCCTGTGGTCTTTCTTGATACGGCAGGCATCGATGACTGTTCAGCACTCGGAGAGAAGCGGGTAGCCCGGACACAGAAGGTCTTCCGTCGTGCGGATGTTGCCGTCCTGGTGGTCGAATCAGGCATCTGGGGAGAGTATGAGGATCTGCTGGTCCGCATGATCTCAGAGGTTTCGATCCCTCTGATCGTGATGATCAGCAAGGTCGATCTGCACCCGGTCACCGAAACCTTTCTCGAGCAGGTCCGCACGGCTGCTGCCACCAGCTGCCTGATCCCCTGCAACCCCCTCGATCAGCAGACGCGCAACAGCTCGATCAACACCTTCAAGCAGATGCTCCTGGGGATCCTTCCTGAGGAGTATCTCTCGCCGCCTCCCCTGCTCGGGGACCTCATACCCTCCGGTGCCCATGTGCTCTGCATCACTCCCATCGATATAGAAGCTCCCAAGGGACGGCTGATCCTGCCGCAGGTACAGGCCATTCGCGATATCCTCGATGCAGATGCCTGGGTGACGGTGGTCAAAGAACACCAGTACGAACAGGCGCTGAAGAACTGCATCAAGCCGCCTGATCTGGTCATCTGCGACTCGCAGGTGGTGGATCTGATGGTGAAGACGACTCCCGAGGAGATCCCCTGTACCACCTTTTCCACCCTCTTCTGCAGGTACAAAGGGGACCTGCTCGAACAGGTCAGGGGGGCTGCGGTACTCGATCACCTCGGACCTGAGGACAGGATCCTCATCTCAGAGGCCTGTTCCCATCATGCGATGGATGATGATATAGGCAGGGTGAAGATCCCTGCATGGTTGAAGACATTTCTCGGATTCACGCCACTGATCGATATGTACAGCGGCAGGGACTATCCTGAGAATCTGCATGAGTATGCTCTGGTGATCCACTGCGGGGCCTGCATGCTCACACGAAGAGAGATGCTCCTGAGGATAGAGCTTGCCCGGGAAGCCGGTGTTCCTGTGACGAACTACGGGATCTGCATAGCCCATATGCATGGTATGGCACAGCGGATCATCACACCGTTTCCCGGAGCCGTTGCGGCCTGGGAAGAGAATCAGAGCGAAAGGAAGCATATATGAGTGTGTCAGTGAACGAGTGGATAGCACAGCGGATCAAACCTGATCAGATCTCCAGATACCTGAGAGAGGACGGGTCTGATTTCATCGATGAGCAGCAGATCGAAGCGGACCTTGCCTCCGGGCAGCATGCTTCGGCTGAGTATATCAGAGAGATCATGGCGAAGTCGCTGCGCATCGAGACCCTCACACCTCGTGAGACAGCAGCTCTGCTGCATGTGCAGGACCCGCAGTTGATCAGGGAGATGGAGCAGACGGCCGCTGCGATCAAGAAGAAGGTCTATGATAACCGTATCGTGACCTTCGCACCGCTCTATCTGAGCAGCAAGTGTGTCAACGGGTGCAAGTACTGCAGCTTCAGTACCGAGAACGGGGAGATGGAGCGGAGGATCGTCCCGATGGATGAGCTGCGAAGAGAGGTGCAGACCCTTGCAGGGGAGATCGGTCACAAGCGGTTGATCGTCGTCTATGGGGAACATCCCGATTCTGATGTCGATTACATCGTCGATACGGTTCGTGAGGTATACGACTGTGTGTTCAAGACCAGAAAGGGAGTCGGACAGATCAGGAGGGTGAACATCAATGCAGCTCCCATGTCCATAGAGGATCTCAGGAAACTCAAAGAGGTGGGTATCGGGACCTTTCAGGTCTTCCAGGAGACCTATCATAAGAAGACCTACACGGAAGTGCATCCGGCTCATACGCTCAAGGGCAACTACGACTGGAGACTCTACAGCATGCATCGTGCCTTCGATGCAGGGATCGATGATGTCGGCATCGGGGCACTGTTCGGTCTGTATGACTGGAGGTTCGAGGTCATGGGGCTGATCTACCATACTCATGAGCTGGAGCAGCGCTACGGGGTGGGACCGCATACCATCTCCTTCCCGCGGCTGGAACCGGCCCACAATGCACCGCTCGCGACTGATTCCGCCTATCTCGTAGGTGATGATGATTTCAAACATGCTGTCCTCACCCTTCGTCTTGCAGTCCCCTATACCGGGATGATCCTCACTGCCCGGGAGGATGCCGACCTGCGGCGTAAGATCCTGCCCATGGGGATCACCCAGACCGATGCATCGACGAAGATCGGTCTCGGGGCCTACAGCAGGAAGCATAAAGAGCAGGAGAGCTCCCGCCAGCAGTTCGTCATCGGTGATTCCCGATCTCTCGATGAAGTGGTCAGGGAGATGGCACAGCAGGGGTACATCACCTCCTTCTGTACCGCCGGGTACCGCTGCGGCAGGACCGGGACGAAGATCATGGATCTGCTCAAGTGCGGTTTCGAGGGACAGTTCTGCAAGCTCAACGCGATCATCACCTATCGTGAGTGGCTTGATGATTTCGCATCTGATGAGACCCGGGAGATCGCAGAACCGCTGATCAGAAAGGAGATCGAAGAGGTGAGGCTCACCAATCCCAAGATGTTCCCAATTCTTGAGGACTATTACCAGAGGACCTGCGACGGGGCACGGGATCTCTATTTCTAGCTGGAGGGGCCATGATCGAAGAATTGGGACAGATCGTCGCTGAGCAGCAGCTGAGCAGGCAGGATCTTGTCAGGATACTCTCCTGTGGTGCCGACCAGGCTCCGCTGCTCAAAGAGGCTGCGAATCAGGTGATGCGCAGACATGTCGGTGACCTGGTCTATTACCGGGGATCATCGAGTTCTCGAACATATGTACCATGGACTGCTGCTACTGCGGTATTCGCAGGAGTAACGTCCTCGATGTGCCGCGGTACCGGCTGAGTCGTGAGCAGATCACGGAAACAGCCATCTGGTGTGCCGATCAGGGCTATGGATCAGTGGTGCTGCAGTCGGGAGAACGACAGGATGAAGAGTTCATCGCCTTCACCGAATCGGTGATACGTACGATCAAGCAGCGGACGGTCAGTGATCGTCTGCCTGCGGGGCTGGGTATAACCCTCGGGATCGGGCAGCAGTCCCCGCAGACCTATGAACGACTCTATCGGGCGGGGGCACATCGGTATCTGCTGCGTATCGAGACGACCGATGAAGAGCTCTTTGGCAGGATCCATCCTCCTGCACAGACTCTCTCTTCCCGGATCGCCTGTCTGCAGTCCCTCAGGGAGATCGGCTATCAGGTGGGGACCGGGGTCATGATCGGTCTCCCCGGACAGACGCTCGAGATGCTCGCTGATGATATCGCCTTCTTTGCCGAGCAGGATATCGACATGATCGGTATGGGCCCGTATATCGTGCATCCTGATTCGGCCATGGCGGAACTGGGGATGATGGAGCGAGGGCCGCTGCTGCAACTCTCGCTGAACATGATCGCTGCAGTACGTCTGGCACTCAAGGATGTGAACATTGCCGCTACCACCGCCCTGCAGGCTATCGCTCCTGACGGAAGAGAGCAGGGGCTCTCCTACGGGGCGAATGTCACCATGCCGAACCTGACCCCGGTGGAGGTGAGAAAAGGCTATCAGCTCTATGCAGGCAAACCGTGTCTCGAGGAGAGCTCACAGGACTGCAGTACCTGTCTGCTCAGGCGTATCCAGTCACTCGGCAGGGATGTGGGCTTCGACCAGTGGGGTGATTCACCGCATGCAACTGCAGCAGGAAGGATCCCCGGGCAGCAGGAGAACTGCAGGAGCGCAGGGGGTTCATGATGGGTGAGAGCATGCCGGTGAAGCACGAACGGCGTGGGTGACTCTGCAGCAGCAGCGCTGCTGGTCACGTCGGGGTATGAGGTAACCGGGCTGCGGTACAGGTGCACAGAAGAGCATCAGCTGACTGCTGATGCTCTTCTGGGTGAAGTACGGTCTGGTCCCTACCAGTCGAGCAGACGGTGTTCTCCTTCGAGCTGCTGGATCTCGGTGATATCCTGGGAGACTTCGATGACACCGGCGTATGAACCTGTTCATCATAGATCGGGTAATAGGTGATCATGACCTTCCTGCCCCCGAAGTTCAGCCAGAACATGGCTTTGTCCTTCTCCCTGTTCCTGAAGGATTCCACGATCTTTTGTACGACATGAACACTCTTGGGCGGGTGGCACTTCTCCACGGCCCTTCCGATGATGGCCGGGGTACGGGGGAAGATACGGTCATCGGTGGCAGAGTAGTAGCGGACTGTGTCCTGATCATCCACATAGGTGATATCGAACGGCAGCCGCTTGAGCATGAGGTTCAGCTGCCTGTTGGTAAGAGCTCCCTCATCAAGGGGGATCGTCGGTTCATCAGGATCCAGTACGCCCTGTGACGAGGTTGGAATCTCTCCTCGTACCGACCGTCTGATCGCGATCCCGGGATCCCAGGTGCTCCCCGGTCGTATCCAGGAGAATCCGATCTCAGGTTCTTCGGCGTGGATGTGGGCCAGGTGATCGGATCGAGTTTCTTGATCGAGGTGGGGAAGAGGATCTTCTCTTCCATGAAGATCATGTTCTTCATCCCCTTGATCATCGCAGATCCTGCTTTCTTGATCACCTTGGGGTCTGCTTCAGTGTTCAGTGCCTCTCTGCAGGCTTTCATGGCATCACGTACCTCATCATGCTTTCCCCACATGACCGAAGTCGGTCCGGTGAACCCGACCTCTTCGAGTTTCGCAAAGAGCTGGTTCTCCTTCCTCTGGTAGTGCTTCTCTATCTGCTTGATATCATCAAGCAGGGTAAGAGCCTCTTCTCGTGCCTTCTCATCTTTCTTGATGTTCTTGACTGCCGATTCGAACTGTTTCAGCCGTCTTTCCAGTTCCCTGTTCTCTTCCCTGTAGGTGTAGATGGGATGACCGGGAAGCATATGCTCATCCTTCTGTTTCTTCAGCTCATCCTCGAAGACTTCTACGTGCACATCGCACAGACTCATGATCGATTCCACACCGAAACCTTCGTCTATGAGCGACTGTTCCATCATCGCGATCTCCTCGGCGCTCAGCCCCTTGAGGATCTCGGAGAACTCCTCTTTCAGTTCAGGTACACTCTTGCCTGCATGCAGGGCCAGTACGATCTGCTTCAACTGTTCCTGCTTATCGGATCTTCCAAAGAACTCACTCATGGTACGACTCCTTATTCATCTTCACTACTGGTATTATCACCCGCTGTACCGTCGAAGTACAGCCTCTGGAGCTAAGATAGTCCCCTATGAGCTGCAGGGTCGGTAACCGGTGTTACCGGCAGATGATCTTCAGGGTCCCACACCCCACACCGTCGGGGTCCACAGGGATGTCTCAGCCCTGCAGCCTTCAAGACATCGTTCGTCCAGTTGTTGCAGGTGTAGAGGAAGGAGTAGGTCCCTGTGCCTCGAGGAACAGGATACTCCCGTATCCCTGTGCGACCATGTCCTGCTCGATGGGCTTCAGGCTGCCATCGGGCATTCTGGCATAGGAGATGATGAACTGGTACATCTGATCGACCTGCTCGGCGTCAAGGACCAGATGCCGGACCGAATCTGATTCGATCAGGCGGTTATGGTACCAGGTGATCCCGATAGCTGCGGGGGTAGGGGTGAACAGGGCGGTGAGGGTCATCTTCAGATCGAGGTTCTCGATGGTGGGCGTCCCCGGGTAGAAGGCCCGGTCTCCCCAGCCGAAGCACAGGTACTGAATACCCGTGAGGTCAGACGGGGAGCGTGAGAGGATCTGCCGGTAGAAGTCCTCAGGACAGAGAGCTGCGGGCAGACACAGCTCTACATGGGAGCCGTTGTCGATGAGGTAGATGTGTGAGTTCCCTGAGTGCACAGCTGAACTCTCTGCTGGGATGAGTGCCCCGAGGACCAGTGCCAGGCCATAGAGCAGCAGCACCGCTGCTGCGATGATGGAGATGATCTTTCCGATGATCTTCACTCAGCTACGCTCCTTTATACGACAGGTAGTTCTTTAGCGCTGACTCTCCCGTACCGTAAGTATAGCAGAAGTACTCTTTTCTGTATAACACAAGCAGTGAAGCTGCCCTCATAGGTTAGATGATTCTGATTGACCGCAGGGGTGGGAGGGAGTATGTTTGAAGTATGAAAGAACTACTGAATGAGATCGAGACCAGAAGAGCCTACAGAGCCTTCTCAGGGGAACGGGCTGATGACCTGCAGATAACACGTATCCTGCAGGCAGGACACCTGGCCGCCTCCTGCTTCAATAATCAGCCGTGGCGGTTCGTGGTCTATCGGAGTGAAGATGAACTCGCTCCCCTGTTCCCGCTGCTTTCCAAGGGGAACCTCTGGGCACAGAAGAGTGCCTTCATGGTAGCGGTGGCAGCAGCCTATGAGGATGACTGCAGGCTCAGTGAACAGCGTGATTATGCCCTGTTCGATACCGGGATGGCTCTGGAGAACATGATGCTGCAGGCTGTTCATGAAGGGATGTATGCCCATCCCATGGCCGGGTTCGATCCGGTCGGGCTGCGGGAGTACTCGAAGATCCCCGAGCAGATGATCATCATCACGCTGGTGGCTTTCGGGTTTCCCGGGGATGTGCAGCTGCTTGATGAGCGGCTGCAGAAGGCAGAAGCTTCACAGAGAGTCAGGCGGCCGCTCGATACGGTCGTCCATTACGGCAGCTGGTAGTCCCATGGCATATGATCTATCAGAGAAGCTGGTCATCGGTATCGCTTCGAGTGCCTTGTTCGATCTGACGGATTCGGATGCGGTCTTTCAGCAGCAGGGAGAGCAGGCCTACCGGGTCTTCCAGCGCGAGCATGAGCATGACGTGCTTCCCAGAGGGGTGGCCTTCCCGTTCATCAAGCGTATGCTCGCACTCAACGAGCTCTTCAGCGAGGTGCAGCCGATCGAGGTGATCCTCTTCTCCCGCAATGATCCCGATACCGGACAACGGGTCTTTCAGACGATCAGGGCCTATGGTCTCGGGATCTCCCGGGGTGCGTTCCTGAGCGGCAGACCTCCTCATCCCTATCTGGATGCCTTCAGGACCTCCCTGTTCCTCTCTGCCAACAAGGAGGATGTCCGGATGGCTATCGCTGCCGGGCATGCGGCAGGTACGGTCCTGCCTTCATCGATCCCCGAGGATGAGGAGCCTGAGAGCCCTGAGCTGCGTGTTGCCTTCGATTTCGACGGGGTCATCGCCGATGACAGTGCAGAACATGTGTTCCAGCAGCACAGTCTCGATGTCTTCCAACAGTCAGAGACCGAGCAGGCCCTGCTGCCCCATCCTTCGGGGCCCTGCGTGAGTTCTTCGTGAAGCTCGCCCGTCTGCAGCAGCTCGAACATGTCAGGAAAGCTGAGGATCCCTCCTACCGGCAGCATATAAGGACAGCGATCATTACGGCACGGAATGCCCCGAGTAATGAGAGGGTGGTGACTACGCTACGCTCCTGGGGTGTCATGGCTGATGAGACCTTCTTTCTCGGTGGTATCGAGAAGCGAAGCGTCCTGGATGTCTTCAGACCCCACATCTTCTTCGATGATCAGCTCCATCATCTGCAGCCCTCCTCGGGGTTCATCCCCTCTGTCCATATTCCCTTCGGTCAGCTCAATCGTACGGGTTCATGATCAGGTAAAAATAAGACCCTCGTGAGAGGATGTCAAATACCATCAGGACCAAAAAAATGCTGCCATGCAGAGCATGACAGCAAGTGTATCCATAGAATCAATCCCGGTTCAATTGGCAATGACCGATAACGTCAAGGTATCAGAATACCCTGAGGGTTGTCCTGACCCTACGGAATCATAGCCGACCAGTATCTGGCCGTCATGATAATCAGCTGAATGCCCTACAGTCGCACTGCCGCTCTTCAGCTCAACAGCTTCTCCTCCGTAGAGGATATGATAGTCCATCCGTTCGTCGGCGTTCAGGCCAGCGAGGTAGGGACTATCAGATGAAGCATCTGTTGCGTTCTTTGACGCTATCTCTACTCTATACCCAGTCTCTTTTGTTGATCTCTCTTTGACAGTTCCCACAAGAGCTGTTCCGCCGCCTTCGGTAAGATCCAGTCGCTGGACGCTGGCAGTTGTCAGCATCTCAATCTGCTGTATCTCAGGAACATAGGCACGAATGACTAATGTACCCGAAGTTGCAGCAACGGCACACCCTAATGCTAAAACCATGTAAAGAAGAACCACAAACAAAGTCTTTGTTCCAGTACTCATGAAAGTACCCCTTTGTGTGATTTTTCTTACTTTTTAAAGGTTTTTTCTGATGGGTTTTTGTTATATGGCTGAATTTTGTGATCAACTTTTTTTATATATGGATACTCTATAAATATACTACAGTTGTGTGATCAAAACAAGTTTTCTCAAGCGGTATTTGTGTGTATATCTGATTAAACAAGTCAAACATCAGTTAGAGGTGACCTCGAAGGTGAGGTAGTCCTCATAATCTCCGCTTGGGACCCAGCCGAAGTCTTTGAGTTCTATCCGAATGGGATACCGGTCTCCAAGCCCGCTGGGGGGTGAGGCGTTCGATATGAGGATAGTCGAAGGAGGTTCATCAAGTTTACAGCTGCTTGCATCAAAGAAGAAGTCATACGGGACGAGCGTGTCGATGTTTGGGTTCGTATGCTTCATGGAACCGTCATGCTGAGAACGTACTGACAGGGTATACTGGGTAGTAGAATAGACGACCAGATCGCACTGCTGAACCTTGTTGGGTTCCAGTACTCCGAAGTCCATGAGATACGGTTCATCGGTGAACATGATCGGTGCATTCGAGTTGATCACTGAGATGAGTATGCTGTCATCAACTTTGGTATGAAAGCGTACCCGCTGGTCATCAAGTCGATAGACATAGTACCCATCCGGGGTGACCGGTTCGTCATCAAAGGATGCCCAGGCTTCAACATAGATATCATCGAAATAGTTCTTCTTGTACGTATCCTGCCCTGCAGGGATCTCCACGGTGAAGGAGAAGCTCCTGTTGAACTGTGAACTGCCGATATAAGTATACAGCAGGTTATCCAGTGAATTGTAGGAGTAGATATCCATCAGGATGTTCCGGTCGATGGGGTTATCGACGATATTGTAGTTCAGGTGATCCCAGTTGCTGTACATCCTTCTCGGGGTGAAGGACCAACTCTCACCGCTCGTGATGCTGATGAACAGCCACCCGACCACTTCAGTGTTCTGTGGTCTTGATGTCACCTGGAAGGTATAGGTGTTCTCCGTGATCGTACCACGGTTGTAGGTCAGATCGATGGAACTGGGAAGTTCCTCGATCGTGAGGATATCGTCATCTGCGGCAACTGCAAGGAACAGCGCACACCACGAGATCAGCATTGCCAGACATATGATTCGTATCCTGTTACTGTACATGCTTTATACTATACAATACAGGGTGTGAGATGTTAAGGGTCAAAAAGGTGATACTGGAAAGAATACCCGTATACATACTGGAGTATGAGGCAGCGTATGCTCTTGTTCTTATTTCTGAGATCAGTTGCTGGTGATCTCGAAGACCAGATAATCTTCATAAGCACCGCTGGGTATCCACTCTATATCGCCAATAGTAACTGTCAGCAGATAGGAGGTCCCGGTCATGGGAGTCGGGGGTGCATTAGTGATCAGCTCTACCGGTACGGTACCGCTGATCGCAGCAGGGGCTCCGTTGATGGAGAGGGTGTACGGTGCATACTCCTCGAAGGTCTCATGCTTGAGCTGTCCACCGTTCATCGAGGCGACTGTGATGCTGTACTGGGTGTTTGACAGTGCTATGGCATTGGCAGAGAGATTCTTGCCGGTCTCAAGGACTCCGAAATCCATGGAGTAGGGACCTGCTTCAGGATTGTAGGTATTACCCACATCCACGATACTCAGCCCGATGATCTCACCGACTTCCACAGAGATCGGGATCACCTCGGAATCAAGGAACTCCTCGGTATCACTGTCATACAGGTCGATGTCTATGGCATCGGTATAGAAACCGGCGGTGACATACTGCCCATCCGGGATCTCTATATAGATGGAGTTGACTTCGGTATCAGTGAGAGAGGTAAATCGTTTCAATCGTTGCCGGGGAAAGGAGAACCAGAGGGCATCTTCTACAGAATTGTAGGTACTCAGGTCCTTGAGCAGTACATGATCTGCAGAGGTGTCGTAGATATTGTAGTAGAGCCGGTCCACTCCGTTCGTGTGCAGCAGGTAGCGGTCCTGTACGCTGCTGCTGTTGCCGCTTGAGAACAGCAGCAGCGTATCGGTAGCTTCGAACCATGCACTGTTTGAGGAAGTATCATTGTACATCTCACGTAATACCGTAAGTTCCTGATAGGACTGTGTCATCGCATCAGATGCGTAGAACTCATTGACTTCTGAGGGGTCGCTGATGGTGAAAGTCTCTTCGATAGTACCAAAGGCATAGACCATGCTCGAGAGTGACAGGAACAGGAGCATGAGCAGGAGGATGCGGTAGAGTACGCTGGTTCTGATCATATCGGTCATATCTTCTCTGCTCCTTAGAAGTCTTTGTATTTCACAGGGATGATCAGCTCTTTGGTATAGAGCTCACCGGTCAGCCCTTCGGGTACGGTCAGGTTGAATTCCAGTCCATCTCCCATATATAAGGTAACCACGTATTCTCCAGAACTCAAGCCATATAACTCATACATGCCGTCGGTGTAGGTAAAGAAGTAGTTCGGTTCGGTGTTCTCGGTGATCTCTGCATCGAGCTTACGTACTTCCCCAGAGTAGAGAGCGACCGGGGTCCCGTCTGAGAAGTGCATGCTGCCGATGACCGTGACATTGGAATCGACACTGAACTTGATCGTCGCTCCCTGTTGATAGGTAGGTCTGAAGGTGAACTTATCGGCTCCCATCTCGAACCCCTCCGGGATCTCGATTGCACTTATGCTGATGTTCTGGGTGGCAAAGGAAGAGAGGCCGGTGATCACTCCCGCACCGAACTCATCAGTCCGTGCAAGGTAGGTACCTCCTGAGGGGTTTGCCCCCAGGACGTAGCCTTCATACTCTTCTTTGGTATCGAACAGGACGAATGAGTCGCCGATCGGATGAGAGATCCCGAAAAGGCCTTCTGCATAGGAGACCGCGGTATTCATCCGAAACTCGGAAGCATAGGAGACTTCCTGTTCCGTGCGCCGTATGGCCAAATCCCCGTTGAGCAGGAAATCCTTATGACGGTAGTTGCTGCTGAAGGTAAAGGAGTTGGAAAGGATCACTGAAGGTCATATCACTGGCACTGAGGTTGAAGGTGCTGATCCCTTTGAGCTGCTCTGGTGCATAGGAGAGAGAGAAGCCGTTCGATCCCTCGATCAGGTCCTGACTGTAGCTCAAGCCGTAGTCCTTGTCCGATGGTGCGTAGCTGAATGATATGGATGCAGAAGGGGTCAGTTCCTCCCCGTTCGAAGCGATGCGAAAGCTGGACGAGATACTGAGGCTTCTTGCCGGCCGTGCCCGCAGAGAAGCCGTGAGTGAGGTCGCAGTGATCTGTTCATCTCTGTCCAGATTCATTCGTGCACCTATGCCGATCCCCATGACCTTGAACAGGGACTGCCCGTAGGAGATGGAGAAGTCCCATTCATCAGAGCGTTCAGTAGAAGTGACATCATTTCCAGAGCTGAAGAGTGAATAGTTCGGGCTGTAGCGGCCTGCGGTAAATGATAGAGAGCGGTTGACCGGTGAGGTCACCCGGGAGTAGGAGTAGGCAAGGGTCGTGTACATGCCGTAGCTGTTATCAGCTGCGGTACGGCTCAGTGCCGTACCGAGTTTGAAATTGCCCAGAAGGTCGATGCGGTCGTTGAGAACCCGATGTTCTGCTGAAAGCTGCTGGCCTGGAAGAAGTAATTCCCTGAAACATGGTCGTTCACTCCGAAGATCTGGTTCCCGAAGAGTTGGGGCAAGGTCAGGGACTCGTCTTTGGGGAAGCCTACCCCGAAGACGTACTCGGTCTGCCCGGGAGGCATCAGGCTGGAGTCATAGGAGAAGAGGAACTCCTCTACGGTCACTTCATCTGCCGTCTCGATCTGGAAGGCCACATCATTGATACCGCCGGTGAAGTAGAAGTCGGTAACGGTATACATCCCTGCATCGAGGGTAGCCCCTTTGATCCTGCGGTTGTTGATCAGGACACTCACCAGCGCATTATCTTCGGGGACCAGCAGCGATCTGGTGTAGTTCGAGTACCGTTTGGCATCGAAGGATCTGCCGAGCTCTCTGGAGATGACAGCCCCGACGTATGCCGGGGAACCCTGGTTCTCCACGGTGTTGTAGGAGATATCGCCGAGCATGAGTTTGAGTGGCAGTTCAGGCCAATCCCGTATGATATGGATGTCTCCCATGCCCAAGTTCTGCAACTCATCGGTAGAGTAGCGAAGTTGTGTGTCCAGAGACCACCCTTTGTAGTTGGCTACCGGGTAGAGGGTGAGGTTCAGAGGAGCAAAGGACTGAGAGGTCCCTGAGGAGAACTGGTCTACGGCCTTGAGCAGCAGGGATGCGTAGATATTCATGTAGAAGCTGAAATCAGCAGGTTCCAGCAGGGGATAGTCGATGGTATCGGTCGTTCCAAGCAGAGAGAGCCGTTTGGCGATGGTGTCTTCCGGTGATATGATGACTTCAACGACGAGGTCGAACATGTTGAAGACCACCATGAACGGGTATGCCTGGAGTTCTTCGATGGAGATCCATTGGTCGGGGTGTGAGCTCAACTCTTCCAGCTTGTCTTCAGGGACTTTAGTCCCGAGAAAGGTGACGAGCTGCTGGACATCCACCTTTGTGTCCAGCTCTTCCATGGGAAGGGTGTTGATCTCGCCTGCGTTCATGCCATTGATGAAGATGGGCAGGTAGAGTTCTTCCGGTTCGAAGGAGAACTCCATATCCTGAGCAAACAGAGGAAGGAGAGATAATGAGGTAGTTAGTAGACAGATGATCAATATATATCGTGGAACACTACTGTCAGCGAATATTCTCCATTTCATACGTCGCACTCAGTTTACCCTCTTTTAACTCATCGGGCCATGGAACAAGAAAAATACGACGGGTACCTGCCAGCAGATTCTCTCCAGAAAAACCAGATAGCTTGTCAGCTTCAAGGGTCACCATGGAAGTGACCTTACCGCCACTGCTTGAGGAGATCTGCAGCTTTGGCTGATACATGATCTGGTGTGTGTTACCATCATTCTTCATCTCTATCGCGATCTTCTTATTGCCTTCTTCATCGGTATGGGGGGCAACGGATACGAGTTTCGCATCAAAGTAGATATCTTCAGGTACGATGTACATCGTTCCCCGGTATACCAGCAGGATGTTCAGATTGGCTCCACCCTCTACGACCTCAAAATCGAGAGGCAGTTGTTCTGCCTCTATACGGTAGGGTAGTTCCTGCTCCACACGGGCAGGTCCTCTCCACTGCACACGAATGGTCTGATATGAGTCCGGTTTGACTACTACCTGTTTCGGATATACATAGAAGTAGTTGGATGCATCTTCGAGTGTCTCGACCCCATAGAGATCCATCTCTCTGGTAAGGGCTCGTATCTGAACACCTATGGTCTTTTCTGTATCATTAACAACTTTAAAGGTCTGTCGTGCTCCAGATCCTGAAGCATCAAAATCTTTAGAGATCGGTGTAAACTGAAAAGCAAATATGTTGGTAGTAATGAGTAGAATAACTGCTGACAGTAATATATTTTTCTTTTTCATAGCTTTAATTATACTATAGATAAAAAAAAAGACCCAAGAAGAACCTCGGGTCTTTCAGTGTCTTTTGTCCTTTTAGTTGTTAGCTAAGGTGAAAGTCAGCGTGTCCTGGTAGGTACCAGCTGCCCATAACTGTTCCGCATCTGCTACAGATACACTAATGGTAAATGACTTTGAGTCTGGGGTAGGTGTTCCCACTGTTACAAGGTCATCAAGCACACTTGCAAGAAAATCAGCGGATGGAATTTCTTCACCTGCAATCGTTACCGTGTAAGGAATCACGTTGCTAAAATCATCCTCGTCTACGAGAGCAGAATTCGTGGAAGCACCTGTGATCGTATACCCTGCAAGATTGTTAGAATAATAGGTAGCCGTTGCAATCTGAGTTGATGCCAGACCCGCGTCTGCATCAATAGTCAAAGAAACTGTGTCATTAGTACCACCGTCCCCATCATCAAGGGATAGACCGGATACTGCTTCAACAGTCCCTGTGATATCGATTGCATCATCATTGTCATTTGCAGCGAACATGGCCCCACCAGCCAATACGAATAACACTAAAAGGACTGCGATTTTTGTTGTAAAACTTTTTCTCATGATTTCTTTCCTCACTTTTTATAATTGTAATGTGTATAGATTACTATTATCGAGTAAAAAAATCAAGTAGTTTTTTCTTTTGTTACCGTGTATGATATGGAGAAGACAGGTCTTTTCGGGTGGAATACTGCATAAGGAAATTCAACAACACTAAATATAGGGTGTAGAACAGCATAAATCGTAACAGAGGCACCAATAACGTCTATAAATATACATGAAAAAAATAGTATGAGATTTCTGTTAATTTCAGAGTGGCAGGAGCAAGAACAGGGGATTCTGCTGTTTTGGTGGCTCAGTCATATACAGGACCGAAAAAGGGAGGGTCCGGATGCTTGGTATCAGGGTAGTGATAAAGAAGTCTCTACATAGCTAGACAAAGTTCTGATAATGTGTATAATTCTTTCTGCAGTGATGCATACGGGCGGTTAACTCAGTGGGAGAGTGCTACCTTGACATGGTAGAAGTCACAAGTTCAAATCTTGTACCGCCTAATAATTAAATGCTTGCCGGCAAACAAATTAGAATGCTTCCCTTTTTTCTGCAAACACAGAAAAACGGCACGGTGACCAATTCGGTTACCAATTGACCGTGAAGGGGAGCATTTTTGCGTTTCAGAGAACCATTCACCGTATTTCCACGAAGAAGAAAAGATGGACGAGTAGTCTATTATTACAGAATCTATGACGAGGACGGAAATCGACTGCCGCCCAGGAGTACCGGGACAACCAGCCCAAGTGCTGCAAGAAAATATTGTTTTACAAAGTGGAAGGAGGGGACCCTGATCCCTTCGAAGGATATTACCTTCAATACATTCTCTCAAGGTTGGTGGGAATATGACACCTGCCCGTTCATCCAGGGAAAACTTGCACGGGGTCAAAGCTTCTCAAGGAATAACGCGAAGATCCGAATAGGAATCATGAACAATCACCTACGGCCAACCTTCGGTACAAAACTTCTGCAGAACATCAGGACACGTGAAGTAGAGAAATGGCTGATCGGTTTTCTGAGCCGGGGGTATTCCACCTCTGCAGCAAATAATAATTTCAAGATCCTGAGCATCATGCTTGGGGAAGCTGTCAGGCTGGGATATATCCCGAAGAACCCCTGTGATGCCGTGAAACCACTGAAGACCGTTACCAAGGATAAGAAGCTGATCACCCCGGACGAAGTAAGAGCCCTGTTTGATCTGCGTCACGTTGATGATTACTGGGATCATCGGGTGAACTATGCATCTAATTTGCTTGCTGCAACCTCCGGTCTCAGGTTGGGGGAATTACAGGCACTGCAGGTTGAGGATCTTGAGGAGAACTATATTCATGTTCATCGGGCACTGGAACGGGGTGGATTCGGCCTGAAGGATACCAAGACCCATAATGAGCGGTATATCCCCCTGCCTGAAGAAACCATCAACGCTCTCAAAGATTTTATAGGGGATCAGGAAACAGGATACATCTTCAGTATGGACGGTGGTGAGAGCCCGGTTGCCTATACCACCATCACACGATCATTCTTCAAGGCTCTGGCTTGTATCGGGATTACTGAAAGTAAACGAGTAGAGAGGAACATCACATTCCATGGTTGGAGACACTACTTCAATTCTCGGCTGCGTGCTGCAGGAGTCCCTGACAGTAAGATTCAAATGCTCACAGGCCATAAAACGACTCGAATGACAGATCACTATACCCATTTTACAAAGGAGGATTTTACAGATATACTTAACATACGTTTAGCTTAATTTTGATTGGAGCCTGTATGCCTGTATTCCCCTCTACTGTCAAAACTGTCGATGAAGCGGTACGGTTGAAGTATCACGACTATAAAGATCTTGGGTTGGATGATGATATCATTATTGATGAAGAACTGCCGTTTAGCTTAAAGAAATATATCATCTTCTATTTTCCGAATACCACAAAGAAGATCATAAAAGAATACCAGAGGAAGCAGGCTGGGAAGATACGATATCTGCTCTGTGCGTGGTTTGCGGATATGCTCATAGATATTAGGCGAAGTTACTTTTCCCCGAAAGAAGCAGATGAACTATCTCTAGAGGATTATCCGGCCATAGGGCAGCATCTTTTCAGAGAGCGGTTAGAGTATTTATCTATTCCCTATGTTTATGAACCCATCTCACCGGAAATGGCTTATCATCTGAGATTTACCTACAGAAGGATTTTGAAAGAGGCTCAGGTGAATGAAAATCTTACATACGAATCCTGGAAGGACTTTTTAGGAATTCTCAAAAAGGCCATTATTGATACCATGGAACACTATTATAAAGCGTATGAAAGATCTTATTTGAATGTTGTTCCATTCATTGATGAAGTTAACGAAGGAGATATCTATACAGAAGAAGATTATGCGACTTACTTAAAGATATGGGATGAGATCCTTCTCTATAACTGGCATGAACATATTCTGCAGGCAATCAAATCCCAAGAGGCACAAATATTTTTTCAAGAAAAAGCTCTTAAAAGGAGGATCTTCACTGATGAGCAGGAAATCCTCAAAATAACTCATGAAGAAATCCTTGCTGCTCTAAAGAACATCAAATCGAGCGAGCACCTGATTCCAGTCACGGCTTTAGATAAGGATCATGATTCACCTTCGTTTGTGGAATATGTGAATCTTGATACACCCCTTGAAAAAATCTTCTGGAGGATCGGAACTGTCAGTTTGGATAATTTTGCTGAGGGGCTTCTTGCCTATGACTTTATCCGTAATGCAAAGATACGGGATGTCGTGAGCATTTTCTCTACAGAGAAATATGGAGAGGAAATAACAAGAATCCCACAACTGACCGTAGAATCAATCAGGATCATCTGTTTGATCTTCAGGCGATTGAAAGAGCACCATACTATTCAGGTTTCGACTTTGAGCAGAATTCTTCAGGAAGTCTTTGTAAACAGGAAGGGTGAACACTCAACATTGGGAACAATCCAGACCTATCTCAGCGATGATTCAGATATCCCCTATCGGTATGAGAAGGATGTTGAAAGCTTATTCAAATACAATATCTGATCATATTATTAATAGATCCTGTTTTTCTACGAGTTCTTGTGGAAAAAGAATTGATCGTGAATAGCAGTGAGACCCTAACAAACTATCAATAAAAGAATAATAACGACTCAATACAACTCAATACTTTGATATATCTACTCAATAAAGTATCGATATGCACTCCTCTCCTATGCTTAAAGCAAGAAAGAGGGGAGCGTTGCCGGCAAGCAGCACCCAGTCTTAGCAAATACTAATAATAAGGAGCATATATTGAAGCTATTGAATGTGAATGAAGCCGCTGAATTGACCAGGTTGAGTGTGTCGAGTCTCTACACCTATGTCTGCAGGAAGACCATTCCTTACTACAAGGTTGGGGCACGGGTCTTGTTTTCTGAAGAGGAGCTCTATACCTGGATCGAGGAAAAAGCAGTAAAGAGGGTAAGCTGATGGAGCAAGTAGACAGGGACACAGTGATTAAAAACTCTTGGCAGACATAGACAGCATCTGCCCTCTTGCTGGAACTTTCAAAGACGGTCGACCAGCTTATGACGATGTAGTAAAGAAAGAGCGGTGGACCCTGAACCCATTGCGGGATGATCATCACTGCGGGTCATTCTCCCTCAACCTTGAGACGGGGGTGTGGCATGATTTTGCCGACAGTCACAACGGTAGCGGGTCTATCATTGATCTCTACAAGAACCTTAACGGGAAGACCATGAAGGAACTATTTAGGGAACTCAATGACAGCATGACAGAAGAAATTCATAAAAGAGATCCTGATCATGTGTATACCTATTATAC
>LQAI01000063.1_pt1 | contig 61972 bp, 59 predicted proteins | sample 1535821 | NCBI WGS metagenome assembly LQAI01 (sample SAMN04331586, study PRJNA305678) | bioreactor metagenome | isolation source: bioreactor_5 inoculated with Wadden Sea sediment 1st replicate of a... | place: Germany:Bremen
CAAACATAGATCAGTTCTATATGGATATCCTGAATAAAACACCACCCGACAGCTGAACGATATGGTTGTGACCCAAGTTTTATTAACAAAAATATTATGGGGTAAAGTCAGCCATGACTATAAAGCCCCTTATAAAAAAGGAAGCAAAGAATGTGATCAACATTAATTAATTTAATCTAAAGGAGGAATCATGGAGGCTCAAGCGATTGAATACGGGGCATTGGCCCTGGCACCAGTCATCGTTGCCATTGTGCTTGCAATTTGGAAAAGGCAGGTCATTGTATCGCTTTTATTGGGTGTATGGATCGGCGCAACCATTATAAACGGGTATAATCCCATAAAGGGACTTTTAGAGACCTTTTCGACATTTATCGTCAAAAAAATCACTGGCTGACCCATGGAACATCGGTATTCTGGTTTTTTTGCCTGGCAGTCGGAGGCATGATCGGGGTGATTGGAAAGATGGGAGGAACCGCTGCCATTGCCAATGCACTGGTCAAAAAAAGCCATCGATGTCAGATCCACCCAGCTTTCCACAGCTTTGATGGGCGTGGCCATATTTTTTGATGATTACGCCAACTCAATGATCGTTGGAAATACGATGAGGCCGATGACCGATGCCCATAAAATTTCCAGAGAAAAACTGGCCTATATTGTTGACTCCACGGCCGCACCGGTCTCCTCAATGGCACCGCTTTCCACCTGGGTCGCAATGGAGCTTGGTTTGATAGCAGCCGGGCTGAAATCAATCAATATTGAAGCCAATGCCATTTTAATTTTCTTTCAATCCATTCCTTTCCGGTTTTATTCACTTTTTGCCGTGGTCCTGGTTTTTATTCTGATCTGGCAGAAAAAGGATTACGGTAAAATGCTTAAAGCTGAAATCAGGGCCAGAAAAACCGGTCAGGTCTATGCCAGCGATTCAAATCCGCTGATTTCTGAAGACAAGGAACTTTTACCGTCCGGTGATGTTAAAGGATCTGTCTGGGATGCTGCCATTCCGATTACCATTTTTATTTTAATCAACATATGCGGTCTCTGGTATAGTGGCTATGAGCCGGGCAAAAGCATTCGGGATTGTTTTGGTGATGCCGATGCCTCTGTTGTTTTAATCTGGGCTGCATTTATCAGCTCTATTGTTGCCATTTCCAAAGGACTGATAAATAAAAGATTTTCCTTGAAAGTTTCTGTAGAGGCATGGATTGCAGGGGCCAGAACAATGATGGCTGCTGTTATTATCCTTTCGCTGGCTTTTGCCCTGAAAGCCGTAATTACAGACATGGGACTGGCAAAATGGCTTGTGGAGGTTTCCAAAGGGGCTTTATCCGGTCAGCTTCTCCCGGCAATTACGTTTGCAATCGCAGTGATCATTGCTTTTGCCACTGGAACTTCGTGGGGAACCAATTCCATCCTGATGCCCATTGTTATTCCCATTGCCGCCGCTGTTTCCAATGCGGGTACCGAGGTAACGCCCCTGATCATCAGCACCATTGGCGCTGTACTTACAGGCGCGGTTTTCGGAGATCACTGTTCACCGATTTCCGACACAACAATTTTATCCTCAATGGCATCAGGTTCAGATCACATTGACCACGTCAAGACTCAGATGCCATATGCCGTGACTGCCGGCTGTTTTGCTCTTATTTTCGGTTTTATTCCCGCCGGTCTCGGGATTTCCCCGTGGTTTTGTCTTGCAGCCGGTCTTGCTGGTTTAATCGTGTTTGTCAGGTTTATCGGTAAAACCATTGATTCACAAGGAAATGTCATTTAACAAAAGATCATCGATAAATGAAACAAATTATACACATACCAACGTTTCACATTCAGCATCTCAATCGGTTTTCCGGTTTATAATCCCCCTTTTTCAAAAATCAAACACATAAAAAATAGTAAATTAAATTATTAAAGCAGCCCTGATCAAACTGGACTGAGGGTTGCTGGTACACCTTACAAAAAGGATAGTCAATATGAATATAGTTGTACTGGGCGGAGGGCTTATTGGCGGGGCAATCGCAAAAGATCTGGCCGATGATCAAGATATCAATGTAACCGTTGCAGATATTTCCGAAACCACTTTAGAAAAACTGGGCTCCCAACCGGGTATCAATGCGGTCCGGCAGGATTTGTCAGACGTCACCGGTCTGGGCAAGCTTGTTTCAAAATTTGATATGGTTGTCAGCACTGTCCCCGGTTTTATGGGATATCAAACGCTAAAGACCGTTATTGAGGCAAAAAAAAATGTTGTTGATATTGCTTTCTTCCCGGAAGATGCCTTGAGTTTAGATGCCCTGGCCAAGGAAAATAACGTCACGGCTATAGTGGATTGTGGCGTGGCACCGGGGATGAGTAACCTGCTCACAGGCTATGGTGACGCCCTTTTAGATAAAACGGAAACGGCCCTTATCTATGTGGGAGGCCTGCCCGAAACCCGTGTCCAGCCCTGGGAATACAAAGCGGTATTTTCACCGATTGATGTAATTGAAGAATATATCCGACCGGCATTTTATGTCAAAGACGGAAAAGTGGTTGAAAGGCCGGCCTTAAGCGAGGCAGAGTTTATTGAATTTCCTGAAGTGGGAACTCTTGAAGCCTTTAATACAGACGGGTTACGCTCATTAATTAAAACATTGGATATTCCTGACATGAAAGAAAAAACCATGCGGTATCCAGGCCACATTGACAAAATTTTGTTTCTCCGTGAAAATGGTTTCTTCGATGAAGAGCCGGTATCGGTTCAGGGCAAAATGGTCCGCCCTCTGGATGTAACAACGCAACTGCTTATTCCCCAATGGAGATTTCAGGAGGGAGAATCTGATATTACCATTATGCGGGTTACCGTTGGTGGAATAAAAGACAATAAAAAAACAACATTAACCTGGGATCTTGTTGACCGGTATGATCCTGAAACAAAAGTCCATTCCATGGCAAGAACAACCGGTTATACAGCATCTATTGTTTCAAGGATGCTTAAAAAGAGTTATTCAGTCAAAAAGGCGTTATTCCACCGGAATATCTTGGGCAAAGAGAGCCGTGCGTTAAATTCATCCTGGATGAGCTAAAAAAACGGGGTGTTATTTACAAACACACTGTGAAAACAGATTAATTGTTTTTTAGGTTTAAACCCAAATCATAAAAATTGATTCACCGCACAGGCCTGCCCTGTGCGGTGTTCAAATTCACTTCCCGCTCCAAGATCTATGGCCACTCCAGAATGAGCAGGAATTATCTGATGTGTTTTGAAAAGTTCACAATTTACCAGACAGGCCCCGCCGGCAAGGATGTTATATTCCATGTTGGCGGCATGATCCGATTCATGATAGGGCAAATGGCGCTTGAGAAGTTCAAGGTTCTTGTCAATTTCTTCCAACAAGCCGATATCCCGTGCAAGAAGATAGATCAACCCAATCCCACCATAAGAAATGCCCTGATGTCGGCCATCAAATTCATAATGAATGTTGGAGGCTTTGAGCATGGGACGAGGCTGCTGGGCCCAGTTCCTTTTTTTTGTTTTTTGTCGATATTCATACTCGCTCGAAACGCCTTTCCAATTTTGTGTTTTTGATGAAATCATTAATACACTTTATTGGCAGGCGTTTCGACTCTTTTTGCTAATTTCTTCTACTTAAATCACGCTTTTTTGGGGTTAATAATAGTGCCCGGTGCTTGAGGTTGGTGCAGGAAATATCAGCTTTCTTACTTCCTCTTTGCTCAAGGCAAGGCAAATCTTTTTTTCCTTGGTCACTTCGACCACTTTTCCCCGGGCGTTTACCATCCACAACAGCATCGTCCATCTCAATAATGTTTCCCAACCGATAAATACTATCCCGGTGCGCCATTGCTGTCCGAATCATTTTGAGCATATTGCGTGCAGTTGGCCAGGACACACCGATTTGTTTAGACAAGCGCAAAGCCGAAATACCGCCTTTTTCAGCAGCAACCAGGTAGATAGCCCAAAACCACTTTACCAACGGTAAATTCGTAGAGTGGAACAAAGTGCCTGTAGTCAGGGAAACATGATATTTGCATTGAGAGCATTGGTGCATTTTTCTTGTTGTAATGTAGCTGGATTCTTTACATCCACAACGTGGACAATAAAAACCTTCTGGCCATCGAACATGAAACAGCGCCTTTGCACACGCCCGCTCAGTTCCATATCTCTTTTGTCAAGTAAGCCAAGATATTTTAGGCATTTTCATAGTAAATCACCTTTATTATCGATAACTATTTGATATCGAAAAAAATTATAAAATAAATGCTGAGAATTGTTAAGAACCATAAAAAAACAAAAATAGGCGGTTCAACGAGAAGCTCATCAGGGCGAAACTGTCGAAACATATTTACATACCTCAAAGGTTCTGCACTCCTTCTATGTTCTCGTTTGAAAAGCACAAAATTCCGGAGGTTTCGGAGATGGCCCCATTGCGATTGGAAAAACTTCTTTCATATGTTGCCAGATCATCCAATATACCTCAGAATATTTTCACCATAATAGATGTCATCTGAAGTTGATAGCTCCTTACCTATTGTATTTATTGTATTCCGAGTTTTTTAATCCTCGCATTAAGGGTGGTCCGCTTCATTTTTAAGAGTGCAGCAGCTCCGTTTGAACCACCTATTTTCCCATTTGTTATAATGAGAACATGACGAATATATCGGCGCTGAATTTCATCTAAGGAGGGGGTGTCTATAAACGGATGCTCTAAATCGATCTCTTCTTTTTGGTTAGGAAGTGATAAGGCTAATCGATTATCCTCGGATAATAAAACAGCCCTTTCGATTACATTTTTCAGCTCCCTGATATTCCCCGGCCATTTATACTGCCTCAACCAGGATTCATCCTTTGCTGTCAGTACTACATCCGGCCGGTTCATCTGTTTGGTGAAATATTTTACAAAATTTCGGGCGATATAAACGGCATCATCTCCTCTCGCTCTTAGTGGCGGCAGTTCCAGGGGACTACGTTAAGGCGAAAGAACAAATCTTGACGGAATCTGCCCTGTGCCACCTCCTTTTCTAAATTTCGATTAGTCGCAGCAATAAGCCGGAAATCAGACGCAATCATCTGGGTCCCGCCCACGCGTATAAATGTTTTTTCTTGAATTGTTCTTAATAATTTTACCTGGATTGAAAGGGGGATCTCTCCAATCTCGTCAAAAAACAGGGTTCCTTTATGCGCCAGCTCGATGCGCCCTTTTTTTTGAAAATCGGCACCTGTAAAGGCCCCTTTTTCATAACCAAAGAGTTCACTTTCCATCAAACGATCAGGGATACTGGTTAAATCGACAATCGTTAATGCATTCAGTCTTCTCAGGCTGTTTTTATGAATTCGTTTTGCAAGCAGCTCTTTGCCGACCCCGGTTTCCCCTGTAATCAATACTGTGGAATCGGATTTGGCAACATGGTCCGCCATGGAGAGCATTTTTTCCATCACCATACTTTTGGCCAATATTTCTTCTCTTTCCAGCTCTTCCAGCTGAAAAATTTTTACCGAAGCAAACCGTTTCCTCTCCTCATCATTCTGCTTAAAACCCACTATTTTCTTAATGTACAAACCTATTTTCTCAGACACCTTGTCCAAGGTTTCATAGCCTAAAAAATCAAAACCGTGATCCAAATACAAAGTATCATGATAAATCATTCCGCCACATTGGTGGCCGTTCAATTCAAATGGGATACACAAGAGTGACATTTTTTTTCCCGAAGACGCATCTGTAATTTGTTTGATACAGGGTTTATTGTTTTTTGCAGCTTGATAGATCAGTGTTAGCTGATCCCGGAAACCAGAGGCGTATACTTCTTCTTGGGACAAATTCTTGGATGCTTTTAAAACCATCCCCTTTTTTTGTCGCTATCTTTGAAAATAAGCCTCCCCGCTCTGCCCTAAAAAGTGATTGGTTGCTTCAATTAAATTTTTTCAGAAGTGTATCCGTATCCAAATAAGAAGTTAGTTTTCTCAAATCTTGCAGCAATATATTCGCTTTCGCGACGGGGGGGGGGTGTTGTGTCTCTGATTTGAAATTCGGTTTAATTAGAAATAATAGTGTGTCCGGGAAAAAAAATGAACCAAAGCCGGATAACCCCTTCCAAGCTTTCAGGGATAACTTTTTGGCGCTGTCAAAGTCCTGCCGCCTTATCATGACCTTGACCATTTCCAATCTTGTCCTCGCCAGTTCCAGAGTGTCACCAGAGCGTGTAAGGTAGTCTTTGCTCATCATCAGGGTTGCGTATACTTGATCGTCATCCTCTCCCTTTGCCACCATTGCTTTACCCTGGAAGCGTAGTGCAACACCTTTGAGATGAATGTTTGGACCGTTCAATAGCTTATGCATTTCACTTTTAAATTCAAATTGTGGAACCGGGTCGTAATGAAGTCGGTCAAATTCGTATAAAAGTTCTAAAAAAATCGGAAGGGGATAATGGCGAATTTTAATTCCTGATTCATTTGCATACGTGATGGCTTCGACGGTCAATTGATATGCTGTTTTAATGTTATTTTCCAGATATTTGGAATAGGCTAATGCGAGCTGACAGAGGAGTATTGCCAATATGTTCTGATGCAAGTGAGCCTCTTTTAATGCTTCTGTCAGGTGTGTACCGGCTTTCTCTTTTTCCCCCATGATCAGCAACACATAACCTAAAGTGGCTTGGTAATGTGATGCCATACTCTTATAGTGCTTCTCCTGTCTGGCCCATCGCCAATTGGATTCCAACACCCCAATGGCGCGATTGAGTTGACCTATGCATGTTGCTGAAAAACTGAAGAATGCCGGGGTAAGCGGGCTGATCAGGTTGTTTGCCCATTTTTTTTCGTTTTGAATTGCCATATCAAAATACTCCGCAGCCTCAATATGCATCCCTTGAATATAATAAAAAATCCCGTGAAATTCGGCTGCCCGCAATTGGATGTCTTTATCCCCAAGTTCTTCTACAGCCTCCAGCCAGAGAGATAGGGTCGAGGCTGCGTCAGATATCTTGGCACCAAGATAATAAAGCCGTCCTAAATGGAGGCCAATGATGGCCAGAGATCTTTTGTCTCCCAATTTCTCGGCAATATAGCGGGCCTGTCCTAAATAATCAGGAATTTCCCCTAGCTTTTTTCCTAAACAGTATCGAATTTGTGACAAAAGCAGCACTGCTGAAACAAACAGCGCATGGTTCTTATCATTTTCCAGCGCTGGCTTTAACAGCTGGATGGTTTTTCAACGAGGACCATGGCTTCTTCCATTTTATCTTTTTGCAAAGCGTTTTCTGCTAAATCAAAATAGGCCCGTGCTGCCTTGCTTTCCTTGTCTGTTTTTTTTTCAAGGTGAAGTATTACATCGGGTTTGATCTGATTTATCAGCCCTAATTTTTCAATATGGTTGACCATTGCACTAAGCTTATCGTCCGTGTTAATCGCTCGTATTTTTTCGATAGCTGCGGGGTGAATGTTGTCAGATAGCGAAAATCGATTTCCATCATATTCAAGAATTAAATCCGCAGCCTTACCTTTTTTTAATATATCCAATAAGGAACCAGGGCTAAGAGGCGCTAATCTGCAGGCAGTCTCTATAGGAATCGATGAATCAAATATCGCTAAAACGGCCAGGAAAGCCCATTGCGTTTTGGAAAAATTCGGTAATGTTCTATCCATTGCATCATTCCTTTTGGTTAGTTTTTGATGAGCATACAAGAGGGAGCAAGACCTGTCAATACGAATAGACCAAATATAGACATATAACTTGGCTATATATTGCCTTAACAAAATATTGCCAAATTAGTAGCTCACTATTTTATAGTAAAATTAAGTATTTTATAAAAATTTTTACAGTTGGCATTTAAATTGCTTTAGTATGATTTCGTTGCTATAGAGAAAGCTTAATAGACAAGAAGATCAATAACTTTGTACCGATTATAACAGGAGGAATACAATGCCGATCAATGAAGTATTTTCACATCCATTTTGTGCCAAGGAATTAAAGGATGCGATGCAGAGAACATCTGTCAGAGAAATCGCCCCAGACTCATTTTTTATCGAGGGTGTATTGGGCTATGGTTTTTTTATTGCCCCACCCTCTAGTAATATTTTCATACTGAGAGATGGAGATATGGTGTTAATGGTTGACTCAGGGATGCATCCTTATTATCGACCCAAGATACTCAATATTCTGAAAAAATTGAAGGACAAGGGAGCAAAGACATTAGTTTTAATGGTCACTCAAGGGCATTGGGATCATGCCATGAACAACGACGTCATCCTTGAGGCCGGATATGAAGATGTTCGTTTCCTATTACCGGAGCCTGAAGCAGAGACACTGCAAAGCACTCAGCACTGGATTGGCGATATGCGCAAGCTGGAAGAATACATTGACAGCCCATATGAAGGATGGATTGAGTTGATAAAGCAATTCGAAGAATATGCCCGATTTTTTGATGAACACAAATTACCCCAGTATCAACCTGTCTGGGAGAGTATCGCTGGCCTAAACAAGACGTCTAGCAATAAAGAGATCCGAACAACCGTTAGATTGCTATCAGATAATCTCCTGTTGGAAAACAACATTAGCCTCTACGAACAGGCTGAAATTTTGAAATTAGACGAACGACAAACTATATATTTCGGAACGGTTAAAACCAAAGGCTGGCAAATTGGCCGATTCTTTGTGATTCACGACGCCTCCCACAGCCCAGGACATATCTGTGTTTATGATCCTAAAAATAAGCTGATGATAGCTGGTGATGTGACCATTGAAATCAACCCAGCCTTTTTCGACTCCAATTTTTCAAAATGCATTGAAGTTGCGGGCAAGCTTAAACAGATGGCTGAGCAGGGATTTATTGAACTCGCAACCGACGGGCATAGAAGCAGCACTCAATTTTCAGAGGCAACACAAGTGCTCGGGTTAAAGGTCCTGGATCCTATCCAGTTAGTCGATGTTGCAACTGGCAAAGAGGAATGCGTAAGATTTTTTGAAACCTTTGAATCGCTGTACATCGAGTTACAAAAAGAGGTCATCGCTGCACATGCCAAACTTGGTAAGGCGACCGTTCCTGAAATTGTCGAAGAGCTTTTTAAATCCGATTCAAAAGCCGTTCAGCTGAAAAAAGTGTTTCCGTTTCCCTCCCGGGCTGATCTCCTCGTTGTAAAAGTATTGGTTGAAAACGGATACAGGCATAAGAAAGAAGGAGACAGGACCGTTTTCTCACCCCCTGAAATTTGGCAATTAAGGGCCTGATAGCTTTGTATAAACGAGGAGGAATACATGACCAAAGATCATTTGGAGCTTGCTCTAAAGGCAGGTAACCTTGCAAGAAATTACGAAAAAGCGAATACAGGCTGCGCTCAGTCAACTGTGGCCGGCATTCTGGATGCCCTTGAGATATCTGGTGACGAGGTGTTTAAGTCCGCAAGCGGGCTTGCAGACGGCCTTGGATTGTCCGGGAACTGCACATGTGGTGCCTTGATGGGTGGTGCCCTGGTCATCAGTTTCTTATTTGGCCGTGAACGGAAAGATTTTTCAGACCCATTGGCCGGAATGAAGGCTTATGAACTGTCCAAAGTGCTCCATGACGAATTCATGGAAAAATATAAAACATGTAGGTGCAACGATATTCAGGAGTCGCTCATGGGCAGACACTTTAATCTCTGGGATGATGGCGAGTTCGAAAAAGCTATCGAGGCTGATATGCTGACCCATTGTTCAAAACTGGTTGGCAGTGTTGCGGAAATGACTATGAAACTGATTATGAAAGAAAAGGGAGGGATAATAAAATTCAATGCGCTGTTCAATGAAAAGGCAAAAGACTCCAGGGCCGATTCAGCGGGTTGGATCACCTTCATTAGATGATATGATATGCAGTTTGAACACCATTGGGAAACAACCAGCGCACTTACTGAGTGAGACGCAACAGGTGGTGGCAATTGCAAGAAGATTCAATGAGGAAGTTGTCCGTCCGATCAACCTGAATCTTGACGTCAAATTACATGAGGACCCCGATTATCTGGCTTGGGAAATTGTTCAAAAGGCTAATCAGTGGGGGTTTTACACTATGTGGATTCCCAAGATATTTGGGGGCCAAGGGTTCAATTTCCCGTCACTGTCAAATTTTGTTGAAGAGATCGCTTCCGAATGCCTTGGTATTGCCAATATCATCGGTGTTCACTATCTGGGTGTTGCCTCTCTGGTTGCCTGCTGGAACACCCGGATAGCGAATAAAATTTTAAAAGAGGTAAAAGCCGGTGAAAAGAATAATAGACCGTGTATTCTGTCTTTAGCACTCACGGAACCGGGCGCTGGAACAGATTTAGAGGAGGTCGATCTGATGGACAGGGCCAACTTGGCCTGTCACGCGCAAAAAGTTAAAAACGGATATATCGTAAACGGAAACAAGATATTTATATCAAATGGTCACCTTTCAACCTGGCACATCTTGATCACCTTTTCAAATCTCAAAAAGCCTTCGGAAACCATGGTGTTCATTGCGGTCAAAAATGGCACCAAAGGATTTTCATTTGGCAGAATTGAACGGAAAATGGGGCAGAAAGCATGCCCCGCAAGTGAATTGATTTTTAAGGATTGTTTTATTCCAAACGACCTTGTTTGCCTGGATGAAGGACAGAACAGACAACTTACGCGAAGTGTTAGGGATACCAACATGCAGGTGATAGATTACATTGTTTCCACGTCAAGAGCAGCAGTTGGGGCGTTTGGTGTCGGTGTCGGGCGAGGGGCGTTTGAAGCGGCCTGTGAATTTGCACAAACACATGAGTATGAAGGCAAGCTGCTTGTGCAATATGAATGGGTTCAAGCCATGCTGGCCGAGATGTACAAAAACGTCTCTATAGGCAGACTTACATACATGGAAACCAACTATGCCAATGGCTTGTATGGCTACTTTAGATATCTACAACGCAAGCCTGTATACTATCTGATGAAATACACGCCTCAAATATTCATAGACAGCTTGATTTCTCCTCTTTTAAATCACCGGGCAGGCACTTGGTTGTTGAAAAAATTGCATTTGGAAAATCAGACCGATGAAGAGATAAAAAGGACATCTGGCTGGGCTTCCATGGCCAAGTTTGCAGGGACGGATGTCGGAATGAAGAATTGTGAGATGGCCTTAGAGTTAATGGGACGACACGGTTTATTGCAGAAAAACCGCGTAGAAAAAATGATGCGGGATGCCAAGTTGCTGCAGATTTATGAGGGGACCAATCAGCTCAATCGGCTGAATCTTTTCAAATGTCTTATTGCAGGTCCGAATGTAAAGTTATTTAAGGACTAACAGGAAATCTGAATGAAACAACAAAATGAAATTAAACTGCTGAAAAACGCTGCCAGGGATTATGCGAAAAAACAGCTCGCTCCGATAAGGGAGGCAAGCGACAAGTATCCTTTTGCCCCTTTCTTCAACGAGGTACTCAATCAGGCAATGGAGCTGGGCTTTATGGATATTTGCCTACCGGAATCCCTGGGAGGATTTGGGGAGGCGATGGGTCCTCTTTGCACGGTATTAGAGGAAATTTGCAGGGAAGACAGTGGATTAGGGACGATTCTTTTCACCACGGCTGCCTCACAAAAATTGATAGAATGTTCAGGTCCATCTGAGGTGTTTGAAGAAGTCCAGGGAAAGGTATTGGCATTTCCTGTTTTTGATCACCCATTGGAGACTGAGGCTATCTTACGGGTAGAAAAGAAAGACAATACATACAGGCTGAACGGTGCGGTGGAATATCTGGTGCCGGGAGGCATCGCAACCTATGCCATTGTGCCGGCCGGAGAAGTTAGTTCAGGTTCTTTTTCCTATTATATGATTTCCCTGCAAGATGCAGACATTTTTCGAAGCGACCCCATCATCAGCCTCGGTATCCATACCTGCCCTGCTTCACGGGTTGAATTAACAAATACCAAAGCTGTGCGAATAGGCAAAAAAATGATGGACTATTATATTACGAAAAATGACGGACAAAATGAATCTGGCCGCCGCTGCCATGCACCTTGGTATTATGAAAGGGTGCTACAAGGAAGCGCTAAATTATAGCAAAACCCGCCAACAAGGGGGGAAAAGAATACAGGAGTGGTCAGAACTAAAGATGATGCTGACCGAAATGGCGCTGACCGTAAAGGCCTCTGAAATGTTGCTGAGGGAGGCAGGCAGGCAGGCTGAGCAGGAGGAGATCAGCTGGGGAGCAGCCACAAAGGCGGCCCTGATCAAAATACAGGAGGCCACTTGCGAACTAGTGTCAGACGGTGTCCAGATATTGGGTGGGAATGGGTACATGAAGGACTACGGCCAGGAGAAGCGTTACCGTGATGCGATTCATCTAAAATCATTGTTTGGAAGCCTGCCCATTAAGAAAATTCAATTTAATCAGCTATATGGAAAAAAAGGAGTCAGTTGATGAGTGAGAACGTCTATGTCATCGGTACAGGGCTGACCAAATTTGGCAAGTTCCTGGATAAAAGTGTCAAGCAGTTAAGCGGCAAAGCCTTGGACCTTGTTCTAAAGGATTGTGGCCTCGCGCGCAAGGATATCCAAGCGGCTTGGTTTTCAAATTCGACCTGGGGCTATATGTCATTCCAAAACTCCATTCGCGGACAGGTTGCGCTATCTGCCAATGGACTTGACGGGATTCCAATTGTGAATGTGGAGAATGCATGCGCAAGTGGTTCAACTGCTTTCCACATGGCCTGGATGGCCATCAAATCGGGTTTGTATGACTGTGTTTTGGCTATCGGTGCGGAGAAGCTGCATGATACTGATCGCGGCAAAGTGATGGCGGGTTTTATTAGCGGTGCAGATGTGGATGTGGTCATGGAAATTATAGGGAAGTTCCAGGGCCCGGAAAATAAAATTGGCGGGCACTCAGCATTTATGGATTTCTATGCTATTGGTGCCAGAAATCACATGAACTTATACGGTACCACGCAGAAACAATTGGCTGTTATTGCATCAAAGGCACACAATAATTCAACCTTGAACCCTTTGGCCCAATACACTTTCCCAATGAGCGTAGAGGCTGTTTTGAATGATCGCCAGGTGACCTTTCCTCTGACACGCGCCATGTGTTCACCGGTAGGGGATGGTGCTGCGGCAGCCATTCTGTGCAGCGAAAATTTTATGAAAAAGCATAATCCTGCCAGGGCGTTGCGGATTAGGGCATCTGTTCTACAGTCCGGATTAAGGGCTGGCGAAAACGAATTCGTCGATTATATTGTAAAAGCGCCAACAGAAAACGAACCGCCGAGTTTACCGGCGTCAGACCATACAGATATTGCCAGAAGAACATCGCAACTGGCCTATGAAGCATCATCCATAGGGCCGAAAGACATAGATGTGGCGGAAGTACATGACGCTACAGCGTTTGGAGAGTTGGTACAAACAGAGAATATGGGATTCTGCAAAACTGGGGATGGCGGACCGTTTGCACAAAGTGGCGCCACGGCAATCGGTGGAAAAATTCCAGTCAACCCCAGTGGAGGACTGATATCCCGTGGACATCCCATTGGCGCTTCCGGTCTGGCCCAGATTCATGAGTTATCCCTTCAGTTGAGAGGGGAGGCTGGAAAGCGCCAGGTAGACGGTGCACGGATTGCACTTGCTGAAAACGGCGGGGGATTCTTGGGAAAAGCAGAGGCTGCCATGGCCATACACATTCTGGAAAAAGTTTAAGAAAGCAAAAGGAGGAGAACGATGCCCGAAACAAGAAACTGGGCCGCAATGCTCGAAGAACAGGCGGCAAATCGAGGGGACCATCCGTTTCTTTATTTGATCGACCAGGATCAGTATATTAGTTACAATGAAATGGACAAAAATGCTAACCGTATTGGAAATTACCTGTTGGCCAATGGCGGCGGGCCTGGAAAGGGTATCGCAACTCTGATGGAAAATTCCAGTCAATTTTTAGATATTTTCTTCGGAATTCAAAAAATTGGCATGTACATCAATCCGGTCAACACAGAACTCCGGGGCGAGGGGCTCATTTACATTATTGACAATAGTGACGCTGAGTTTCTGGTTATCGATTCCCACTTATTTGATTTGTATACGGCGATCAAAGATCACTTGCCCAAGATAAAAAAAGTGTTTGTCAACGCCCTTGAAGTGTCTGGCCGGGTAGAGATGCATGACAGGCTGGATTTGGGGAATGCATACGCAGACGATGTTGATTCAGGAAATCCAAACATAGAGTTTAGCAATGACTTGAAGTTGATGATTTTGTACACATCTGGCACCACCGGGCTCCCCAAGGGGTTGTCTCCCGATACAACCGGAACATGCTCCAGCGCATTTCGTCTCTGACAGAAATCCTTTTGACACCTGATTCGGTCTACTATACGCCATTACCATTGATCCACGGCAATGCCTTATATGTGACGACCACCCTGTCTTTATGTGCAGGGTCAACGGTTGCGCTGGCCAAAAAATTTTCCGCCAGCCGATTCTGGGATGACATCAAGCAGTCGGGAGCCACCATTTTTAATACCATCGGTGCTATTATCCCCATTCTCATGAAACAACCCCCCAGGGCAAATGAAAGCGACCATCCCCTGATCCGGGTTATATCTGCAGGGTGTCCTGCAGAACTGTGGGAACCGTTCGAAAAGAGATTCAATGTTGAAATTTTCGAGGCTTACGGGTCAGTGGAAGGTTCCGGGTTGATCATAAATTTTGGCAATGCGCCCAAAGGATCATTGGGCAAACCCCATGAAAGCACAATCCGTATTGTTAATAAAAACCGAAAGGACGTAGAGCCCGGAGAGATTGGCGAACTGCTTTTCAAGGTAATTCCGGACAAGAAAAACACGATCGAATACTACAATAATACGGCAGCCGCCCAGGAAAAGGTTATCGGGGAGTGGGCTTACTCAGGAGATTTGATGTTTCAGGATTCGGAAGGAAACATCTACTTTGTGGGAAGAAATACCGACTCAATGCGCCGCAGGGGTGAGAATGTATCGGCCTTTGATGTGGAAAAAGAAATACTAAAGCATGAAAATGTAATGGAATGCGCTGTGTACGGGGTGCCTTCGGAAATGACTGAAGATGACATCATGGCGACTATCCGCCCTGTAAACTCCGGTAATTTCGATGTCAAAGAGATATGGGATTTTTTAAAAGGTAAGCTGGCAAAATTTGCCATTCCCCGCTATCTAAGGGTGGTCGACGACTTTCCCCGAACCCCCAGTTACAGGATCAAGAAAACGGATCTTAAGAAAGCCGGTGTCACCAAAGATACGTTTGATTCTGAAAAAGACTACTCCAAAACGGATGCGCCATGATCAGCAAAAAAATAAACCACCATGCAAAGACCTCTCTCCTCTTGGCGTATACCACCAGGGGATGCCGTGGAATTCGGTAGAAAAAATAATCTTTGAGAGGCGTAGCATTCGGGCGTTCAAGAGCAACCCCCTGCCAGACAGTATGATCCGCCGCATTTTGGAAGCAGGACGGTTTGCACCTTCGGCGGGGAATGCTCAGCCGTGGAAATTTGTCGTTGTGAACAACGCCGAGTTGCTGAAACGTATGGAAACCGACACCGTTAAAATGGTTAAAAAATCATGTGGTGTATGGACTATACAAAAACGCCTTTTCGAAGAATATTTTTACGACCTGTTGCCAAATTGATCATTCGTTTTTTGATCAATGAATTTCACCCGGTGCCTTTTTCTCTTTTGGTTCGTATCGCCAGTAATGAGGCGCCGGTTTACCACCGGGCCCCCACGTTAATACTGCTTTTAATGGACCGGCGTGGCGTTTCTTCCCCTCCTATGGATGTGGGAATCTGCGGGCAAAACATGGTATTGGCCGCCCACAGCATGGGCGCTGGCGCATGCTGGATCGGCATGATCAAGCTTCTCATGTTTTACCCGAAATGGCGTTCCTTGTTCGGAATTCACTACCCATACAAGTTGACGGACTGTATTGCTGTTGGATGGTCAAAATTTCCGGCGGATGGCCAGGTCCATCGGGAAATGCAGCATGTGCAGTGGTTTGACGACAAAAAGAATTATAATAATTTCAGAGTCGAGGCTCAGGGAGGCAAACCGAATGAAGTATCTGAAGCTGAGTGAGTATATACAGGTTCCAGACTATGATATGCCACAACAGATTCTATCCGGGCGGCTCGGTTTTGATGCGGACAAATGCATACAATGCCGTATCTGTACGCGTGTCTGTCCGGCGCGATCCATAAAGATGAACGAGGTTCCCCTGGGCAGGGGCAAAAAAATGCCTGCCTTAGATGAGCTTGCACCGGGGGTGACGGCCTGTATCGCCTGCGGATGCTGTGTGGTCACCTGTACGGAAAATGCTATCCGCATCGAGCAGGGATTTAATACCACCGGCTTCTACAAAAAAATCTCCCAGTTAGTGAAGATGACACTGCCTGTCCAGTATTGAATTTAAAAGAATATGGCACGGTCTGAGGAGTGAGATGGAAAATTTATTAAAGGGATTTACAACCCTTGTTAAGCAAAGTGAAGAAATGTCGATTATATTAAATAATCTGGATGAAGTCTTCCAAGAAGGGGGTATGACAAATCTGCCTGGCTCAACGTTAACTGAGATACTGGCTTTGCGCAAGATCATCGACTCAATGGGAATGGGAATGGTTCCGCCCAAGGATTTGGAAAGATTTGAATCAAAATGCCAGAAGATTGAAATTGACGGACCTGCTGGCAAGATTCCCCTCCGGATCATTGTGCCTGAAAACGAAATCAGAGGTGGAATGCTGCATATCCATGGTGGTGGCTGGTTTTGTGGGACCCCTGAAATGAATGCCCCTCAGTTACTCTCCTGGGCAAATGACATCGGACTTGCCATCAGCAGTGTAGATTACAGGCTTGCCCCGGAAAACCCATACCCGGCAGCGCCTGACGACTGTGAGGCCGTCGCCTCTGGTGGATCGAATATGCAAAAAAAACTATGGGATTGATAAAATCATTGTGGGTGGAGAATCTGCCGGTGCCCATCTGGCAGCAGTCACCACCATTCGCCTGCGTCAAAGGCATGGCTATAAATTTGCCGGTTCCAAACTCACCTATGGCCTGTACGATTTTACGAACTGGCTGCCCAGCCGTGAGATTGTGGATGGAAAAAATATGATGCAGGATTCAAAATCCTGTGAATTATATGCAAATCTTTTTATTCCCAACCCAAAGAAGAGAAAGAACCCGGATGTATCACCGCTCTATGCTGACCTGGACGACATGCCCCGGCATTATTTACAGTGGGAAATTCAGATCCTTTTCTGGACGACTCCCTGCTCATGGCCAACAGATGGCTTGCTGCGGGGAACAAGACAAATTTGATCATTTACCTCGGGGCGCCCCATGCATTTGACCTGATACCCTCACCAGAGAAGAACCACCATTCAAGGGTGAACAAAGCGTTTATAATGAACTGCTTAAAAAATTGAAAGATCGCAGGTTATGATGAAAATCGCACTCATCGCGCCCCCGTATCCTTTGGAAGAAGCGCCCTCCCCTCCGTTAGGCATATGCTATGTTCCGCGGCATGTGAAAAAACCGGGGCTGATGTTCAGATATTTGATTTTATTGTCAAAAAATACCGTGCAGACATTCTAAAAACAGAAATGGATCGATTTAACCCTGATGTCATCGGCATTACAGCCGTGACAATGAACTGCAAAAAGCAATACAAATTTTGAAGGATGCAAAAAAATCAAACCCGATATCATCACCCTTTTTGGGGCCCCATGTAACGTTTGATTTTGAAAATATTCTTTCACAACATTCCTGTGTAGACCTGATTGTGAGGGTGAAGCTGAAGCAACACTTCTGGAACTGGTGCCTCTTTTGTCATCTCCGAAGCGTTGGGAACAGATAGACGGTCTTGCGTATAAAATAAACGGAAAGATACACCTCACCCCGGACCGAGAACTGATCAGGGATCTTGATACCCTTCCACTGCCGTCACGCCACCTGTTGCCGCTATCCCGATACCAGGCGCTTGGATTTCCGGTAAGTATCATCACGGGTAGAGGGTGTCCGAATAAATGTATCTTCTGCCTGGGACGCAAGATGGTCGGTTTTAAGGTCCGCCGCCGTTCCATCGGTTCTGTTGTGGATGAAATCGAGGAGATACTGTCCTACGGGTTTGAAATCATTAACATTGCAGACGATCTTTTTACCGCGAATCAAAAATGGGTCATGGCGTTCTGCCGTGAAATTAAAAACCGCGGATTAAAATTTAACTGGAGCGTTTTTGCCAGGGTTAATACGGTGACCTATGAAATGCTGAAGATGATGAAAAGCACCGGATGCCATTCCATCAGTTTCGGAATAGAGTCAGGTAACACGGAAATGCTCAAAAGGGTCAGAAAAGGAATTACCCCGGAGCAGGCGAGAAAGGCTGTCAACGCATGCAAAAAAGCGGGTATTTTGGCACATGCCTCATTCATGGCAGGTCTTCCGGGCGAATCTTATCAAACGTTGAATGATTCGGAAAACTAAGTAGTGAACTTGATATCGAATACGGGTATCATTTTTTATCCCCTTTCCCTGGAACGACCGTCCGGGAAGATATTAAAGCATATGACCTTGACATCCTATCCAATGACTGGGACCTATACGATGCCAATCATGTGATTGTTCGGACATCGCATCTTGAACCCCATGACATTGAAAAATTTGTAGAAAACGCCTTTTTATCGCGCCTGAAAGAGTGGGAAGACCTCAACACAAAATACTGCAAAAGTGAGCTGGCTGGCGAGGAATATCTAAAAATTGAAGGCCACTACAGGATGACACTGATATATAAGGTTCTATCTGAAAATTCTCTGGAAAGATATTCAGAGCAACCCGGGAATTTCGATAACGCAATTACCCGACTTTCTGAAGAGATCGCCAATGCGACAGGAACGGAACCGGATTTTGTAGAATTTCATTTTCAGGACCTCATTAACAAACGGTTGATTTCTTTCACTGAAAGGAATGGGAATACATATTTTTCTGGGCACAGAATCGCTTTGTTGAAAGTCGGAATCAGACTTAAACCGTTTTTAAAAAAACCATCAACTGCCATCTGATACATCAATCCGGCAGCAATGGAAAAGTGGTATGGAAAGAAAAATTATTATCATCGGCGGTGTTGCCGGCGGTGGGTCAGCAGCAGCCCGGCTTAGAAGACTGAGCGAAGCGGATCGGATCATCATGTTTGAACGAGGACTCCATGTATCGTTTTCCAACTGCTGCCTGCCATATCACCTCAGCGGCATGATCGCCGATGCCGACGATCTGGTCCTGATGGATCCAGACCTGTTTTTCAGGCAGTACAGGATTGATGCAAGGGTGGACACAGCGGTGATCTCCATCAACAGGGCAAACAAAACTGTTCAGGCAAAAAACCTTGTGACCGGAGAAACCTATTTTCAGGATACGACAAGCTGATCCTGTCGCCCGGTGCCAGGGCCGTCGTCCCCTCAATCCCGGGAATCGAAAAGGTCAATTGGTTTACCTTGAAAAATGTTGTGGATGTTAAACGGGTCCACGCGCATCTTCAGTCTTCCCAAGTCAGAGACGTGGCTGTGATTGGCGGGGGGTTCATCGGGGTTGAGGTGGCTGAAAATTTGAAAAAGACGGTTACAACGTCACCTGATCGAGGCCGTGTCCCAGATCCTGAGCCCTTTGATCATGATATCGTGCAGGTCCTGCACAAGGAGTTGTAAGACCAAGGCGTTAACCTAATCACAGGCGATACGGTCAGCGCTTTCAAAGAGAACACCGTTGTGTTGGAATCAGGAAAAAAATCAGGGCCTGAACCGCGATCCTATCCATCGGAGTGGTGCCGGAAACCGATCTGGCAGAGGGTACCAACCTTGAAATCGGAAAGACAGGGGGAATTATAACCGATCAGAATTATCGCACCAGCGATCAAGACATATACGCTGTCGGGGACGTCATTGAGGTTTACCATGCCCTGACCAGAACCATGACCCGGCTGCCCCTCGCTGGCCCTGCCCAAAAGCAGGATAGGGCGGTTGCAGACCATATTCACGGGAAACCGATCCTCAACAAGGGGGTGATCGGTTCTTGCGTTGTCAGGGTCTTTGATTACAACGCAGCTGCCACAGGACTCAATGAGGCGCAAATAAAGGCGCTGGGCATGGTTTGCGAGGCAATTTGCGTAATTCCCGGGGACCGGGTTTATCAACTGCCAGAGGCAGAACCGGTCCACTTCAAACTATTGTATGAAGTGCCCACAGGAAAAATACTCGGTGCCCAGGCCATCGGAAAGGGAAATGTGGACAAGCGAGTGGATGTTGTTGCCACAGCCTTAAAGCTTGGTGCTGGAATCAATGCATTAAAGGATCTGGAATTGTGTTATGCACCGCTCTTTGGGACAGCCAAGGATGTGGTAAACCATGCGGCCTATGTCGGGACCAACCTGCTGAATGGTGCTTTCAGGCAGACACCGGTGACAAAGGTGAGAGAACTTACCAGGCAGGGGGCGGTTATAATTGATGTCAGGGAAGATGACGAATATGCGCAAGGACACATTGCAGGGGCTTCTAACCTCCCTCTGAGCAGGATCAGAGATCAACTGGAGAAGATCCCCAAAGACAGAAACATTTACCTTTACTGCCGCATGGGCCAGAGAAGCTATTTTGCTGCAACCGCCCTTCAGCACCTGGGATTTTCCCGGGTTTTCATCATATCAGGTGGATTCATGGCGTTATCGTTTTACGAGTACTTCACGGATCAGACCACTGACAGAAAAGCCATCCTGACCGAATACAATTTTGAGTAACAGTCGGTAACCGGCCTACGGAATTGACTTTGGAAGTACAAAAAAAGGACAGATCAATGCCTGGCTTGAACCAGGCATTGCTTATTAAACCTTTCTGCGCTATATTTTTGCTCAACCTATTTCATCTGCGGTCCTTAGCAAGAAATATGAAAGCGAAGGAATTAAAATCAGTGCTCCCAACATATTCCAGACCAGCATGAAAGTCAAAAGAATCCCCATATCTGCCTGGAATTTTATCGGTGAAAACGTCCAAGTAAAAACACCTGCGGCCAAGGTGATTCCCACTATGGCAACTACCTTGCCGGTGGACCCTAGGGTGTGCAGGTATGCGTGGGAAAGAGATTCTCCCAGCCGTTGTTTGTTCAATTGAACGCTCAGAAGATACAGCGCATAATCAACGCCAATCCCAACCCCCAATGCAATTACTGGCAGCGTGGCAACTTTTATACCGATACCGAGCATCACCATCAGGGCTCTGCAAAGAACTGACGTGAGAATAAGGGGTAAGACGGCCACCACAGTCGCCCGCCAACTTCGGAATGTAATAAAGCACAGCAAAACCACGGCCGCATAAACCAGTATCGTCATGATTCGGCTTGATTGCTTGACCACAATGTTGATGGCTGCATTAATACCCGCATTCCCTGCTGCCAGTATAAACTGGCAGTCCGGGGTGCTGTGTTTTTTTGCAAAATCATCAGCAACCTCAACCACTTGCGTCAAGGTTTCGGCTTTGTGATCTGTTAGAAATGCCATCACTGGCATGACAGACGCATCATCATTAAACAATTCCGGATAATTCGTCCCTGCCCGTTGCGCTGCAAAGTTCAGCACATTCTGGTTTCGAGAAATTGTGAACCATTTAGGATTTCCTTCATAAGAACACAACGTAACCTGTTTTATGGCATCGGCCAGTGAAACAGTTGTCCTTACACCTGGAACCTGCTGAAGTGCCCAGCCCAGGCGGTCTGCCTCGATCAATGTCTTATACGTGTAGCAGCCATTCGGCGGCGTTTTTACAATAACGGCAAATACGTCACTTGAAAGCTTATAATTTTTTATAATATAGGCATTATCCCGATTATACCGTGAATTGGTGCGCAATTCAGGGGCACCTTGGTCTAAATCTCCTATTTTGATATCGAGCCCGATTATGAAGCCTGTGACCATCAGAATACCTGAAACGATAATCGCTCCTGTCGCCCACTTGGGTTCGGTAAATCGATCGAAGAATTTCCAGCATGCTCCAAGTCCACGGCCCTTGTTCTCTACACCTTCCAGGCTCAAACTCCGATGAGCGGCTTTTTGGCTGACTCCGATAAATGAGACAAAAAGAGGAAGCGTTATGAGATGGGTGACGATTAGCACCGCAACTCCGATGCTGGCGGTCAGCGCCAATTCTTTGATCACAGGGATATCGATGACCATCAGAACGGCAAATCCCAAAGCATCTGTAAACAGAGCCATAAACCCGGGAAGAAAGAGCCGGCGGAAGGTATAGCGCGAAGCAACAATACGATGGGTACCCCGGCCAGTATCCTGCATAATGCCGTTAATCCGCTGCATACCGTGAGAAATACCGATTGCAAATACTAAAAAAGGCACTAGGATGGAATAAGGATCAAGACCGTAGCCAAGGGTGGCAACAATACCCAACTGCCATACCACGCCTCCCAGTGAGCAGATGAGAACCAGCAGGGTACTGCGAATGCATCGGCTATACAAAAATAAGATGATAACGGTAATGATCGCTGAGATCGCAAAGTAGATCATCACTTGCATCAGGCCGTCAATCAGATCACCGATCAGTTTGGCGAAGCCGATGATGTGAATTTTGAACCTATCTGTCTGCATGGCTCTGATGTTTTTCTCCAGTCTTTCGGAAAAGACCTTATAATTGAACCTCTTTCCCGTGCTGTCATCATTCTCCAACAATGGTACAGAAATCATGCATGACTTAAAATCTGCTGCTACAAGGGTCCCGAGGATACCGGCACGGGCAATGTTCATTCTAAGCTGCTCAATGCTTTGTGGAGAACCGTCATAAGTATCGGGCATGACAGGCCCTCCCTGGAATCCCTCTTCTGTCACCTCTGTCCAACGTACGACCGGCATCCAAATGGATTTAATCCAGGCTCGATCCACCCCTGACGTTAAAACGAGTTCATCATTAACTTTTTGAAGGAATGCTAAGTATTCCGGTTCAAAAATGCTGCCCCGTGTGTTTTCCACAACGATTTTAATGGAATTGCCCAGTCCCCTTAGATCTTCATGATATTTAACAAAATTTTGGATATATGTATGGTTCTTGGGAAGCATTTTAAAAAAATCTGCATTAAAAGGAGACCTTCGTGGTTTGATAGGCAAGCATCAACGTTGAAAGTATGACAAAAACGAGCCATTTTCTCCGATGATTAAAGATCCATCGCTCCAGCATATTGCCGGAGAACCTATCAAAATCTCGAAGGTCCTTAACGACCGGCATGTCATCTATTTTTTCCATATTCAAATTCATTTCATATCTTCCAATCTGTTGAGTTTCAAATGATCGTCTAAGGCCGGACATCAAATTAAAATCACCCAGTTAAAAATTAAATTCACCGGGCGCTGGTCGCCAATAAAAACTTTACACAATTTATATGGGAGATTTATTTATGAACTTGGGCCCAACTATAAATCATGCAGAAACCCGTAATCGTAGTAAAAGATCAGTGGTCTTTTTTTCACAAAGAATTGGCCTCAAAGGAAAGCTTTTCCATCGCATTGGTTTCCTTTCAGGTGCCTCCCTGAGCCCTCCCGCACTGAGAGAGCCTTACTCGATAGTTTATGAATACCGTGCAGACCGGCAAGCATCAGCGTTTCCTTATCGAGTTGAACAATGGCGGTGGCAGGAAATGGAAACCTGCTCCAGCTCCTCCTTTTATAACTCATTCCTCCATCACTGCTCACCAGCAAGGTCCCAGCCTGACTGGCCAATATGATCAATCCGTCTTCCATTACAACGCTGTCGATAATGCTTTCAAGTATTCCCGTTTCAATTTTGTGCCAATTTGAACCGTTGTTGTCGCTTCTAAAAGCATTGCCACGCAGTCCATAGGCTATCAACTCACCCGACCTGCCGTTCATGCCGAAGAATGTCCCATTATAGGGAGTGGTTAGTTTCTGAAAATACCCGGTGCTAGGATTCAGCTTTAGTATCAGACCCTGCTCTCCACAGAGAAACAGGTCCTTTCCGCTATCATGAATACCGTAAAGATGAAAAAAATCATCATTTTCGGTTCTTTCGAACCAGGGTATCCAGCTATTGCCCCCGTCATTCGTACGGAAAATCAGATTGAAAGCTCCGACGATATAGCCTGTAGTATCACTTTGGAAGTAAACATCAAGAAAGGACATATCGATGCCCTGTTCAGCACACAGCTCGATTTCTCTGAGCAGGGCCGCCATTCTTTCAGGAGCTGCCGATAAACACTTGGGGGATGCCGTTTATAGTGCGATGCCATAATCTGCCCGGCAAAATTTCCATCGAGTTGTTTTATCCAGTTCACACCAGCATTTGTGCTTTTCAGAACGACACCGTCATGACCGACGGCCCATCCTATTCTCGAGGTCGGAAAAGAGACCGCGGTCAGGTTCGAACTAACCGGAACAGAAGCTTGATGCCAGTTGATTCCCCGATCATCAGAATAGATGATATGCCCGCGCTGCCCCACAGCAACCAGGCGGTTTCCTGCAGAGGTAAGGTCATTATAAAGACATTTTGAAACAAGCGGACTTCTGAAGGCCGGGGTGTCCAGAACATCCTTAAAGCCGTCATCCGAACAGGCGGCCTGAACCATTGCGGCGAAGCTAATAAGTGCCAGGGCTATGATTAACATAAAATTTTTCATTAGGCGCTCTCCTTTATCTTCGGTTTACTAAAACCAGCCGGCGAACCGGCATTCCCGGCACCCTGCGGCCGGACCGGGAATGTCAGTAATGTGGCCCTAACGGATACCCGTCCCGGCTAGACTGGCTGGGGCCCATTCCCTCGGAGGCAACGGATCAACATATTTAAGATATCCATCTTTATCTGCAATTAAGCCAATGACACCATAGCTGTTGGAGATTAAATCGTAGTAAATTTGTGTACCTTGAAATGGTGCCGGCGCATCATAGCTGAAAGCCGGACTGGCAAGTGATCCCCGGTACAGCTGCCCCCGGCCGTCGTACTGATCGCTGGCGACAGCAGCCCAGCTGTCCTCATCTATATAAAAAATCCGTTTGCTATAAAGATGACGTTTACCCGGTTTTAAGCTTGCCTCGACTACCCAGACACGGTGACGTTCCCAGCGTCCGTAATCCGGGTTGGCAAAATTGGGCTGACACAGAGCATTTGCCGTACTCTGATAAACCAATTTGTAGCAGTTGTATGGAATATACATCTCTTTTTTTCCAATTAGCTTGAAGTCAAAGCGTTCCATAGAACCGTTGAAAATATATGTATCATCATATGTACTCGTTCCTGAGGTTGTCGGGCTTGGGGTGTCATGGGCAACATCAGGAGCCCTTTTAACCCGCCGCTGACCTGGAAGATACGCCCATGCCCGTCTCCCTTTTTCCATCATATTGATCGGATCGATTATCAGCAGTCCTTCGCCCGCACGTCGCGGCGGACCCGTAAATTTGAGTTTATCCATGAAAAAATATCTGTACTCGGGTTCTTTTTATAGAAATAAGGATATTCAAAGTTGGTTAGCATTTCCGTTGAAAGGATTCTTCGGCCGGAAGCGTTGACAATCCAGGCGGCATTCTTGGTCTCAATGGCCTCGCCCTCGTAGCGAAGTAAGTGATTCCACATGACGTCAAAGCCATCCTTTGGAATCGGGAAGGGAATTCCAGATGTTGCGTTTTGAACGGAGAGGCCGCCATGGGTGGTCTGTGCCGATACCGCATTGACCAAGGTGGCATCAATGACATATTTTGGAAACACAACCGTTCTGTGGGTCCTGTACACATCAATGCGATAGTCCGTGTGTTTTACCATCAGTGCCTTTGTGGTTTCAGTGAGTTTATCAGAGAATGAGTCCATATTTTTTGAATTGATGCTGAAAAGTGGCTTTTCAGATGCAAAAGGATCCGGACGGACACCAGAACCGGGTTTGAAATCCTTGGGAATCGTCTTAAGTCCTCCGGTATACTCAGGGATCGAACCATCGTCATTGCCCGCCATTTCGGCACCAAACATGGTTAGTGTTGTACCAAGTTTTTTGGCTTCCTCCTGAGTGACAGCGGCATACATGTTTCCAGCTAGTATCATCATCATGCTAACTGCAAGTACAATTGTTATAGGTCTCTTCATCTCTTACCTCCGTAATGGACATTTTAGAATGTCATTTTTATGGTTAAGGTTACCATGCCTCGGTCCTTAAGCAGAGCCGCAGCACCGTTGGCTACTGCTAAGGCTCCTGTGGCTGGGTCTGTGTCAAACTCGCCGAAATAATCAATGTATTTCAAATCTATCTTGTATTTATTGAAAATATCCGCTCCGATACCCGCAGACAAACTGCCGGCGTTTTTATTCCCGCCGCCGGAAACCGCAGAGTTTCCCTTCAAGCCGGTGCTGAACGACAAGGGGGCGGTAACGTCAATCCCCGGGAAAACCTGATACCACTTCGGTGTAAAGGTAGCACTGACGCCTATATAATCTTTTGAAACACTGTCGAGTTTATTATACCCCTCACGCCCTTTGAAATATTGACTGCCCTTGGTGACGTTATCCCAGCGGTTCCAGGCAAATTCCATATTCCAATTCGCTGTATCGAACAGCATGGTTCTGCTGACCGAACCAATAAAATTGATCACTCCGTGATATGTGTTTCCGACTGCCCCGGGGACCTCTCCTGTTGCGGGAATTGGTTCGCCAGCTGCAATGATGACAGGATCACTTACCAGGGGCATATTCTCGCGGTAGGAAAATTCACTGCTAATGCTGATTCCCCGTACCTGTTTGCTCAGGCTGATACCGTAAAGCCGGATGTCAGACCCGTAGGCGGCCTGCCAAGTGCCCGTCGTGGGGCCGGTAGGCGTTACGAATAATTGTGGAATTTTATCGGAAAAATCACGGTAGTAGATGCCGATAGTCCCATCAAGCCAATTGGGGCACCAGCGTGCTGATATGCCCCAATCTTTGACTTTTTCCGGTTCTATATCACTGCCGTGGGGAAATCTAATGGTTCCTAAAAGAGGATGAACACCCGCAATATAGCTATTACCTCCACCAAGCAAAAAATCATTTCCACCCAGATAGCTGCCACCTTCCGGGACAAGGTTTCTATCCCATTCCAGAAAGCCTTGTCCCGCAATAGAGACGGTCTCTGTCAACTGCGCATTAAACGACACATTGTTCAGAGGGCGAAAGAGTTCTTTTGCCTCAACGCCTGGCTGTGCCTGGCCTTTTGCCAAATCGAGCGGCGCCTGGGCATAGGCGACACTATGCAGGTAGCCGCCCAACAACAGACTCTCCCCCCACATGACCGAGTGCCGGCCGATTTTAACGTTAACCGGTATGGACGATAGATGAAACTTGCCAAATACAAATGCATCAAGCAACTCGCAGTCCGGTCCGGCGTAATAGCTGTCAACGTAGTTATTCAGATCAAGGCTTGGGCTTTTGTTTTCGGTATTGTTTGCTGTAGCAAGTGAATCGTTGTCCAATCCATCGTGATATCTTTGATCATACCAGGCAGCACCGCTGATACGAATACCGTAATATCTTTTATAGACCAAATCTATTTCTGAAAAGAGATCCAAACGATTTGACACGATTCCCTTATCGAAATTTCGGTTGCCGTCATCATTGTTCGGATTTTTTAAGATCGCCTCGTTTTGATCATTAACCCGGTATGCCAAGTTGTACCTAAGTGTATTGTCCCAGCGAAACGTGATATTTTCATTTCCCGTATCAATTTCGTATGCATAGGCTTGATGGCAAATCCCAACAAATAGGGCGCCCATAAGAATTAAAAAAACAATCATTCCAATTTTTCTTTTACCCTCTGCTGTTTGCTTCATCTCCCCTCCATATTTAAAAGTTGTTATAGCCTTCAACCTAAACATTTTTTTAATCATCTGGGCGATGAGAATAAATCGGAAATTCTCTAAAATTCACCTTGATATTTTCTGATTCGAGCTTTCTTTTTCGGTGTCATAAGGATGTAGGCTTTCCTGGTTCGCCATAGGGTTCTCCGTCTGAAGTCAAATCCAAGAAATCCAAACGAGTCCTGCTTGAGGATGTCCACAATCTTTGTTTTCTCGGTGTTGAGGGAGACTCCAAGGAGTTCTGTGTATTCTTGTAACCGTTGCAGCGCTCTCTCTGTCCAGCCTCGTTTTGTATGATGACCGCTTACGGTGATCACAATATCATCGGCAAACCGATGATAGTTCACGTATTCGTATCCTTTGTATGCTGTCTTCTGCCGAATGTTGTCGAAAGCCCAATCGACATCGTTCAAATAGATGTTTGCGGCCAAGGGATTGAAGGGGCCGCCTTGCGGCACCCCGTTCTTGCCGGCCATTTTAATGATCTTTTTGACGAGGTGCATGACCTTCGGGTCTTCAACCCGTCTGGCAATTTGCTCCAGGAGGATTGAATGTTGGATGTTATCAAAGTATTTGGTTAAGTCGACGTCAATTACCCTGTTCATCCGTCGTAACAAACTACGCCTTACCGCTGACAAAGCCAGGTGCGGTGAACGTTTAGGTCGGAATCCATACGAGTTGTGACAGAAGTCAGCCTCAAATATTGCCTCCAGAATCAGCTTTAGTGCCCCCTGTACTACCCGGTCACGAATGCCGGGGATTTGGAGCGTTCTGACGTTGCCATTGTCTTTCGGGATATCCACCTTTCGGTTTTCCCGGGGAGAATACGTATCGTTGAGAAGATCCTTTGAGATGCCTTCCAGGAAATCTTCCAAACCGGCTTTTTCAATATCGGTGAAACTCAAACCATCTATGCCTGGGGCTCCACCGTTGCGCTTTGCCTGGTCATACGCTTCCCGGAGAGTCTCTACATCCCTCGGAAGTTTTGGCTTTCGACCCCGTGGATCTTTTTCGGGAGTTGTTTTTAATATTATGGGCTCTATCCGCGTCCATTGTTCGTTTGTAAGTTCCATCCTGATTTTATTACATAGTCAGGTTTTAATGTCTGGTTTGTTTTGAGATTATTTCTAGTAATCCAGAAAAGGTGGCGCTTGCAATCCGAAGTCGTATAGTCTAACTTTCTATCATTGTCCATCGAAAGCCCCCCCTTGAGAGCTTTGAACGGTTCACTCTTATGGAGGCTTCCGAATATTCTCATAAATGTCAAACCCTGGGAGTCTCCACGGCAAAGCCTGGAGCTTATCAGTCAATGTCATTAACTTAACGGGTCGGCTGATATCCATAATGGAATCTCCCGTTTCGATTGTTGAAATTTCTCGGATATCTCCGCCCTGGCCTTATCGGTTCAATGGTTTTCACAACGATTGTATGAATGTCTGAAATCAGCTTGGAAAGAGAATCAATAGGCCTCAGAAACAGTAAGGAGATGACATCCTTCACTTTTGAAAGTGTTTGGGCAAAATTCTTTTTGTACCGGTATTTGTAATTTTTTGTATTCAGGTCAATTTCGCTTTGAGTCTGGAAAACCAATGCTGCCGTTGATTCTTTTGAAAATACCTTATTGCCCCAGGCAGCATCACCGCCTGGGGCTGCAATCGCGGCGATTGCAGTTTTTCCGAGACATTTGCCTTTCAATGCTATTTTGGCCATAATGGCAGGAAGGCTGCCGGGGTTCGGCTTTTTGCCACTTGAGGTGATGTCCTCTTCAAAAGACCGCCGAAGCCGGTTTATTACACTTATCGCTTGATGCGCGCATCTGCACTGATTTAGTTGCGAGGCTGTGTACATAGACGTCTCCCCCAATTGAACAGCTTTACTCATCTGTAAAGGAGTAAGACGAAAAGGTGGGCACAGGGAATTGACATTGCGAAACGCAAACATGTTGCAGCGCTTCTGGATGATCATGGACAAAGAGTATTCAACAATTTCTCGTTTGCTAACAGCATGGAAGGCTTGAATCTGCTCATGACCAAGATCAAACAGGTCGGTTTCTCCAATGAAAATCTGCTCATCGGCATGGAGGCCACCGGTCATTATTGGATGACGCTTTACCACGAATACGCCGAACAATTCTCTGACATCTTTGGTGCTGCAAGCAGGGCACTGCTCTCCTTGTATCCGACGGCTGAAGATATCAAGAAAATTGACATCAGGAAGCTTACGCGAATTCTTAAAGAATCCAGTAAAGGCCATATGGGCCGGAAACAGGCGAACCGGCTTAAAAATGCCGCTAAGAATTCTTTCTCTCTGTCTGGAAGCAATTTGTCTTTTGCGATGGAGATCAAATTTTTTGTTCAGCGGATGAATGTCCTTTTGGAGCAGATTGAAAAGCTTGAAAAGCAAATCAAAAAATATATGAAAGAAAATCAGAGTCTGCTCCGAACCATTCCTGGCATTGGACCGGTTTGGGCGCCTACTATTCTCGCAGAAGTTCTTCCTTTTTTTCATCCCGAAGAGAAAAACGGCGCCAGAAAGCTCGTGGCTGCTGCTGGACTTGATGTCCGCCTTAATGAAAGTGGTGACAGTTAAGGAAAGGGAAAAATGTCTAAACGAGGCAGCAGGTATCTCAGAACAGCTGCCATCCAGGCTGCGGAGGTCGCTGCCCTGGTTGCAAAGGATCCCATGTTCAGCTCTATCTATGAAAAACAAAAGGCAAAGGGGGAAAAACATCTGGTGGCCATCAGCCATGTTGCTAATAAGAAGCTCCATGTTGTTTTTCTATTCTTAAAAATCAAAAACCATATGAAATGAGGCTCTGTCACTAATATTTTGGCTCTGTACAATTGAGGGTTGACTTTTTACCGCTTGTCTTTTTTTATAATTGGCTGTTATTATTAAAGTTGGGTATATTATGTCCATCTCCAAAAATTAATTTTTGCTTATTATTTCAAATAGTTACTTCAAATTCATCCTTAAGTCAATGACATTGGATTGTCAGTAATAGTTATACTCAGACACTTATTCAGGGATTGCGCTGTTTATAAAAGCAAATATTGTACCAATAAGATTAATTTCATAACATATTGATTTATTATGAAATTATTATTATTAAGTCTGACCATATTTTCCATTGCTATCATATGGTCGAAAAATATGGGAATATTTGGTCAAAGACTCCAAGCATGGTTAAAATCCCTATCGACTGCTTCACCATAGCGCTGTCATTAATATTAAGGGGGTAACAGTTACAGACTGAAAGGTAAAAAGCCATGAATATGGGCAATATTGCGGATGCAGTGAAAATAACCCCGAAAATGGCCCTGTTTTTTTGTAAAGCGTGGTACATTTATCTAAAGAGCTTTACTATCAGGCACTTCCAGCGATCGCCTTGTCGAAAGGCGGTATCCATATGGTAGAAAAACGTGGAGGGTACAGGGGAAAACCAAAGCCAAAACTGCCAGCACACCTAAAACGGGTTCATGTCAATGCCCGAATACAAAAGTGGATGCTTGATGAACTCAAAAGAAGAGGTGAGGTTGGTATACTGTTGGAATATATTCTGATTGAAGCCGGTTTTGAATATCATGATCCCATAACAGAAAAAAACAAAGGAGATTTACAACCTAAAAGTCAGTCATAAAATGAATCGGTGTGGCTCATTTTTGATGACCATAAATGGCTCAATTCCTCGTGACCATTGACACAGGCATGATTACTGCGGCATAAGCAAAAAGAAAACCTGTTACCAGCGAACACAGAAGCGCAGATAAAACTAATGCTATTTCAAATACACTCATTGATTCGACTCCTCAATTCATGTTTTTAAGGCATAACATACGCTTAGGCCTTAAAGCGTATATGACGCAGAAAGTCCCGGGGAGCGCAGCGACCAGCACTTTATGTGACATAGCTTTATAGGCTTGCAGCGATTGTTCGGTGGCTTTTCGTAATTATCTTAAACATTAATTATGGTTTTAAATGCAATACACGCTCGCCCACTTATTTTTATCAACTCTGCATCATTCTCATTACTGAATACATGTACTTTCATGTATCCCTTTCTGTTTATAGCCTCACCCTGTTTAATGTTAAATTCATACCCATTCTTTCTTTTTTCTATTTTGCCATAGTGAGTTAAATATGCCCCAAGTGGTCCATTTGCATTTCCAGTAACAGGATCCTCATTTATTCCAATTATTGGCGCAAACATTCTACCACTTATGAGCACATTCTTTTCTTGACTATCAAATGTAAATACGTAAAAGCCATTGCATTTTATTTTATTACTCAGATCACATAATTTACTAGATTCAATATTTATTGAATATAGTATTTGTTTATTCTTTATTGGAACCATTACCTTTGAGTGTCCTGTTGAGACGATTTGAATTGGCAATTCAATATCCAGTTCATTGCTTGTTATTTTTAATCCTTCAAGAAGCTTAATCTTTTCTAACCCTGAAATTACAGATCCAAATTCAATTTTTGCTTGAGTCATGATTATTCGTAGATCATCTTGTTCACTTATTACTTCGACAGGTAATATTCCTGCTTTTGTTTTTTTGAATTACTACACCATCAAAGATGCCATTCTTTTTTGCATATACATAGTGGGCTGCTATAGTAGCATGACCACATATTGGCACTTCATTGGTTGGTGTAAAAAATCTTACTTCTATATCATATTCTGTTTCAGGTTTATTAAAAATAAATGCTGTTTCTGATTTATTCATTTCGCGAGCAATTTGTTGCATTTGCTTATCGCTTAATCCATCTGCATTTAATACTACACCGGCTGGATTTCCTTCGAAAAGTGTAGATGTAAACGAATCGACCTGATACACATCGAGTTTCATACATGCCTCTTATACTTTAATAATCATAGTCCAGCTAACGCCTCGCATAACCCGCCACAAGCGCGCCCTCGTGCGGAGCACCTTTGCCGATTTTTCGGCGCGCGGTTGTGGTCGGCCGTTCATGCACGGCGTTAGCTGAGGCGTTTCGGGGGCACGCACGAGACCTTTAGATGCCCCGACACGTCTGTGGGAGTCTGTTCCCTGGAACCATCGATCGATCACCACGGCTCATGCCGCCCTTTCTGGCCCTCATCTGAAAGTCAGGCGCTTGCGTGGCCTCGAATGACGTATGATGGAATGGTACGTCATTCGATGGAACCCGTCAAGCTTTGTGTCCTTTTTGCATTCCATCATCTTCTCAAAACTACTATGGAATCCATTTCAGGATTTGCATATCCGGTGGCACATTCTGTTGTTCACTGATGAGGCTATGCTTGATAAACCTGTTTGCCGTCCATCCAAGTTTCCAGTACGTTTATGTCTTTGATCGCATCAGGTTCAACTTTACGGGGATCCTTTTCGAGGATCACAAGATCAGCAAGCTTGCCTCCCTCAAGGCTACCGATCTCGTGATCAGAGAAGAGCTGCCAAGTGGCCTCTGATGTCAGTGCACGGATAGCCGATTCAACCTTGATTGTTTCATCGGGCGCTAGCACATACTCCGGTTCTTTCCACGTTTTGCGTGTGACGGCCATCTCGATCATATGCAGTGGAACAGGATCCGTGACCATAAAATCGGAATGAAGCGTAAACCCGACACCCGCCTTTTCAACGCTCTTGCATCGATCCAGTAGCTGTGCTTTTTTTTCACCAAACACCTCATCACGCATCGCCACTCCCCAATAATGAACATGACCAATGAGAAAGCTCGCTGACACGCCAAGTTCCTTCATACGATTAATTTGATCGTCGTGAAGTATGGAACAGTGTTCAATACGAGTGCACACCTTGTTCATATCGACGCCCGCATCACGCATGGCCTCGCACACGTCCAATATATTATCGATCGCCGCGTCACCGTTGCCGTGGATGGCCAGAGGCCAACCCTTTTGGCCCGCTCAATCGCCCTGGTCCGCAACTCTTCCGCCGACATATAGGCGAGGCCACGGTTGTCAGAGTTCAGGTAGGGTTCTCGCTGCAAGCCGGTATACCCCTGGTTAGAGCCGTCGGCGATAAATTTGTATCCGGCTACTCGTGCCAATGCACTGCCACTACCTGGCTTGACCTCCGCATCATCCCACGCCTTTTCACCGATGGAGTAAAACGGGTAGGCACGAATGCGTGCGGCCAGCCGACCTGATCGGGCGGCATCCATCATAATAGCATGATCAGCCGGGGACTGTGAAAGACCACATAGAGACAGTTCGCTAGCGGTCGTAAGACCGTACTGGCTCCATTTGTCCAGTAACCCGATGAGGGCTTCGGTCGGATTGGCTTGAGTCAGCGCCGGATACTTACTGAGGATCTGCAAGAAGGCAACGTTGTTTTTTATGGTCCCAGTAAGCTCGCCGTCCTTGTCTCATACGAATTCAGCTCCCGGCGGGTTCTTAACATCCCTGGGTACACCGGCAACTTCAAACGCTTTTGAGTTGGCATAAGCCAGGTGACCGGATGCATTCAACAGGAAGATTGGATGTTGTGTTGAAACCGCGTCTATTTCTTTGAACGTCAGCGTGTCTGGGCCGACCTGAATTGATGGGTCAAAGTTTCTGACCACAATCCACTCTCCGGGCGCTTTGTCCTTCGCAAGTTTTCCAGATGCCCAAGCACCTCGTCGACGGTGCCGAAGCGTGCCATACCGACATACTCCATAATACTATCGACCACCGAACCAGCGACGACATGAGTGTGTGGATCAATGAATCCAGGAAGAACCGTCTTTCCTTTTAGATCAACGATTTTTGCGTTCTCTCCTGCAGCGGCACGCACCTGCGCGTCCGTGCCAACAGTCAGGATTTTATTGCCGCGAATGGCGATCGCCTCAGCCTGCGAGAATTTACTGTCTACAGTGAGGACCGTTCCTCCTGTAAATACAGTCGTTACCTCTTTATTTGCCCACGCGAATCCAGGCAGTCCGGGAACGAGGGCTGCTGTGCCAGCAGCAACAAGACTCCCTTTGAGAAAGGTCCGCTGATCAAGTTTGCCTATCCAGGAGTTTTGTCCTCCATTCACTGCAATTTCAGACGGATTCATGGCCGAAAGTTCTGAGACTTTCTTGGTGCCCTTGAAAATTTTTCCGAACTCGGGAGTACAGCACGCACATCCGTAAATTTCTTTCTTCATTGTTCTTTCCTCCTTCTTTGAGAGACCTAAGGGGACCCATCAGAGTGTGGGTCGGTTGACTTGGATTCAATTCCATCTTCCTCTTATCGAGCTTATCAGCTAACGGGGAGCTCAGCTGGCCGGGGGGCATAAGCCAAGCACTTTCAAAAAGCCGTTATCCCCCAGGTCCTTCTCAAAGTTTTCGTTGAACGAAGCCGCTCCGCGGCAGAAAGACCCAAAATAAGGAGAGGGGTAACTCCATGAAATAATCTGATTTTGTTGAAAGCCTGAAAAAGGCTGCCGGTCTTCTACGCCCTGAGAAATCCGGAGGCCATGCGAAGGTTCTTTCTGAACAGCACCTCAAAAAAGATATTTTCGTATAATATTGTCGTCATCCCATCATGTCCGGGCTTGTTCAACAACCGGATAAGATCATGGTTCGTTCCTCACATGATCTATCCTTGTTCGTTATGTGATATTTCGTGTTCCTTTGCATTGAGGAAATTTTGAGCAACCCCAAAATTTTTTTACCAGCGTTTTTCCCATTCTTGCTTTCTCTTAATATCATTGAGCTGACACACTTGGGGCAACTCGGAGTAGTTTCCTTTTTTTCAATGATTGTTTTCACATGATTAACATGTTCTCGATTTGCTTTGAAAGAGGATTGTAATTTTCCAGATTTTATTTTTTCTATGATTTCTGTTGTTTGAGATTCCTTTAGCACGAGTTTGTTTTTTGATTTTATGTATCTTGCATAGCCACCACCGTAAATGACATTTTCGGGCATTTCAGTTTTGAATGTGCTGTCCCCCACGAAAACTATAACCGAATGAATTTGCTCGATAGTGAGATCTAATAATGATTCCGCCTATAACTATCAGCGGAATTAAATACCAAAAGACATGAAGCATCTGGCTAATTATTGGTGAAACATCCATGATGTATTTCTTTTTTGTCTTGTTACGTCATGATTTCGGCACATAACGCAAACATCTGCAGCTCGTCCATCAGCATGTCTTGGTTAGCGAATATTCTGATTTTGTATTTGATATGTTTATTTATTTCACCCTATATTGTACATGTGTTGTATATTTTCAACAATCATTTTTGTTCTGCGTTAATATTCTGAGCTACTTCCGTGTGCTCCTATATAGCCCGTTACCATTACCGGTTCCGCCATGGCCCACCAAACGGCAACACATATCTTTGATGTTTACCAGCCCCGCAATCCCAAGGCAAGTGGATACTACAAATGTGTTGAAAATCACTTTGAAGATCTGGAACGAGCCTGGGATGACATGTACGCATCCCGGTATGGATTCTGGCGGACATATGTCATGACGGTAATCTATAAATATCTGGATTGCGATGATCTTCATATGGGATTCGCCCGGGTCCGATGTGAAGAATGCGGTCACGAGTATCTCCTTGCATTCTCTTGTAAACGCAGGCAATTCTGCCCCTCTTGCCATCAGAAGAGAGTAATTGAATACGGAGAATGGATGCTTACCAATGTACTGCAAGATGTACCCCACAGACAATGGGTATTCAACATCCCTAAACGGCTACGGATTTATTTCCTCTTTGACAGAAAATTGCTGGCAAAATTGTCCATCTGTGCCTGGAAGGTTATCAAAGCATATCTGAAATCCGCCACACCTGATGACATTGCCCAGCATTGCTGTCCAGACTTACGGTGATTTTTTTAAATTTCAATCCCCATCTGCATGCCATTGTGTCTGATGGATGTTTTCCGGATGACGATGATTTTCATATGGCACCTGGGTTCTTTTTGGAAGACCTGGAAGAAATCTTCCAGTATGAAATGCTAAAAATGCTCAAAAAAGAGGGCAAAATAACGGAGGCCGTTATCGAAAATATGCTTTCATAGCGTCATTCCGGTTTTCATGTTTATATCGGTGACAGGATCTTTTCCGATGACCAGGCCGATCTCGGTAATCTTGCCCGGTACATTATCCGGGCCTGTTTTTCTCAGGAACGCATGGTCTACATACCAGCGGAAGCTTCCGATGACAGTACCGCCAGAGTCATCTATAGATCGAAAGACCGGAAGTCCCGGAAAACGTTCAATGCTCTGGCCAGGCTGGTGACGCATATATCTGGCCGATATGAGCAGACGGTCCGGTACTACGGTTATTATTCGAACAAATCCCGGGGGATGAGGAAAAAGGCGGAGACGGATGATGACATTCCTGCTTTTATTCCAAATGAGATGTCATCCAAAGAATCCTGGCAGAATTAGGCCCGGCTGGGGCCATATTTCAGGCTCTTGGGGATCTTTTTATTATTTGTTATACCTTGCTTGTCAAAAAGAAAGTTCCTATCCGTTAATTTTCACAATTTTATAAAAAACCATCCTTCAGGATGGCGACAGTATTTTGAATCCTGGTTATCATTTCATCAGAGTCAGAGAGTTATTTATCCTATTTGCTATATTAACAATTTGGAGGTTTGTCATGTCTTTCACATCGATGGAAATCGGGGGTGTTCGTTATAATGGTCATATGCAGGCCGGTATTTACAGTTTTTTAAAGACGCCGATTATGGAGAATCCCACTGAAGAAAAACTACGAGAAGCTGGGGTCAAAGCGGCGATTATGGGTATACCCTTTGATGGTGGGACCATGTCACGTGTCGGTCAGTCAAACGGCCCCAGGTCGATCCGAGAGTCGTCGCAATGTTTTAGTCCTATGCATGTGGATTACAATATAAATTTTGCTGAAAAACTCCGACTTCACGATTGCAGTGACTCTTATATATGCGTTGGCGATGCAAAGAAAACACTCGGGTATGGCAAAGATGTAGCTGCTGAAATTTTAAAAGCCGGGGCTTTACCGGTTATCCTTGGGGGGGAACATACAGTATCTTACGCCGGTACTTGGGCGATGGACAAGGTTTTAACCGGAAAATTCGGTTATATTCATCTGGATGCGCACATTGATGCGGATGAAAATTTTACAGATAGTGAATTCAATCAAGGTGTTCAGGTGGCGCGGATATCGGAGCTTGAATCTTTTCCGACTGAGAATATGGTTCTACTGGGATTGAGAGGAAGTACGAATCTTGATTACCATTTTGATTGGTGCAAAAATAAAGGTATTACAACCTTAACCATGAACCAGGTTCTGCAAACCGGTATTGAGCGAGCCTTTGAGCAGGCAATCGAAATTGCGACTCGTGGGACGGACGGATTTTATCTTTCCATTGATCTGGATTTCCTGGATCCGGCCTATGCACCGGGAGTATGCGATCCGGTTCCCTGTGGTCTTACAACACGTGAGTTTTGGTCTGTGATCCCTAAATTGGCGGCAAACGAAAAACTGAAGGCTTTCGATGTAGTGGAATTGGTACCTTATTTTGATCAAAGCAAACTGACGGCAGTGACTGCAGTCGCCATCATCGTGGAAATGCTGGCTGCCAGGGCTTCAATCATGGGATCGTAGTATAAACACAGAAACGATTAGGATATTACAGTGATATTCGAAATAACACAGACACATGTTGCCATAGCCGAGATTATCATGGGCACATTGGTTATTTTTTCATGGATGCCATATCTCAAGGGTATAGACCAGAAAGACGAAATGCCGGACGGCTGGGCGCCTCAGGCCAAATCTTTCTGGTTGCCTGATTTGCTGCTGGTTGTTTTGCTTTTTGGGGGTGGTATCTTTTTCCTGATGGACAATCCTTTGGGTTTAAATCTTTCAGCTTTGGCTGCCGGTATGCTGCTATTTTTGACCCTGATCGACATCAACTATGATATTGGGAATCAGATGTATTCGTCTGACAGAGGTGGCTTTTCCCAGGTAATTGCCGATGGGATTCTGCTGTTGATGGCGCTTTTTCTGGGAATATATCATTTAGTTAGATCTGTCGGCTTGGTATTCTATGACATAAAAGCAGGCTTTACACGGAATAAATCGATTCAACTCAATTGGCGTTAGTATGGTCTGAAAATCTTTATTAAATGACGTTGAATCAATCATTAGAGTAAAATGAAAACAATAAAAGACAACCTTTGGTTGGATACTGATCATGATTCCGGGAAAACGCTCACAGGTGATTGTCGAGCGGATGTTGTCGTGATCGGTGGCGGATTTACCGGGCTGGGTTCTGCCTATTTTATTAAAAAACGTTTTCCGGATTGGCGCGTGGTAATTCTGGAAAGCAAGTTTGTTGGCTATGGTGCTTCCGGGCGAAATACGGGAATGCTGACAACCATTTTGGGTCATAACATCCTAATCCTGATGAAGTCGCTAGGAGTAGAGCGAACCCGTCTCATGCATCATCTGGGGTTGTTATCCATAGAGTTGCTGGAACAAACGATTCGGGATCATTCCATTGAATGCGATCTGGAAAAAGGGGGCATTTGCTGGTATCTGAAAGCAGGGGTGAGACAAGACACCTGTTAAAAAAGATTAAAGCATATGAAAAAATTGGTGTAGATGCATCATGGCTGGATCAAAGCGATGCTGAAGCTCGTTTTGCAGGTACAGGTATCAAAGCCGGCCTCTTTTATCCTGAAGACCGGATTCTCAATCCCGGAAAGCTTTTAAAAGGTTTGAAACAAGCCACAGAATCTATCGGCGTAGAAGTTTTTGAGTATTCACCTTGTATTGAAATTCAGCCCAATGATGAGATTGTGGCCCATACACTCATGGGAAGCGTTACAGCACCAAGGCTGGTATTGGCAACGAATGCCTATCCCAATCCCCTCGATTTTTTAAGTTTTGAGATTCCTCCGTTTTATGTCTATCAATTGGCCACAGCGCCGCTGGATACACAGATACTGGATAAGTTTGGATGGCCTGGTCGTGAAAGTGTGTTGGGGGCGAAAAACATATTCTGGGATATTCGTTTGACAGCTGATAACCGGCTACTGTTTTCCAATGCCAATGCGTTCTATTTTAGAAATCCCAATCAGGACTACTCTCAAAATCCAAAAGCGTGTAATCGACTTTACAGGCATATGTTGGAGAAATTCCCATTCATGAAAGGTGTGGATGTGCAATATCAGTGGGGCGGGCGAGTTGGTGTTACTTTTGATTTTTTACCGGTGGTCGGCATGACTGGTGAGTGCAACAACATATACTATGCGATGGGATACAATGGCCATGGCGTGGCTTTTTCCCATTTCGCCGGTAAAATGATTGCAGATATGATGGCGAATATCACGATCGATCCAGCATATGATTGGTTTGTTAATCGGTCGATATTCGGGATTCCATCCGCAACGTTAACCTATCTGGGAGCCAACCTGTATAAAAGTTATTATCAGCTGATCGATAGTTTGATGGATTTGGGCCTTTAATCAAATAGTCCCAATTCCTTGGATTTGACGATGGCCTTTGCGCGGTCGCTAACTCCCAACTTGTCATAGATATGGCGAACATGCCATTTGACTGTGTTTATCGAGGTGTAGGTGCTTTCGGAGATTTCTTATTGGTTAATCCGAGGTTGATCAGTTTCAGGATATGAACTTCGCGCGGGGTCAAATATTCGGCTGCGTTCAGCACAATCATGTTTTTGTCGGGTTTTGGTTTATGCCTGAGTTCAATGGCTTCAATTAAACGGTTTATGAAGGATTTCAGTGATCGCTCTAAGGTCTTTTCCTTTAGCTTCGATAGTATTTTGGGTATATGATTAATATTGGCGGTGAATGGATGGATGAACTCTTCCATTATGGCAAATTCAATCGCCTGTTCCATTTTGCTCAAAGACAAATCAGTTTTGCCTAAAGAATAATAGGCCGACGACAGCAGAACATCGATTGTTAATATCGAACCAAATCGTTCGCGTTTTTCCGATCTGGGTCTCAACAATTCCAAAAAGTTGATTGCTTGTTTATATTTTTTTGCAGCAATTGAATCCAAGCATATAAAATGTTCTCTTTTTCAAACTGGTGGGAAAATGGCTCGTTAACATTTAGTACTCTTTTTCAGCCCATTGAAACGCTTTCTTATATTGTTTTTGGTGAATCAACAGTTCAAGTTCTGCTATTTTCGCCAGGTAGATGCAAATGGCTGACTTACTGCGATTTGCTGTGAATAGTGCTTCTGAGATCAGTTTTTCGGCTAATTCCCGATTTCCTTTGGCTTGCCAGATAAACGCCTCGAGTTGGTAGAATTCGAAAAGTAAATCTTTTTCATACAATAGTTTGGTATATTCCAGGCCGGTATTAATTTCGGCCAGCGCTTCATCCAGCTTATCACGGAGAAAATGCAGATGAGCCGATTGCAGGTGGATAACAGCAATCGATGGGAGGTAAAGTAGTTCATTTTGTTTTGAGAAATCTAATACGTCATTCAAACTGGCTTCAGCCTGTTGTAGCCGCCCATGGACTTTTTCGATTGCCACCATATAGTACCAGATGTTGTGAGTGATACAGTGTTTACTGGTAATCGTATGATTGACCAACGCAGAGCCCAGAGCTGTTTTAGCGGGCCGGATATCACCTTTTTCGATAAGGGCGATTGCCATTAAAAATTCCAACATTCCGTGTATAAACTTGTCTTTGGGCAGTGTTGGGTCGATCAGGCTTTTTACGGTTTCAATCGCTTTTTCATGCTGGCCGGTACTGCTCAATTTATAAACTTTAGCCAAGTTCCAGAAATCCCGAACTCGATCACGTTTTTCGGCTGCATACAACTCCATTTGTTTTGAAAAATCCCGTTCAACATCCTTAATCAGAGATTCGGCGTTTTCCAGATCCCCCATTAAAAAGACAATCAGTACATAATATATTTTTAGCAATAGATACTGTTGACGCAGCTCTCCGGGTATTTTTTCGATCCATTTTCTGCTGATCACCCATTCATGATTGGTGATCAGAAACGGCAGTGCATCTTCCAGGATATCTGCTGCTGTGTGCCAGTCGTTCCAGTAAGCAGCCTGGTTAAAGGCGTCTTCGGTGTAACCTCGGTCAGCCAGCCAATATGCCGCCTTTCGATTGTTGTTGGTAATGAAATCATCCTGCTTCGCTTTTAGCCGGCTCTGTAAGAATACTGAAAACAGTTGATGATAGCGAAACCAGCTTTTCTCTGCATCCAGTGGAATGAGGAAAAGATTTGATTTTTCCAGGTAAACAAGTATTTCCGCCGCATTCTCATAACCGGTGATTTCCTCACAGAGTTCGGCCTGAATCTTTAGCAAAAAAGATGTTTTTAGACAAAACTCGCGTACTTCATCCGGCAGGGATTGAAGTACTTCATCCGCCAAATAATCAAATAACAGAGCGTCTGCTGTCGGGCGTTCGGCTTTGAATTGAGCCAGTCTTCTTTTCCATCATAAGAAAGACAAACAATCTGAATGCCGATAATCCAGCCTTCTGTAAAACGATGCAATTCATCGGCAAAATTCTGTGAGACATCAGTCGTTGCTGTTCGCCTGAGATATTGCAGGGTTTCGGCTCTGCTAAATTTCAGTTCTTCAGCAGTAATAACCTGTATGCTTTTGTCTGCTCGGTATCTGGAAATCGAGAACGGCAGATCATGGCGTGAGATAATGGTGAGATGCAATCCCGGTGGACTATGTTCTAATAAAAAGCAAACAGCTTGATGAATCAAAGGATCGGTCACTTTATGAAAATCATCAAGAATTAAGTACAGCTTCCGAGTATGGTTTGACAGGCGGTTGATAATGTGTGCGATTACATTTGTGCCGGATGGCAGCTTTTGTGCGTTTATCAGAGGATCGAAGGCTGAAGCCAGGCTTGGGTCCGTTGTTTTTATGGCAGACAAAAGATAGCGAAAAAACCGATCAGGATCGTTATCATCTGAATCTAACGATAACCAGGCCGGACTGATTCCGGTTTGCAGGGTCCACTGGCAAACCGCGGATGTTTTGCCATAACCGGAAGGAGCCGAGATCAGCGTCAGTAATCCGTTGGCATATTCTCTTAGCTTCTCGACCAGTTCCGATCGTGCGATAATCCTTGATCCGCCGCTGGGAGGAGTTAACTTTGTATTTATTATTGTCATTGCATAATATTTTTTTGATAAAGATGACAGCATTATCCTAATCAAAAAAGGTGGTTTTTACAATGTCTGAATGGTCATTACAAAAAAACCATCCTTCAGTATGGTGATTTTTAGCTTTGGCTTGATTACGTGCCATAGCGAGTCGGTATCACCCATACCTACTATCCCACGGGCAGAGTCTCCTGGATGGATTAAAGTAAAGGATTGAAATGACAAAAATAACAAGCGGAAAGAAGATTCCATTGAAAGTGAAAATCGGTTATGGCGTGGCAGAGGGTTCAAATTCCTTAATTTTTACGCTCTTTACTGCATTCGGGATGTTCTTCTTTACCGATGTTGTTAACTTAAGCCCTGCATTTGCAGGGTTTGTTCTTGGAATCGGTACGCTTTGGGATGCATGTGTCATCCAAATGGGGAAAGCGGGAAGCCTGGTTTATTTTTATCAGCTTATGGGCGATCGCACAGGTTATTGGTGTTCAATTCCTGATCTCGCCGCATAGTCAATATCTGTTTTATTTCATCTTTTTATCGGGTCTGCAGGATTAGCGATGATATTAATGGTGGGTTTTGCCATGATCCCGGACGCCGTCGAGATCGATGAATTCAAAACCGGTGTACGCAGAGAGGGGCCATATTTTAGTCTGATTTCATTCGTGCAAAAAGCAGGTTGCGCATTTGCTCTCTGGTTCCTGGGGGTTGTTCTGACCTGGGTCGATTATGTCCCGGATACAACCCAATCTGATTTGGCTTTGTGGGGAATTAAAACCATTACCGGAACCTGCCTTCCAATATTTTTGCTCTTCAGTATTGTATTTTGTTATCTGATGCCGTTGACGCGCATGAATCATCACGCACTATGCGATGCCATCAGGAAGAAAAAGGAAGGAGCTGAATTCGACGAAACCCAATTTTCGGAGATTCTATAAGAGTTTTTCAATTTGTTGGCAAGGGAATCGGGGATTGGTTCGTTTGCTCTTGTCTGTTGACTGCTAAATCAATACGTTCATACTAACTTTATGTGAACAGGTGATCGGCAGCCAAACCGGACTCCATATCATTCAACCCTTACGATAACGACCAGCATTGTGGCCGGTTCATTGTTATTTACAGAAATAGCTCTATTCTCGTTAGGAGGGATGTAAATGGAATCACCGGGATTCAATACATGCTCTTCATTCTCGCCTGTTACGGTAATCGATCCGTTTATTATTTAATTCAGTCTTTCCCTGGTTGAAGGTTTCATTTTAGCACCGCCATCCGGTAAAAAGTGAGACCATATGGTGGACCCCAATGTCAAGGGAGATGGAAAACATACCATCCTTTTCAGACATGAAAAAAATCATGGCCACGGCAGCCCTTTCCAAAACCGATGGAAACCAGTCCGCAGCAGCTCGCCTTCTGGGTATTTCACAGCCAGCCATGAGCAAAAGAATGCGCAAAGAAAAAAACAAAAGGGTTCGGCCTTGAAACTTGATTGCCTTTGCCGGACACCCGAATGGCAGCACTGCCTTACGGTTTTTTTATTTTTTTTAACCGTGAAACAGGGGCAAATAGTTGCCCCCTTTTGATGTTGAGTTACGCTGTTTCCAGGCATTCCCTGCAAACACTTTCCTCTCCTGACACCGCAACCCGGGTTGCCATCACAGGCTCACCGCATCGGTGCAGCAGGCATCGGTGTATACCCTCGAAACAATTTGTTCATCATCGGCCCGGGTTTCATCAAGGCATCTTAACCCTTCCTTTGCAGTCACAAAGCCAATGGCAAGCCCCGGGCAAAGGTGCCCGTGAAGATCCATACAACGCTTCAAGTCATCGTCCTTCAGCCAATCCTGCAATTCCATATGCTTATATTCCTTTTTATTTAGGATGGTTCTGTTCCATTTGCGGATCCAAAGGGTTATTTATTCTGTCCCCTCCTCATAAACCGGGGCCAGGGGGTCCCTGTTGTCAGGAAACATGGCCCCAAAGGGATCAAATTGGTTGAGGTCCGCGGTCGTGCAATAGTGCATGCCTTTTTTGCTGCCGAACATCATAAGGGGTTTGGTCCGGTCAAGATCAAGGGTCCCCTCCGGGGTGAGGCAGGCATCATTCACCTCCAGCCGCAGCACCTTGCCCATGACCAGTGTGTAGCCAGGGCCCTGATGAAATCCGGCCAGGCGGCATTCCATCCAGGCATAGGCCCCGGCAATGCCCGGGGCCCCGATCATGGACGAGGGTTTGGGTGAAAGTTCTGCCAGCTCAAATTCATCCGCTTCCGGCTTTGAAAACCGGGCTGTGGGAATAACCTTGTCACTAAACTTGTGTCCCACCAGGTTCACCACAAACTCGTTGGTTTCCCGGATATTGTTCAGGGTGTCCCTTTTTTTAGCCGAAGCAAGGCAGATCAGATCCAGGGGGCGTAGCACCGGCATGATGCAGGAATAGGGGGCAATGTTGCGCACCTTGTCCGCGCTCCGGGTGGAAATAAAGGCGATGGGCAGGGGCATGAACCCCTCCCGCATGAAGGGTTTGAATATCATCATATTATCCTTTTTGTTGGATGGTTTCGGGTTTGATTCTGACCAGTTCGGATCAGGGCCCAGGAGAATTTCAAGGGGATTGGCACCCAGCCTGATGAGGGTCTGGATTTCTTCGGAGGTGTCCAGGGTCCGGGCGGCGACCACGGAGACAAAATCGTCCGGGCGGTCCAGGCGGGTGGCAAAAAACCGGTTGTACATCACGTGGAGCCAGGGCTGGTTTTTCCAGTCCAGGGACGTCTTTCCAATTCCTGCAAATTTCCTGAACGCTTTGGTCTGCCAGTCAAAGGCCAGTACCCAGGCCTTGCCGCCGGAAGATTTGCTGTCCCGGCGAATAACAATGCCCCCCAGGTTGTCATAGGTTTTTGTCCGGTCTGCCAGGGGCGGTTCCATGGATAGGACATGGTATAATACCCATGCTTGCCCGGGGTAAGGTTGAGGCCTGCAATGATCAAATCGTCCTGACACCAGGCCGGAATCCCCAGGTAAATATAGTCCTGGGACCTGTGAGGGGAAAATGCGCCAGGATATAACGGGTTATAAAAAAACCTGTAAAAACCCCGCAGCATAGATGGCCATGAAAGCGGCTGGCCGCCAGCAGCCGGAACGGCACCTTGTCTGCCCATCCATTGGCCAGACTGACCAGGGCAAAGGCCTCTTTGCCAAAAACTTTATTAAAAGGCGAGAAATCGGTGCCCTTTTCAACCCGGATATTGAGGGGGCCAGCGGTGACGGGTCCCCGGGCTGTAATCCGGACCATGACCATGACCAGCTCCTTCGGGCCCGGTCTTGCAACAAAAGCTGCCCAGGGGGCGTCTGTCCAGGCGGCGTGGACCGGAATCAGACTGCCCCGGCCGAGGCTGATTCCGGCCTGTCCGGAAAAAATATCAAAAAGCCGGTTACAGGGTTGGGTTTCAATGCTTGCCCAGCCGACATTGGTCAGGCAGGCCGCCACCGAATTCGGGGCCAGGGCCTTTTGGGCGGCTTCCACGGTTTGCTGGCCAAGGGTGTCAATATTTAGGGTCCCGGCCCGGGTTGTCACGGGCAGGATAAAAACCGTCAGCAAAAGGATCAAAAGAGCGTGTTGTTTCATGGGATTTTCCTTTAATATTTTTGTCAGCATGGGAGGGGGGCTAGAAAGAAACGCTCACACCTACCATGGCGGTGGTGCCGGCCATGGGATAGCCCTCTTTTTCCTGGTAGTCCTCATCCAGAATATTTTCAGCCACGGCTTCCAGATCGGCCGTCATGGCCTTGCTCTCAAACAACCTGTACCGGCCCGATAAATTGACCAGGGTATAGGCATCCAGTACCCTGAGGGTCTGATTGTCAAAATGATCCCTTTCATCCATCCAGGAGACCCAGAGCCTTGCGGAAAAAGGGCCTGCGTTCTTGAGATCCAGACCGGCGTTGGCCATGAAGTCGGGCAGGTCAGGAAGCTCTCTGGACATGGCATTGTCCTTGTCCCAGGGATCGTCTGATTTTTCTCCTTTCTGCCAGGTGGCATTGGCCCAGAGGGTAAGGTTCAGGGGTAAGGGGACGCTGAAACCGGCTTCCACCCCCCGCAGGTAACCTCGCCGATGTTGTAGTAGACCGATCCCACCCCCAAGACCGTGGTCGAGGAAATATAATCATCTATGTCATAGTAATACCCCAGGACAAAAAGCTGGAAATTTTTTCCAATGGTCTGATCCAGGCTCAGTTCGTACTGGAGGGCCCGCTCGGAGTTGAAGTCGGTGTTAAAATAGGAGGTGGCGTTGTTCAAATACCACCAAAAATACTCGGGAGAGGTGGGATACCGGTGGGCAATTCCCCATCTGGCCGTGATCCTGGTATTGTCCAGGGGCGAATAGACCAGAGCCAGGCGGGGGTCTGTGTGAGATTCGCTTAAACTCGACACCCCGGTGGCCCAGGAGTAGCCAAAGGCTCGGGATCAATGGCATCGGCCCTGAACCATTCGTGACGAATCCCGAGCTCAAGGCTCAGGTTCGACCGGATCTCCCAGGTATCCTGGGCATAGAGGGCATGATAGCCCAGGAGGCCTTCCTGCCCCTTGAACCCGTTTTTGATAAAGGTCAAAAAATTGATGGAACCGTTGAAATAGGACTCGTCAATATAGGTAACCCGCTGTTCCCCCAGCCATAGTGGCGGGTCTCCCCTCCGATTTCCAATAGATGGGCGCCCATGTTCCTGGAATAGGACATGTTCATCAACCAGTTATTGTCTTCGGCATCGGTTTCCCGCTGGTAGATCTTTTTATCCGGATTCGCCGCATCATAGTAGGTTTCAATACTCTCCTGGTTCCACAGGCGGCCCTCAACCCGGAAGCTGCTCTCCCGGGTTTTGTGTGAAATATAAGCGGTCAGATCCCTGTTCTTGTCTTCGGTGGCAGATCCGTTACCCCAGGCCGTGGCCCCGTTGATCAGCCGGGCTGAGATGCCGGGGCCCTTCAGTTCCTTTGCCTCTGCCAGGGGGGAACCGGGATCATAATAGGGGCTGTTCGTGCCATTGTACACGGGATTCCCGTTTTCCGTGGAAGAAAAATCCATGCCGGCCCCTGCCGTCCAGTTTCCCGGCAGATCCAGAAAAAACCGTGCAGAGCCCCTGTCCCGGTCCATATAATTGTTTCTCAGATAGCCGTCGGTTTCAAAATGGCCGGCAGACAGGCTCCATCCCAGGACACCCTTTTTCCAGGCATGGGAAATGCCGGCATCCAGGGTGTCCAGACTGCCGGCTGACAGGTTGACCTGGGTGGATGGCGTGTCGGCAGGCGTTTTAGTGGTCAGGTTGACCACCCCGCCCAGAGTATTGCCGTATTTGGCCGGGCAGGCGCCTTTGAAAATTTCAATGGATTCCAGGGACTGACTGGAAAATGATCCCCAGTCGATGGGACCGTTGCCATAGGAACCGTCCCGGTTCAACGGGATGCCGTCCTGGCGCACGCTGATCCGGGTCTCATCAAATCCCCTGATCCTCAGGGAGTTGGACCCGGTGCCCGACTGGCTCTGACGCCGGACCTGGATGCCGGCCTCCCCTTCCAGCAGCTCCAGAATATTCCCGCTCTGCAAGGGGGTCTGGATCCGGTGACGGTCCAAAACGATTACTTCCGGGTTATCCTTGCTTTTTTTGCCGGAGACCACCATGGGTTCAAGTTCTGTGATATTTTTGCTGTCAGGCAGATCCCCTGTCATTCCGGTGCCGGTCCAAACCAGCACCAGGCAGATCAGCGGGACTGATATTTTTCTTAAAAATGTCATACTAAATCTCCTCAATTCAACGTTAACGACGCGACAATCATAAAAGGCAAAAAAAAAGCCACCAAGGCACTCCCCCTTTTCAATGGGAAATAGCCTTCGTGGCTTTAAGTTTTTAAATTGCCCTGTCTTGTTAGGAATCAGGACAAATGATGGTGGATCAGCAGCAGCTCCGTGTCCGCCAGGGTTTCCAGTTCATGTTCCTGAAGCGCCTTGAAACGCAGGGCATTCCCCGGTCCAAGTTCTCTTGGTTCACCCAGAACCGTCAGTCTCACCCGGCCCGAAATCACAAGGCAGACCTCTGCAGTGTTGTCATGCAGGTTTGGAATTGACACGGTTCTTGCACCTTTGTCTGCCTTGAGAAGGTAGAGTTCAAAACCGGGAAATCGAACCTGAATACCGGTAAACCCATCCTGGTCATAGACGGTTTTCTGGCCGGATTCCGCTGTTCCGGTCTCAGCCATCTGAACCAGCTGGCTTGCCCCAAGCTTGAATACCTGTCCCAACGCCCTCAGAGTTTCAATGGTTGGATTACCCTTGCCCGATTCTAGCTTGACAACGGTTGCCCGAGTAACATCAGCCTTTTGGGCCAGTGCTTCAGCAGTCAGACCTTGCTTCATGCGAAGGTTCCGAATGATGGAAAAATCAAATTTATGTTCCATGGCTGGATCATGTATATTAAAAGATTCAATATGTCAATTAAAATATTCAGTCTTTGTTTGACTGCTCCTCGCGTTACTTCATCCATCCCGGGTCTTCTGATGGTATAAAGGTTTTCAACCTTCAATGTTTATACTGGGAACACCAATTTTAGTAAAAGCCATGCAGTCGCTGCTGAAACATTCCATACTCCTCACCAAAAAAAGATTATTTTAAGATCCCTTTGGACAGGATTTTTCTTAAAATGCGCTGCTATCTTTAAGCGTATGTTTTTATTAAGTGCCTATTGCATATTCCTGTCCATTCCGTCCACCCGTTACGGAGTGAACTGGCTGGCCAGACTGGTCACCCATATTCTCAGTCGGTATAGATGTACAGTCCGGCTGATGTCATATTTTAAATTTTAATAATTTTTTATACTTTTATTGACAAAAAGCTTCTTCCAGTCCTGTCTGCTTTAAAATAACGGTCAGTCAAGAAAAATACCATTATAGAAAACCTCGAAATTGCTCCTGTCGTTTATAAAAATTGAAGTTGTGGAAATTATTAGAAATTAAAAGAAGTGCATGAATGCAATCATAAAGTTTCAATTTTGCGAATCATTTTTAATTTTTTTCAAGCTCTGGGGATCTTTTCATTATTTGTTATACTTTGCTTGTCAAAAAGAAAGTTCCTATCCGTTTAGGGAGTGGTATATGGCAGTCGTGTGTTGTCATCGTTCATCGGAGCCAGGCCAGAGGAGATAAGGGGGAGCCAAGCTGCAAGAATTTCGCCAGGCGCCGGCTTCCCCGTTCTCCGGTAAAGTTATCCTCATCGGTTTTTGAAAACCTCAATTTAAAGGGCGTTTCGAGTTTTGCTCATCGCTTAAAACTGCGATGACCGCCGCTATGCTTAATGTAAGGCACTAATCAGCCGCGCGGCTTTTTTACGTCGCTGCATTAGCGCCGTTAAATTAATTTTTCTAATTTAATTTCAATGTGTTAAAAGTTGAAAATTGATTCCCAGTCGAATTCGGCAGATTCTTCAAGCCAATTAGGCCAGTCGGAACACCATTCTGGTTCTTTTACATTTTTGACCCTGTCCGAGCAAGGCTGATACGGTTTTATATCAATAACCGGGGATTCTGCCTCCGCATCTATCCATGGAAACTCGATTATTCCCTTATGGCAATCAACCCCAGTAACAGTCACTGTTGTTATTAAAACCGGATTCGGTCGTTCATTTGATCTGGTGGCAAATATGCCTATTGTATCAGGGCCTTTTTTATAAGGTTTGTTTACACATAATTTACTTCTTTGCTTTGATGAATCAGAATGGTTTCCCCACCAAACCACATTCATATGGCTGAATCCCTCTATTCCTTTCAATGCCTCCCTATATTGATCCTGAATCGACAAATAAAAACGTTCGCCTTCAATTTTGATGCTTCCAATGGGATTGATTTTAATTTCTGATGTCATTTCACGCTCCTTTAATATGGTTTAAGTGTTAATTTCAAACCACAATATAGAAGCCAATAATCAAAAAAACTGCTCAGTTCTTGCTTTTCATTTGTCCAAACGTGCTATTTTGCTTTTATGGGTACGCAGATACCCACATCAAATAAACGCGTGCCATTTACGATTTTAGTTCCGTAACATCTTTCAAAAGCTTCGCGGTCGTCCTTCTCGTAACCGCTATTATTTAACCAGTTGGACATCATCCAGCCCCAGGCTTCTGCAAAGTTGTCTTTATTCAACAAGAAACGGCATGCGCCGTATTTTCCACCGGATAGACTAGTAACACCTACTGCGCCGGATGGGGTGGCATGCTCTTCCACTGGAATTGCAGCCATGACCCTCAACTTATGATTCTCTGTTATTTCAGGATTGTCATGGTAAATGTTTAAGGTGATTGTGCCATCGTTCATATACCCGCGTGGTACGGCCCATCGAAAGAGTTGTGCATACAGCTTATCAAACAGAGTATCATCTTGTTGATAAGGGCCGACATTACGAACATAGGCCACCTTAAATTGTGGAATATTTTCAATTACAACCTGACGAATCGAACCTTTTTTATCGAAGGTCCATACAGGAGATCCGTTGGTAATGGAAATTTTGCCTTGCTCAACCTGCACTGGCTCTGAAGATGTGTCAAAAATATTGTCGGAATTTTTCCTCCATTCGGTTGCGCTCATTTTAAAATAATTCTTAAAACTTTTGGCAAAAGATGAAGGTGTTGCAAAACCACACATTAAAGCAATTTCAGTAATGGATGTTTGCGGTTTTGTCAGCAAAAAATCAGCCGATTTTTCTATTCTCAATCTACGGACAAACTTATGTACCGGCTCGCCCATGTCTTTTTTGAAGACGCGATTGAAATGAAATTCTGAGTAACATGCTATTTCAGAAAGTCGACGAATAGAAAGAGAGGTGTCAAGATTGGCTTGAATATAGTCAACAACTCGATTGATTCTGTTTTTATCTACTTCGCTCATTTAGGTTCCAATCAAGATTAATCTCTTTGGAAATATAACATGACTATTGAAATCTGCGGTATCACCCGCAGCGTTTTGTTCGTTAGATTTTTAGATCGTTTGTCTATCGACAATTTGTCTTAAGCTCTGCTGCATGGCTGACTTGAACGCAGCATCGCTTGCTAAAAGTTTATATAATTCCAGTTCATTGCGCCGCTTTTCAAGCATGACATCTTCAAATATTTTCCGGAAAGCCAGAATTCGGGTTTGAGTATCCTGATTGTTTTTATATTTTGCATCAAAATCAGGGTGTGCCTTAATACTGTCTGCAATATTTAAAAATTTAACCCGCTGCTCCTGGGGAGTTGCACTCCAGCCCTGAAACCAGCGTTCATTGAAATTGCGGATAATTTCATCCAGGGGGTCGTGCGCCTCATCGCCGCCATGGGCACCGCGTGGATTCGGGTTTTGCGGTTCCACTTGTGTTTGTTCTTCATCCAGCCGTATGCTGTGGTTCAGTTTCACCCGCTGTAATCCATAAGAAGACAGGTCCACCGAATTCAGCAATTCATCAATCTCATCGGCCCGGGGGTCTTTAACGATCAATTTGGGGATCAGAAATTTCAAAAACCAGAACAGCTTTTCCCATATCACAATTTCGTAAGGCATGATCGATGCCATCTGCCCGTATATTTTAACAAACTGCTTGGCCTTGATCTTAAAGTCTGCCTTGTCGTCATCCTCAAGTTCAAGTACGGTATTGAATCGGGTGGCCGCCGTATCAATAATGGGGCTTAGTTCCTGGGCATCTGCATTGTTAAAATAGCGTTCTACAAAATCCTCAACCTCCTGCCATTCATACACCCCTTCTGTATCCAGGGACTCTTTGAGTTCATGCAGGACATTCACATCCGTGGCCCGGGACAGGCTGGTGGCCGTATAAAAAACGTCAAATGCCGTTTTGATGTCGTCCACACTGTTAAAAAATCAAGAATGAACAGATCTTCGGTTTTTTTGCCCAGGTCTGGTGCGGACCGGTTTAAACGGGACAAGGCCTGGACCGCCAGCACGTTTTGCAGTTTTTTATCCACATACATGGCCGCAAGCTTTGGCTGGTCGAACCCGGTCAGATATTTGTTGGCCACCACCAGCAGCCGGTATTCGTCCGAATCGAACCGCTCCCGGGTTTCATTTTCACTGAACCCGTTCATCAGGCTTTCCGTATATTCAATGCCATCCACCTCTTTATGGCCGGAAAATGCAATCAACACCTTGAACGGGTTCCCTTTTTTATCCACCAGACGGGTCATGGTTTTATAATACCGGACGGCCGTTTCAATATTCTGTGTGATGACCATGCCCTTGGCTTTGCCTTTGAGTTTTTTCTGGTTCACTACCTGGGGGATAAAGTGCTCCAGGACAATCTCCGCTTTGATATTGATGGTCTGCTGGTGGCGTTCAACATAGGCCCGCAGCTTTTTCTGGGCTTTTTTACTGTCAAACAGGGGGTTGTCCTGTATGGATTTTTGGATTTCGTAATAGCTTTTATAGGTTGTGTAATTGGCCAGGACATCCAGGATGAATCCCTCTTCTATGGCCTGTTTCATGGAATACAGATGAAAGGGCGCAAAACTGCCGTCCGCCTGTTTTTGTCCGAATTTTTCAAGGGTGGTGTTTTTGGGTGTGGCTGTAAAGGCAAAATAAGAGGCATTTCCCCGGACCTTTCTTTCTGCCATGGCTTTGATGATTTTATCCTGGGCATCCATACTTTCTTCTTCATTGTCTGCCGCTCCCATGGCCCGGTTCATGTTGTCATGGGCAGAACCGCTCTGGGAACTGTGGGCCTCGTCAATAATCACGGCAAAGTTTTTTTGGGAAAGATCGCTGATACCGTCCAGGATAAAGGGAAATTTCTGAATGGTGGTGATGATGATCTTTTTGCCCTGTTCCAGGGCGGCTTTTAAATCAGAAGCCCGGTATGCCGGGACAATGATATTTTTAACCTGGGAAAATTCTCTGATGGTTTCCCGCAGCTGCTTGTCTAAAAGACGCCGGTCCGTCACCACAATCACCGAATCAAACAATGGCTGCTCAAGTCCCTTTGCACCCGGAGCCGTCAGGGTTTCAGGATAGGTCTCAATGAGCTGATAGGCCGCCCAGGTGATGGAATTGGATTTGCCGGACCCTGCCGAGTGCTGGACAAGATAGGTATGACCCACCCCGTTTTGAGAGGCATGCAGGATCAGCTTTCGGACCACATCCATCTGATGATACCGCGGAAAGAAAAGGGTCCGCCTGTTTAACGGGTCTTTTGCCTTTCCGGAAAGCCGAACAAAATGTTCGATAATGTTGGCGATGCTTTCCTTGCTGAAAACATCCTCCCACAGATAGGCGGATTTGTGGCCGTCACTCGGGGGATTGCCTGCCCCTGCGTTATGTCCTTTATTAAACGGCAGGAAAAATGTGGATTTACCGGCAAGCTTCGTGGTCATATAGACCTCATCCGTATCCACAGCCATGTGAACCAGGCACCGGCCGAACCGGAGCAGGGGCTGACGAACGTCCCTTTTGGTCCTGTATTGTTTCTGACCATGAAACCTGGCAGTCTGGCCGGTCCAGGGATTTTTCAATTCCAGGGTGGCAAAGGCAAGCCCGTTGATAAACAGCACAAGATCAATGGATTCATTGGGATTGTCCAGGGAATAATGCACCTGCCGGGTGGAACTGAACACATTGGTCTTAAACTGCTGTTTCACACGGTTCGCACTGCTTGCAAGGGGCACCGGATACATCAGGGTGAAATGGGCGTCATCCACACCCAGCCCTTTTTTAAGCAGATGCAAAAGTCCCCTCTGTTGTACCATCCGGTCCAGGCGCTCCAGGATTTTCCGCTGCCATTCATCGGTTCCCTGGCTTTTTCGTTGCAGCTTTTCTACCTCTTTTTCCTGGGTGGTCTCAAGAAAGGCCCAGAATTTTTTCTCATCAACGGCAAATCTCGGATTAAAATCCTGATGAAATCCCAGCTCATATCCATGGTGGGTATCAAAGGGCATTTGCGCTTCTTCCAACCGATTCCCATTGCCTGCTGCAACCTTCAATTCGCCTTTTCTTAAATCTTCAAGGCAGGTGCCAGTCAATTTTCTTTCAATGGCGGCTTCCAGGGCCTGTTCATTGGTTTGGCTGACCATGGGACTCCTTTGGATCGTTTAATGTTTGTGATCGCACAACAGGTTCATTATCAGTTTAATCAAGGTCTCTTTTTGCTTTGGATCAGACTCGGCCACCAGCAGGGTTAACGCGGCAAGCCCGGTATCATTGATCACCGGCGCCCCGTTCTGTTTTATCAGGCAGCCGTTTCGGTGAAGAAAATCCACAAATAAAAATGCACCGGAGCGCTTGTTGCCGTCAACAAAGGGATGATTTTTCACCACAAAATACAACAGATGGGCTGCCTTGCTCTCAACAGTGGGATAGGCCGGCTTTCCAAACACGGTCTGGTCAAGATTCCCGAAAATGGCTGCAATGCTGTCGGGCCGGGACATTCTGGCAAAAAGATCTGAGGCCTCACCCTTTGCCATCAATTGCTGTTTCAGCGCCAGGATGGATGCTTCTGCAGCTTTTGGGGAGGGAAGACTGCCGCCGGGAACTCCTCCCGGTTCTTTGAGCAATCCCTCGTCATACTGCTGGAGCCATAGAAAGGTTGAGGTATACCGGCCCATGATATCCACAAGCCCCCGGCCCATGTCTGTGGCAAGCGTTGGAGACTGGGCCGCTTTTTGTATCAGGGCCAGGGCCTGTTTTAATTCTGCGGCATTTTCTTTGAACCGCTGCTGATTGAGGGTATAACCCTGGACCAGATATTCGCGCAGCCGCTGGGTGGCCCAGATACGGAACTGCACCCCCCGTTTGGAGTTCACACGATACCCTACTGATATCACGGCATCCAGGTTGTAGTGCTTGAGCTTTCGTTTGACCTGCCGATTGCCTTCCGTTTGAACTATTAAGAAATCCTTAACAGTTGAATCCTGATCCAGCTCACCGGTTTTATAGATATTTGTCAGATGCATCTGCACGTTGGCAATGGTGGTGTCAAACACCTCCCCCATCTGGCGCTGGGTCAGCCAGACCGTCTCCTGTTCAAACCGCACATCCACACAGGTTTCCCCGTCCTTTGTCCGGTAGATCTGAATGCGGCTGTCATCTGTCATATCTATTATTCCCTGGTCATGCCACAGCCTTTGCCTGGGCGGTCTGGGGCACCTTTATTTTCCCTGTCACAGCAGCGTTGATCAGCGTGGCTTTGTATTCTTTGAGTCTGTCGATCATCTGTTCCTGAATGGCAATGGCCTTGTCGATTTTTTCGGATTGGGTCTGGATGTAATTATAAATAGCTTTCTGCTCTTTTTGAGGAGGTAACACAACTGGTAAATTTTTTAACAATTCCTGGCTTAATGAAGCACGAGTAACTAAATTCATTTCTCTGACAAAATATGATCGATGCATGTTGGAACTAAAATAATTTTTTGAAAATCCCGGCTCCAGAACGCCTTTTTTAGGACGGAATCTAATTAAAAAGCCAGCAAAAGTTGAATCCTCAATAGTTTTCATACAAACAGAGGCAAACCCGATCTCTTCAACAGTCTCTGATGTTCGAGTAAACAACACGTCACCTTTTTTAACTGAATAATTCATTCTATCCTGAGTTGAAGATTCGGCAAGTCCCTTTACTGAATGAGGAAGCTCTCGATTATTATAAACATCACTGTAACTGACAAAAGGATAACCAGAGCCAAAATAATCCCCTCCGGCACTGATTCCATTTTGCGTATTGCCAATTAACCGCAACCTTTTTAATTCCCAATGCCCTGGTATCTCCCCAAGCCATTCCACACCTGAATCGCGCATGGGAACATCCGGATCAAGGCCTTTTGTCACAGCCGTCTGAATCAGGATCTGTCTGCGCTCTTTAAGGAGCTGGATCTGCTTTTCCTTGATGGCAACGGCCTGGTCGATTTTTTCGGTTTTGCAGTTGAGGAAGTTGGCTATGGCGGTTTGTTCTTCAGGAAATGGTACTAAAAATGGAATAGACTTCATTCTTGTTTTGGACAAATCCCATTGCCCAATGCGAACACCATCAGATGCACTCCCAAAGAACGAAATATAAAGTCCGCTGCGTATTGCAATATTAAAATAATTGGGAATTATTTTTTTAATGAAAGAAAAAATATAATACGCCGGGCTGACGATACCAGTATATTTAGAAACACCATACGATCCCTGCCAGGCCTTCATTTTGTTCATGCCAAATTGACCTTTTAGAAGGCATTTATAATTGCGCAAATCATCTGGGATAAAATTGTGATTCTCTTCTTGATTATCAATATCACGTCGAATAACACCTCTTTCACGAGTTATTGAAAGCAAGGGTAAATGAGGCTTATTTTTAATTGAGATTGGCTTTAGTAAAACGCCGAGATTATGAACCTCCCAACCCACTGGAATCTCCCCAATCCACGCCACCCCGGAATCCTTATACGCCTCATATCTCGGCATCATGGGCAAAAGATCACTCATGATCCACCCCTGACACCACTGTCACATCAACCCCTAAAATATCGGCAATCAAGCCTTCGGCCTGGTGCTCCAGGTCCAGGATATCCTTGGCCACTTCTTCCATGGACCGCAGGGGCTTGTGGCGGTAGAAGTATTTGTTGAAACTGATCTCATAGCCGATCTTTACCGAATCCAGGTTGATCCAGGCTTCCGGGACATGGGGGATAACTTCAGTTTTGAAATAGTCGTGGATATCGCCTTTCAGGGGCACGGACTCATGGTCCCGAAGATCGGTGCAGGGTTCAAAAGTCAGGTATTCCCCTTTTTTAGCCGGTATGGGATAAAATCCGAAATGGGGCAGATCTTTTTGATCACACCCCAGGTGATTCAGCAGTTTGCCAAGCTTGTCTCCTGTCAGCTTGACCTTTGCTTTGATGACCCGGTGTGCGGTTTCATCATACCAGGACACGGCGTTTAAAATGGCTTTTTTTTCTGTGGCAGACAATTTTAAACCAAGCGTTTTCAAGGTTTTATTCACCAGGGTCAAAAACCTGTTAAAATCGTTGTGTTCATCCCTGCCGATAGCGCCATCAATTGCTGGGCGGCCTCAACCAGGGTTTTATGTTTTTTCCAGGTGTCGGGGCTGAACAGTTTTTTACGGGTTTTTGTATTCAAGGTGATGCCCTTTTCTTCACAAAAGGCCAGGATCTTTTGTTCATGCTCCACAAGGGTTCCGGGTGTGTAAACCGCCTCGCCCCATTGGTCGTAAATCCATTGCATGGGATCTGCCAATGCCTTGTCAAAGCGCAGGGGTGCGATACGCTCCGGGGTAAACCGGGCGGATCTGCGGTCCGGCCGTTCAATGGCCACCTTATAATACCCGAAATCGCTGTTATCAAAGACTTTCGCACCAATGCCGATATCATCCCCGTTTTCATCCTGTTCCGGTTCAATCGTCTGCATCCTGGTGCAGGCCCCGGCAATATCCCGGATATGGGTTCGGGAAAATTCGCAGTTTTTATTCCCTAAGTTTTTTCTAAGTTTCCGGTAACACCTGGAGGCATCTAACAGTAGTACTTTTCCTTTTTGGGTGTCTTCCTTATGGTTGGATAACAGCCAGATATAGGTGGTGATGCCGGTGTTGTAAAACAAATTGTTGGGCAACTGGATAATGGCTTCCAGCAGATCGTTTTCAATGATAAACCTGCGGATATTGCTCTCGCCGCTTCCCGCATCCCCGGTAAACAGGGAAGACCCGTTATGAACCGAGGCAATGCGCGATCCGAACCGGCTTTTATCCGGCCGCTTCATCTTGCTGACCATTTCCATTAAAAACAAAAGCTGGCCGTCGCTGGACCTGGGTGCGGCATCCACGTTCCGGGACTGACCCCAATAATCATTCAGCGTGACCTTAAACCGCGGATCAATGACATTGGCCCCATCCTTGATAAATTTGGCTTCACTGGCCCAGCTTTTCCCATAGGGCGGGTTAGAGAGAATGAAATCAAAGGTGGTGCCGGCAAACTCATCCGTGGAAAGGGTGGAGCCGGAGCGGATAAAACCGGGATCATTTCCCTTGATCATCATGTCTGACTTACAGATGGCATAGGTCTCGTCATTGATCTCTTTGCCGTACAGATAAATATATCCGTCATCGGCTGCCCGCCTTGTTTCCTTCTGGATAAACGCCTGGGATTCGGTGAGCATGCCGCCGGATCCGCAGGCCGGGTCATAGATGGTGATGACCGGCGGCATCCGTTCTTTTACCGGTTCAAAGACAAGGCGGGTCATCAGTTCAATCACTTCCCTGGGGGTGAAATGCTCTCCTGCCTCTTCATTGTTATCTTCGTTGAATTTGCGGATCAGCTCTTCAAATATATACCCCATGCCAAGATTGCTTAAAGCGGGCATGGGATTTCCGTCCGGGTCTTTTGTTTCATGCGGGGTTAAATTCAGATACGGAGAGGTGAATTTTTCCAGGACATCCAGCAGCACATCTTTGGCCGCCATGTGGCGGATCTGGGCTTTGAGATTGAATTTTTCAACAATCTCTTTGACGTTTGCAGAAAATCCCGACAGATATTCCTCCACATTGGCCTTCAAAACCTGCTGATTGTTGGTGGCCGTGTTGAAAAGGGTTTTTAAGGTCCATTTGCTGGTATTATAAAATACAAATCCCGCAGCATCCTGCAGCCCCTTATCATCGGGTTCAACCAGTCCCAGGTCGTTTTTCTGGAAAGCCACTTCCTGCATCACTTTTTCCTTGGACTGCTCCAGCAGGCTGTCCAGACGTCTGAGGACGACCATGGGCAGAATAACATCCCGGTATTTTCCCCTGACAAAAATGTCCCTCAAGCAGTCGTCGGCAATGGACCAGATAAAGGATACCATTTTATTGTGTACAGCGTGATTCATTTGTTTCCTGACAGTTTAAAACTTTTTAATCTCTTCATATTCCTGAATTATCAGCCCAAAATCTTTATCACCTGTGCTTGTAACACATCTCAAAACTTCAGGCCAGCATCTTCAAAGGCAAGAACGACGATATCCTGGGTATCTTTCCGACGGTTGGTGATTCCCAGCCAAAGCCCTGTGATACCTCAACACAGATTTGTTCAAACAGGTCCCGGCCTCCAACTTGAACATCTGTGGCTTGTCCGTAGCATGTTTTTGTTTTACCAATTTTAAGCACGGTTCAAACTGCTCAAGCCGTTCTCGCTGATCACAGATACCGGGATTTATCCTTTGTCTTCTCATAGAAGGCCTCAATGCCGATTCCCCTGATGGTCTCATTCATGGCTATCCACCGGTCATAAAGATGGGGATCAAATCCTGTGTGATCACAGGGAAAATCCGAACATTCATAACAAAAATCCACGCCCTTTTCCTGATGACAGGGCCGAACCCCGCAGCCCTTAAATAATTTACACTGCTCGCTGCGGCACCCTGTACAGCTCTCCCCTGCAAAATAGTCCAGCATCTCTTTGAAATCAGGATATTTTTTAAAAACAGGATCTCCTACCAAAGTCTCAAACCGCTTGGCATAAATCTCAAAATTCCCCAGCTTATCTCGCAACTTCGACGCATATTTCCGTATATCTCCGTCGACATGAGCAAAACACTTTTTACAGCTCAACCCACATGGCCCCAATTCCTTTTTAATGTTTTCTTTATTCATTACAATCTCCTGAAAAAATAATACCCGGAATAGTTGAATCCCGTTAAATACAGATCAACGTTGCGCTTCAGCCGCGCGTCCCTTTGCGTCGGCTGCAAGCGCCTTGTGTACGCCCGGCATGGGCGTGAACTTATGGGGTGCAAGTCACCTATACGTGAATCCTGTTAATGCATACAGCATTAGCAGAAGTATTAGCCGAAAACAAGGGCGGAACCGCAAGGGACCGTCCAAAGGAAGTTGGAGTGCAAAACTATGAGCCGACGAACAGAAACAGCATATAAGGCCTGGTCTCCGGGTAAGCCAGCACAACATGTCGAAGCCCAGGATTCAGGAGACAGGGTAAATGCTGCGGTTGTGTAGTGACAGTTCACGTTCTTATCCGGGGAGATCTGCTCTGCATGCATTGAATTTCTTTTGCAACAACTCCCGGCTCGGGCCATACCGGGAAACCAAGGTCCAGGCATCACCGGCTGTTGCCGACGGTGATGAGACACAAACAATAGGCATCAACTGCAAAAGAAGTTTCATTGCGCCTTTCAAGGTAACTTGTCTGGTGATAGAGCAGAAGTCATAGTAGCCAAATGCCGGGAGTAATGCCCCGGACATGGTGAAGGACTGAACATTAAGGGAAAAGGAGGTGTTCATGAGCTTTGTAAATACAGTGAATCCGAATGGAGGAGTCGTGTACAGGCGCGTCATGAAAAACCATTTTCAAACGATCAATTACTGGAACGTATTCTTTCGACAGAAACATCCGTCAGGCCTGGAAACAGGTGCGGGCCAACAAAGGTGCCCCTGGAATCGACGGTGTAACCGTTGAACTATTCCCGGATACCTTCCGTCAGTTATGGCCGAAGATACGTTCAGATTTATTCGAAGGGACATATGTTCCTTCTCCTGTTCTCAGGGTGGAAATACCAAAAGCGGACGGCAGTATACGTCCACTTGGTATCCCAACCGTACTGGATAGAACTATCCAGCAGGCAATAGCCAGGTTTTGGGGTTAATATTTGATCCGTTGTTTTCGGAATCAAGTTGCGGCTTCAGACCGGGAAGATCGGCCCATAATGGTGTCCGGCAGGTAAAACAATTCATAGGGCAGGGCTGCAAAGTAGCCGTTGATACTGATTTGTCAACGTTGCTAATCAGCTGCGCGGCTTTTGACGTCGGCTGAATTAGCGTGGTTAGATGAAAAATTTCTTTTAAAAAATAGTATTTCGAACCAAAAACCTTCCATTAAATGTCATGGGTACGCCTTGAAATTCGTTTTCAGCATGCATATGAAGATGTGGTTCACTACTTTAACAAGGTCTCCTTGCTTTACCATAAGACTGTCTTTCATCATATGAACAAGGTAAACAATTGTACCTTTATGGTTAATCGCCACATGGTTGCCCT
>LQAI01000064.1_pt1 | contig 60202 bp, 58 predicted proteins | sample 1535821 | NCBI WGS metagenome assembly LQAI01 (sample SAMN04331586, study PRJNA305678) | bioreactor metagenome | isolation source: bioreactor_5 inoculated with Wadden Sea sediment 1st replicate of a... | place: Germany:Bremen
TGGACCATTCCTACATCGATGTCATTTGTTATGTATATTTATTCATTTCTATTGACTCCTTACCGTATATTTATGTAATATTCAACGTATTACATCATATACGAGGAGTATACCATGAAAAAATCATATTATTCATCAGTCTGTTGTGTCTGATCTCAGCAGCAGCGTTCGCAGGCGGACAGTCAGAGGCTGCCGATACCATCATGATCGCGACCGATGCCACCTGGCCGCCTATGGAATATATTGACGAGAACAGCGACCTGGTAGGATTCGATGTCGATCTGATCAATGCCATCGCAGAGGAAGTCGGCCTTACCATAGAACTGAAGAATACCGCATGGGACGGTATCTTCGCAGGACTTGCGAACGGTGCCTATGATGCGATCATCTCTTCAGTGACGATCACCGAAGAGCGAAAAGCCATCATGTCCTTCACCGAACCTATGTCAATGCGGGACAGGTCCTTCTGATCAAGAACAGCCTCACCGGTGTGAACGGGATCGAAGATATGAATGGTCTCAAAGTCGGTGCACAGAACGGGACAACCGGAGACATCGTACTCGATGAGTATCCTGAGATCAAGAGAATGGCGTATGATGAGATCGGGTTCGCTGTCGAGGACCTGATGAACGGGAATATCTCAGGTGTGGTCTGTGACTCCATCACAGCATCGGAGTTCGTCCTCGGTAACGAGAACTATGCCGGGAATCTGAAAGTTGCAGGAGAAGCCTTCACCGATGAGTATCTTGCCATCGCGGTCCAGAAGTCCAATCCTGAACTGCTAGCCCAGTTGGATGAAGGTCTTGCTGCAGTGAGAGCTTCAGGAAAACTTGATGAGCTAGTCGAAAAATGGCTGTACTAAAGCAGGGATCCAGTAATAAGAGCCCGTCTTCCCCCACTCGTTTGGACATCACAGACGGGGCTCTTATTCCCTCAAAAGGCAAGAGCCTCGTCCTTGACTCCTGGAAGGTCACCTTCATCGGAGCACTCATCCTGTTAGCGGTCCTTCTCATCTTCGGGAAGGAACCGTACAGGAACATCTTCCTCGTAGCCTCTAAAGGGATACCCATCACCTTCCAGGTGACGGTATTTGCCATTCTGGGGTCAGTGGTCCTCGGGCTGTTCTGCGGACTCGGACAGATCTCGCACAACAGAGTCATACGCATGGTCTCCGGGATCTATGTCGAACTGATCAGAGGGATCCCGCTGCTCGTTCAGCTGATCTTCATCTATTATGCTCTTGGCAGGTTCTTCAGGATCGAGGGATCGATAGCCGCGATCATCGCGCTGTCGATCTGTTACGGGGCCTATATGGGAGAGATCTTCAGAGCAGGGATACAGGCCATACCGAAGGGCCAGATGGAAGCATCGCTTGCACTCGGGCTCTCTCATACACAGGCCATGCGAAAGGTCATCCTCCCTCAGACGGTGAAGATCATCCTTCCGGCGATCGGCAATGAGTTCATCGCCATGCTCAAGGATTCTTCGCTTGTATCAGTCATCGCTCTGCGTGATATACTGCGAAGGGGAAGAGAGTACATTTCCCGAACGTTCCTGTCACTGGAGACGATGCTGATGGTAGCTCTGATCTACCTGATCATCACATTGATTCTTTCCAAGCTGGTAGGTATGATGGAAGATAGGATGAAGAACAATGAATGAGATAATACGCATGGAACACGTTTCCAAGATGTTCGGTACGCTCGAGGCAGTCAAAGATGCCTCTCTTACAGTCAGGCAGGGAGAGGTGGTTCTGATCATCGGTCCCTCGGGCAGCGGAAAGAGTACGCTGCTGCGCAGCGTGAACAAGCTGGAGAAAGTGACATCTGGTAAGATATGGATCGATGAGGACGAGGTCACCAGCCCTTCTGTCGATATTCGAAAGATCCGTGAAGAGGCAGGGATGGTGTTTCAGAACTTCAATCTGTTCCCCCATCTCAGTGTACTCGATAACATCACGCTCGCTCCCGGTCTTGTGAGAAGCAAGAGCAAAGAAGAGGCCGCTGAGCTTGCCCGTAGACTGCTCAAGAAGGTAGGGCTCTCCGATAAGGAGCAGGCATTCCCTGACCAGCTTTCAGGCGGTCAGCAGCAGCGTGTGGCAATAGCCCGGGCCCTCGCGATGCAGCCGAAGGTCATGCTCTTCGATGAGCCCACCTCGGCTCTGGATCCTGAGATGATCAAGGAAGTCCTTGATGTCATGCTCGATCTGGCAAAAGAGGGCATGACCATGATGGTAGTATCCCACGAGATGGGGTTCGCACGTGCAGCTGCCGATAAGGTCATCTTCATGGATGCAGGAGAGATCATCGAGACAGGGACCCCGGAAGAGGTCTTCGATCACCCAGAGAGGAACGAACCAAGCAGTTCCTGAAGCATATCCTCTGAGAGGATACCCTCAGAGTCTACTCTATCAGAGAAAGAAGATCGGCATGACCGATCTTCTTTTTTGGTGCTCAGGGCAGAAGCAGCCCGAAAGCATCTGAGGCAGACACATAACGCGACCAGAGCAATGAGAAACACATACAGCAGTGCCTGATGACTCACAGGGGCGCTGTCCCCGCAGGTCTGCAGATAACCTGCTGTATGTGTGGATCGGTCATACTCAGGCTGCTCTCACATGATGAAGAATCCTATGCCCTCATGGTCATACTTCTGTTTGACCAGCTCGATGGCTTCAGCGATCCTGTAGACCACCGGCTGTTCACAGTAGATGATCATGATGAAGTTCTCTTCAGGCCAGACACTATCTCCGAGTTTGGGATCGGTGCATCCCTTCCCGAAGGCTGTGGGTATGAGGGTGTAATGGGCAGGGACCTCTTTGAGTGCCAGGCGTCGATGATGTCCTGCTGTATGGCCTGTGCCGCTACGATCTCTACTCGTTTCATATTATCTCCTGTGCAGTCTTCTGATACGATGCGATACTCTCGATGTCTTTCTTCTTCCTGTCGGTATTGAAGATGCTGTAGAGCGTTGGTGTGACGAATATCGTCATGAGCGTACTCAATGCCATACCTCCAACGATCGTCTGTCCGATAGGCTGTACCTGTTCTGCACCTGATCCGCCGAGAAAGGCCATGGGGATCATCCCGAGGATCGTGGTGAGACTCGTCATGAGGATCGGTTTCAATCTGCTGCCCCCTGCTTCGATGCAGGCAGTCCGCACATCCTGACCACGTCTTCTGAGCAGATTGATCTGCTCGATGAGGACGATCCCGTTATTGACGACGATACCGGCAAGGACGACCACCCCTATCGCGGAGAGCATGCTGAAGGTCTCCCCGGTGATCAGGTAGAGACCTACGATCCCGATGATCATGAACGGCATGGAGAGCAGGATGATGAAGGGGTTCTTCAGCGACTCGAAGAGGCTGGCCATGACTCCGAAGACCAGGATGACCGCAAGGATGAAGATCATGATCACCTGATCGAACTGTTCGTTCATATCGGAGAAGTCTCCTCCGTAGGTGATCTGGACCGCTTCAGGGATCATCAGATTCTCTGCGATGAGCGCTTCGATATCGGCCTGTGCCGCTGATGCTGCATATCCATCGGCGAATCCTCCGGTCACGTGGATCGCTCTCCTCTCGTCTTCTCGTATGATCGTCACCGGTCCGGTGGATCGGGTTATAGTGGCCAGGTTCGCTACCGATACGTTCTGTCCGGTCGAGGTCTTCACGAAGATCTTCTCCAGGTCCAGTTCACTGTCTCTGTCCTCCTGCTGGAGCAGTACGATGATATCGGTATCATTGCCATCGGCCTTGAACTGTGAGGCGGTGACACCGTTTACGCTGTAACTGATCTCAGATGCGATCGTCTGCATCGTGAGCCCGAAGGCATAGGCCCGCTCCCGGTCGATCTCTATCTGGATCTGCGGCAGTCCGTCCTGGTAGGAACTCTTCGGTTCCGTGATCCCGGGAAGGTTCTCTTTGATGAGTGCCAGAATGGCCTGGGCCGTATCTGCAGCCATATCAAGATCATCGGAGGTGATGATCAGATCCATGGGATTCGCATTGCCCAGTCCCATGCCGGTGGATCCGAAGGAGAACACGGCTGAGGGATAGGCATCGAAGAACAGGCGCAGCTTGTTCTTGATGGTGAACATGTCATCAGCCTGATCATCATCAGCGAGGATGATCTGAAGTGTCCCGGCATTGGGTGATCCATTTCCGAAGAACCCTCCCCCACCAGCTGTCACGATGATATCTTCATACCCGGTGACCAGCTGCTTCACATTGGTCTCAAGATCCTTCAGCAGGGCCTCGGTGGTTTCCAGTACGGTTCCCTGTGGCAGTTCCACATCGATCGAGACCGAATCCTCGGCCATCGGAGGATAGAGGGTCACATCCATGGCGCCGAAGGCCTGCAGGGAGATCACCAGGATCAGTATCGCAAGGATTGCTGTCAGCCATCTGTTATCGATACAGACGGTCAGGATCTTCTTGTATCCTCTGTCCAGAGACTGGAAACTGCGCTCCATCAGATCATCAAGGGCTCGCAATGGTCTCAGAGAGATCGGCTTCTGCTTTCTGGTATAGATCTTCATATAGGAACTTGCGAGTACCGGGACAAGGGTGACCGAGACCAGCAGAGAGGAGAGCAGCGAGATGATGATCGTCGCAGCCATCGGGGTCACCATCTGTCCGAGCATGCCCAATCGGTCCTGGAACAGGACGATGGGGACAAAGACACAGATGGTCGTAAGGGTCGATGCGGTGATCGATACGATCATCTCCTTGGTTCCCAGCAGTGCTGCGGTCTTGAGTTTCGCCCCCGCTCCCGGTATCGGAAGATATTCTCCAGGACCACGACCGAGCAGTCAACGATCATACCCAGCCCGAGGATCAGTCCGGTGAGGGTCATGAGGTTGAGGGAGTAGCCGAAGAAGAACATGAACAGGATGGTGATGAGCATGGAGATCGGGATCGACAGTCCGATGATCACGGTCGACTTCACACTTCTGAGAAAGAAGAAGAGGATGACCATCGCAAGAATGATCCCGAGCCCCAATGATTCATAGACGGTATCCATGGTCGATTCTATGGTGGTCGTCGTATCGGAGATGACGTAGAGAGAGACAGACTCAGGCATAGCCGCATTCAGTGATACCAGGGTCTCCTTGACCCGTTCTGCGACCTCCACACTGTTGCTGTCCGATTCTTTGGAGACAGAGACGTAGACTCCGGGTTCTCCGTTGATGAATACGTTCGAATCCGCTGCCTTGAAGGCATAGGAGACTTCGGCAAGGTCTTCGAGGGTGATCACCGTGGTAGATCGCACCTTCCCTGCAGCATCGAAGACCGGCACGGCAGCGATCAGCGTCTGCCTGATATCGTCGATACTGGAGAACTCCTCGTTCGTCCTCACCAGATAGGAGGTATCGCCGTTCTCGATGGTACCTGAGCCGATCTGATAGTTCTGCGGGGCAAGTGAGCGTACGATCTGTGTCAGAGTCACCCCATAGGCCTCCAGCCGGTTCTGTGACACGGCTATCTGCACATAGGTCTCCTGTCCACCGCTTACCGAGGTGGTAGAGACTCCGGCGACCCGGTCAAGGACCGGCTGTACCGAATCTTCGGCGATCGCCTTGAGTTCGTTGGCACTCTGAGCCCGCTCACCGAGTACTGCGATGTTCATGACCGGCATCATATTGGTATTGAGCTTGAAGAGTGTCGGTGAGGAGGACCCTTCCGGGAAGAAGCGCTCATACATGTCAAGATTATCTTTTATGCTGTTCGATGCCTCGGTGAGATCTGTTCCGTAATCGAATTCGATCATCACCATGCTGTAGCCCTCTGAAGAGCGTGAGGTGACACTGCTGATCCCTCTCACACTCGATACAGCAGCTTCGATGTTCTTCGTGAGGGTCTCTTCCACCGTCTCCGGGCTTGCCCCCTGATAGGTGGTATAGACTACGGCCATGGGCAGTTCCATCTCAGGGAAGAGCTCGACGGAGAGGCTTGGATAGACCAGCAGCGCAACGCCGCAGAGTATGGTGAATATAATAAGGATCGTAGTCGGTCTATGGATGACCGTGTCGGTAAAACTCATGATTGACCTCTCATCTAGTCGTCTATGCGGATCAGTGCGCCGTCAGTGATAAGGGTCTGTCCGAGGGTGATGATCTCAGATCCCGGGTCCAATCCAGTGAGCACCTCGGCATAGTCATCAACGGTAAGCCCGAGCGTGATGTCTTTCCTTGCTGCACGGTCACCGTTCTCTACCGTATAGACATAGGGTTGATCCCCCTCGTACAGCACTCCTGCTCGGGGGATGATGTGTACATGATCTCTGCTTTCGGTGTAGACGATCACCGATGGGAACATCCCCACCTTCACTCTCTGACTCGGCTGATCGAGCACGATACTGACTCCGAGGGTCCTGGTGGCTGCGTTGAGGACCGGACTGGTCTCGCTGATATACCCGCTGAAGTTCATTCCCGGGTAGGACTCAAGGGAGATGTCGACGTGCTGTCCGATCGATACCTGCCCGACATACCGCTCTGCTACTGATACGGCTATCTCCTTCTGATCCAGATCCCCGATCCTGATCAGCGGCAGCTGTGGTGAGATCGTGGCTCCGGTTGAGTAGTTGACCGAGAGTACCGTACCTCCCGATGGGGCATAGACCATACTTTTCTCGTAGATCATTCCCGTTCGTGACGGATCCACCTGTGCAAGCAAGTCCCCTTTCCGTATCGTATCCCCTACGTTCACGGCTACGGAAACCAGTTTTCCGGCGACATCACTGTAGGCATCCACGGTGGAGTTGATGACCACATCACCATTGACCTTGAAGTAGTTCTGCAGATCACCCAGGGATGTGACCGTGGTCTTCACAGCGGTGACCTTTTCGATCTTCTGATCATCGATCTGGTCTGTCTGCTCCGGCAGTATCTGCGCAAAACGTTCGAGGGGATTGACGGCGATGATGGCAGCAGCTGCCGCGATCAGCAGGAGCAGGATGACTGTTCCGATCCATGCCCGGCGCCTGGTTGGTTTCGTATCTTCAGGTTCGCTCATAATCTCTGGTGCTCCTTTCATAGTTGTGACATCTCGATCTGCAGGTCGTAGGAGAGATCGATGAGACCTGCGAGGTAGCTGTAATTCAGGGATAGGACCTGCTGCTGTGCAGAGAGCAGATCGGCCTGTGCATCCTCCACATCCAGCAGCTGCAGCATCCCGTTCTCGTACTGCGAGAGGGTCATATCATAGATACGACGGGAGAGTTCTACCCCATAGGCTGCAGTAGAAAGCTGCTCGGCTGTCGCATTCAGGGCATGGACTTGTGTGATGACTGTCTGTTCCAGTCCGATCCTGGTCTGTTCCCGGCTGAGATACAGCTGATCGATGCCGTCCTGCATCTTCTGCAAAGAGACATCACTCTGCGAACCGCTGATCAGGCTGTCGATCGGGATCGAAAGGGCTATCTGATACCGCAGAGAATCGCTCCAGGCGCTCCAGGCGTCTGTTGCCCCGAACCAGCTGCCGGTACTTACTGCATAGGAGCCTGAAAGACTCAGCGAGGGCATGCGTGTGGATCTTCTCGTCAGCTCCATGCTGTTTGCCATAGAAGCCATGTTGAGGTCTATGAGTTCAAGCGCATAGTTCCGGTCCAGATACCCGCTAAGCTTATCGGTATCAAGGGAGAGGATATCGGTGGCAATACTGCCCTTGGGCGTAAGATCGTCTGAGAGGTCATACCCGAGCAGGATCTTGAAGCCAAGCATCTGCGTATCATAGGCGGCAAGCAGTGCAGTATAGGAGGACCTGAGGTTCTCATAGGTCAACTGTGAGGAGAGGACTTCCAGCTGCGATGCATAGCCGTTTGCATAGTTGACCTGCACCGTCTCATACCGTTTGTACGATCTGTCCATCGTGTTCTTCTGTAGTATCAGATGCTCTTTCTCAGCAAGCAGGTAGTAGAAGAGTTTCTTGACACTCCGCTCGATGGACCTGAGGGCTTGTGTATAGGTGATCTGTTCGATCTCATAACTGAGCCCGTAGGAGGTGATCTGATCTGCCACGGCAGGATTGAGCACCATGGAGACATTGACAGCCCCCTGCAGTCCACTGTTCATATTGGGTGTTGGGGATGAGGAAGAAAGCACTTCCATAGCCCCGCTGTTCGCAAGGGAGAGAGAGACCTTGGGAAGAAAGAGGTTCCAGGAGGTATCGACATCTCTCTGAGCTGATCTGAGGCTGATCGCTGAGTTCTGAATGCTGATGTTATGTTCCAGAGCTTTCGCGACGGCATCCTCGATGAGGAGCACCTCACTTTGAGCAGATATGATACTCATGCTCATAAGCAGTAATACACCAAGTACAGTTTTTTTGTTCATGAATCGTTCCTCTTCTCATACCACGGTAGTCCCTACTGGTAGTTAGCAGTAATCATGCCAATACAGGCCACAGGAGTGATTTCCCTATGTTTATGACCAAGATCTGACAGAGAACAGCCTCTATAGCCATAGTTCAGGCATATCTTCCAACCAGCACCTGTGCAGATACTGCTCATGACTATATCATATGATGCACATTTCGCACAGTATCAGAAAGTAGCGTGTAATCATATCATTTACGCTATGTCAGTTGACACTTTCACCCTTGTATGGTATTTTTTTTCTGCTGCCAAGCAGCAAGCTACGGGCTGTAGCGCAGGGGTTTAGCGTACGTGTCTGGGGGACACGGGGTCGGCGGTTCAAATCCGCCCAGCCCGACTCATTTCAACCTGAATCGGTTATACGATTCAGGTTTTTTTATGGCCTAGATACGCCAAGAGTAATCAAATCTAGTTCCCGGGACGGGATGTTTTTCAACAATCACCAAATTGCAACTATTATTGTACTCTATCTACTTGGAGGCATCCCAGCTTTAATTCCTTTGAGAAGTCCTGCTTCTCTTTGTAGAACAATAATACTGTCTGGATTAAATTCCTCAATGACATACGGTGAATGAGAAGTAAATATTGCTTGAGATGATTTTGAGCATGGAAATCGCAAAAATTACGTAATAGGCAAGCTCACATCGAGTTTTTCCAGTAATTCCCGATCCGGTTTCGCTACCTCAGAGATAATCTGTTGACCATCATCAAGCACCACTTTGTAGATATTCCTACAGATATCGATGATATCTTCTGCACTGTAGGATCCGGTGATACCTGAAGAGATGATCTTCTGGTTCAAGGCATAGAACAGCAGCAGGCTAATGTGATTCAAGAACGCCCATGCTTCTATATGCTCATTGCTGTGCTGATAGCATGCTCCGATCTGCACCGAGTTCTTCAGGTAATCAAAGCACTCCTCGACAGTTTAGTCCGTTAACGGACTAAACCGTCGAGAGGGATTTCAGATTTCTTAAGAACGGACAGCTCAGGCTTACTCCCGTCTATCTCAAGGCACCCAGCCGTATCCAGGCTTTAAGCTTTGTCATGTGCTTTGCTCTCATGGTGTACGCCATAATCGAGAACCAGCTGCGGAGCTCCCTCGCCAAGGAAGATGAGACGATTCGCATCCAGCATAATGGGCCGGCTGACTACAAGAACAGTGCAGAACCCACGCTGATGAAGGTCTTTACACTGTTTGAGAACCTGGGTACGACCATGATCACCACTGCAGGTGGTGAGCAGCTTCTGATACGGTCATCCCTTCCCTCTGAGGTACTCAAGGTCCTTCATCATCTCGGATCTCCGTATGACAAGGCTTGTGACAGGAGTATGTATATGTGAAGAAGATACCAGGGGTACACTACCCAACTGAACATCCATAGAGAAACCACCCTGATGAGGGTGGTCAGAACTCATGCCAGAATCAATAGCAACAAAGGTGAACGAGACCTGAATGGCATGGGTTTAGCTCATATGATCACTTGGCACAGGGTTATAGCTACGTTCCAGTTCCCCCTAAAGCCCGGGGGCTCTTAAAACAGATTTCTGGTGATCATTGCTGCCGAATGTGGGATACAACGAGAAGATATCGTTTCTTTCAAGGATGAATGAGAATAGGAAGCTGTACAAACAGCTTATTGCAGAACATATCCCATCCATAGAAACCGAAGAGAACCTTGTCCGTTATAATTCGCGGTATGCCTACATCAAACGCGTTGCATGTGAAGTGATCGAAGGACATACCGCATATGCCTACGTCTGTCAGGATATTGCTATGAAGGGATACTCGACAAACAGATTGTTTGCAACAGCTTCAGCGAAGAACCTCAAGGTGAAAGAGGTTCATAATCAGCTGCAGCACAAAGGGGTCTTCATCCTCTTCTCATCAAGGTCGATCGCAAAGGAGAAGATTCTCCCTACGTATTACACACGGCAACAGATTGAGCAGATCTTTGACATCGGGAAGAATTTTGCGAACATGCTTCCTCTACGAGTCCATACCGAAGAGACATTCAGAGGCCATCTGTTACTGACCTTCATATCCTCTGTCATTGTGAAGATGATTCAAGATGATCTGAAAGATACAGCATTCAACCCAACAAGTGCGTTCCTCCAGTTGAGGAACCAAAAGTGCAAAGTCTTTGACAACGACATCATACCTCAAGAAGCTGTAAAGAAGGTGAATGACATCTACAAGAAATTCAAATTCAAGTCCCCAAAGACTATACTGCGTAACAAAGCTCTTTATGTGTAATTAGAAAATCTACCCGAAAACTACAGTTCACCTGATGGGCATACCAGAGTACGTTGTGAACAATGAGATAAGACATGGTAGTTATCGAGAACTCCGCACGTATCCTATGACCCAAGAGTCAAAGCTGCGTGAATAACATACCTATCAGAAGATCTCCTGAAGGAGGTTTGTGAGAACTCGATTACGTACTGAATCACTCATTCTCAATCGTTGGGGGGAACGGGGAATGCACTCAACATATCATCTGCTGAGAGTTCCACTGTTCATAGCTGATCATCTTATTCATCACAGTTGCGACCCGAGAACGACCTGTTCCCTGATTCTCGGATATCCCTCCAGAGAAGAGGGATACCTCAGGATCGATCCTGTCTCATCCGTTGAAAGACATCATCCAGAGATCCTGAGAAGGGACCGGCTGCTTCCATCTTCAATGAGCACAATGCTGCCGCGAATCTCACACTTTCATCGATCGGATGATCGATCCTCCAAGCAAGATACGCAGCAAAGGTCGTATCCCCCCTGCCGGTTCTCCCCGAGAGGTTTTTGGGAGTGTAGGGAGCACGGCACACCTGATCATGTGAGGCAACGATCACCTCTCGGTTATGTGTCACCATGACCTCTCCTGCCCCCCAGGCTATCAACATTCGTGCTGCTTCGACTCGGTCCTCGGTCCCTGTCAGGATGAATGCTTCTGCAGCATCTGTTTTCAGATAGGTGACCATGGGAAGATACGTTCGTTTTTCCTTCCAGTCATTGAAGGAGAGGGATGTGCCGTCATTGCACCGAAGCACCCCCTGTGCATCTAGAGCGACTTTACCGCTTCTCTGGCATACAGGAATCAATTCATCCGGGATCTCACCACGAAATAAGCCTGCAAGATGAATGATCTCTCCTGAAAGGTGCTGTTCGATATCCGGGGTGAACGATGACGCCTGAGACAGCAGAGTCACATCCCGTTTCTCACAATCTGCTGTATGATAGACGTTATGAATGCTTGTCGTCGCCGGCGAATCTATTCGAATGACGTCAATCCCCGTCCCCTGATCTCATCGAGAGCCCCATCATCAGCGGCTGCCGCTGCAGTGATCACGCGTATGCGCTTACCGGTACATCGTGCTGCAGCGGAACTGTAGATCACCGGACCACCGGTAAACTTCTGTGTTCCATCGACATACTCCATGATGTCTTGTGAAATATGGCCTATCATCGTTATATCCATAAGGATCTATCCCTTCCTGTATCTAAAATTTGGTTCGTTCTATCCAACGCTTATCGTACAGTCTGCGATCTCGGTACATCATACGATCTATGACTGCATTGAGCAGTTCCACCCTGTTAGTCGTGATCGAATACACCCCATAGAGCATCAACTGTTCCATTGCACTCTCTTCATCCACCGTCCAGACGAACACTGGCACATCATACAATTTCGAATACCCCAGGAATTCCGGTTTCAGATCCTCAAAGGAGATATTCAAGCCAAAGCAGTGGAGCCGTTGTGACTGTTCGAACTGGTCTTTGACATATGAGGAATAATCTGACCTTCTGTCCCACGGAGCTGCATTGTACAGCACCCTTGCACCGATAAAAGTACGATAGATAGCCGCGACCTCTTTCTCCTGACATCCTGAGAAGATATGTGCCTCATGCGCAGCCGTATCTCTCACCAGAGCGGCAGCAAGCTCGACTGCATCGTGCGATTTGATATCGATATTCAATCCAATAGCACGGTCTTTGCAGAAGTCCAGCGCATATTCCAGCGTCAGTAGTTCTGGTTCCAGCCGCTGCAACTGAACAAAGGTACTTGCTGCTATCTCCCCAGAGTCCCCGGAGACTGAAGGATCATGGTGAAGGACAAGGACATGATCAGAAGTAGCTCTGACATCTACCTCTATGATATCCGGCTTGCAGGCAGCTGCTCGACTGAGATAAGCTTTTGTGTTTGCCGGAACGTCAAACGCTCCACTGTGTGCGGTGATCAAAGGAATATGATCTTTCATCATTTCAAACTCATCGAGAAGCCCTTTGTGTAATACTTATACACAAAGTTCGAGAACAGCAGTACCGGGACTGTTGTCAGCAGACCTATACTCATCAATTCACCCCAAAGGGTCTCATACTCGCCGATATAGTTTACGATCACCAACGGCAGCGTCTGAAGGGATGGTGTCCTGATGAACAGCAGCGCAAACAGAAACTCATCCCATGCTGCGATGACAGCGAATATTGATGTAGCGATGATCCCCGTCCTCGCAAGGGGAAGGACTATATTCCCAAGGATATACCAACGGCTGGCCCCATCGATCAGAGCAGCCTCTTCGAACGTGATGGGAACCCCTTTGAGAAACCCGTAGATCATCCAGATGCAGTAGGGAAGCGTATATACCTGATACACCAGTACCAATCCAACCAGACGGTTGATCAGATGCAGTGAATTGAACATCGTATACAACGGAATAGCAAGGACTACAGGGGGAAGGATCTTCACCACAAGGACCCATATGAGAAAGAGCGTATTGAGGATCCAGGGAAACTTGAATCTGATCAATGCATATGCAGCAAAGAACGATAACGTCAGGGATAGCACAGTAGCACTTACCGAGACTATCAGAGAGTTATACATGTTCGTGATGAATCCTGACTCCAGTACTGCCTGGTAGTTCATGAAGGTCACATCAACCGGGAAGAACGTGGGATGCGGCAAGACCACTTCGATCGGACTTTTCAGGGATGTCACCAGAATCCAATAGATGGGAAACAATATGATCAGCAGGGTCACCGCCATGACAAGAGGGAATAAGATCTTCGATCGTTTTTTTCGTGTACTTGAACTCATGCATCATCTCCTAAGATGTTCTTGATGTATATCATGGAGATCGCAGCTACGATGAATAACGTCATCAATGATGCAGTCGAAGCTTTGCCCAGATTGAAATATGAGAATCCTTCACGGTAGATATAGTAGGACAGGGTCTCAGTCGAGTTACCCGGACCGCCTTGCGTCAGAGCATAGACCTTGCTGAATAATTTGAACGTGTCTATAGTTCTGAGCATGATCAGAAGCATGATCTGTGGTGCCAGTATAGGAAGAGTGATACGAACTACTTCCTGATGATACTTCGCACCATCGATCTGGGCAGCTTCATAGATTTCATAGGGAATAGAGCTCATCGCTGCCTGTGTCATGATGAATGCAAAAGGGGTCCATTGCCAGATATCTACCAGCATGATCGAAAACAGTGCTGTATCCTGATGGATAAGCCAACCCACTGGATCAGCACCCCATGAGGTGAGCAGTGAATTCAACAGACCTATGTCATAATGGTAGAGAGTTTTCCAAATGGCACAAATGACCATGGTAGAGACCATCATGGGAAAGATGGTAATAGTCAGGAATGTTCTTTTCCCGAAGAAGTTCCCTTCGAAGATCAATGCAAGCAGGATCCCCAGAGAGACTTCTGACATCGTGGCAACAACAGAGAACAGCAGAGTGTTCCAGAATGCCCTGCGAAACAGTCGTTCCTGCAGGATCTCCAGGTAGTTGCCAAATCCGACGAACGTCTTGACATCTGATATGTAATTATACTTGAATAACGACAACACGATCACATGCAGAACTGGATACAAGGTAAGCCATGCCATGATGATCACTGCAGGTGCGATCAGCGTATAGAAAAACACAGGGTTGTGTATCGATGTCTTTGTCCTTAACACGAACAGTCCTCCTCTATGGCAGAGGACCTCTTCAAACGAGAGGCCCTCTGCCGATGCTTCATCGATCTTATTTCAGAACCGCTTTAATATTCTTCTCTGCTTCAGCAAGAGCCTGAGTACTACTCATATCTCCGAGGAGAGCGAATTGCAGGACTGTACCGAGCTGATCCTCTATCTCTTTCCACTTGGTTGTTCTCGTTCGAGCTACCCCGTTGTTCAGCGCATCAAGCTGAGCTTCGTACCAGGGATATTTCTTCTGCTGGTCTGCAAGCGAGTAGACAGCTGCCCTTGTTGGGGGCAATCCATACGTATCGGACATGCTGTGCTGTATGTCATAACTGGTAAGGAACTGCAGGAACTCGAAAGCGGCATCTTTGTTCTTTGATGCTTCGGGGATACCGGCCATCCAGACACCGATCATCGGCGATGATTTCTCGACTTCTCCAGGATGCTTGATGACTTTCACCTTACCGACAACTGAAGATTTCTCAGGATTTTCCAAATCCCCGATCCATCCCGGCCATACCTCTGTCACTACCGCACCAACACCTGAATAGATCGCATCTTTGACCTGTGCAGACTGATACATAGCCACACCTTCCGGTGCATAGGCGCTCAGTTCAAGGAAGTAGTCCAAGGCATTCTTCGCTTCGGGTGAGTTGATGACTACATTCCCCTGATCATCCAGTATGTGCCCTCCGAAAGCCCAGAAGATAGGAAGGAATCCTGTGACGATCGGGTTACCTTTGACACCTCTGAAGACCACTCCGTCAATGTCCGGTTCGTTCTTGTCTATGATCTTGACAGCTTCAAGCACACCGCTCCAGGTCGCAGGTTCAGGAAGTCCATACTTTGCAAAGAGATCAGTTCTGTATGCGAACAGTTCCACGTTACCGGCAAAAGGAAGCGCGTACAGCGTCCCATCATCGGTATAGGGATACCTTCCGAGCTTGAGAGCTGGTTTGATGAAATCAGGATCGATACTGAGATTATGCTTTGCATACAACTCATCCATATCAGCAAGCCAGCCGACTTCCTGAAACTGTGTGATATTGGGATCATCGATCAAGATCACATCATAGGTTCCGCTGCCGCTTCTCATATCGATCACCGTCTTTTCGAACAGACTGCTGCCGGAAAGTTTCAGGATCTCAAAAGAGACTTCAGGGTGTTTCTCCTGATAGGCATCAGCAGCAAGCTGCAGAGCCTCACCGTAGGACCCGTCACGTCCTGCGATCGTCAATGTCAGTGATTGTTCGGTATCTTCCTGTGCCCCGCCTGCAAACAGCAGCGTTGAAACAACAAAGAACATACTTAATGCTACAGTTAATTTCCTCATATTATCCTCCTAATGATAGGGTATTCTATCATGTCCGGTCTTCCTGACAACAATATCCGAAATATCTCTTAACAACCTACTTGCTTATGTGTTATGTTTTTATCTTGACAAGTGAAAATCACTTATCAAGTGACTTTTCCGGGAGGAACGATGAGTAATCACCGAGTCAAGAGAAAAGACCTCATCACTGCACTGTTTGTGCTGTTCTCTTCTGAGTATGATCGCCAGATGCATGAATCCATTCTTGAAATAGCTATTCCTGTATCCAGCATCAAGCAGTACATCGAAGAACGCTTTGATGTGTCCTATTCAGGTTTCAAATGGATCTACACCCAGATAAAGAACTATGAAGAAGATATCGGCTATGTACTCTTCGATCGTATACTGAAAGATGACCGGGAGTACTATCTCAGGATCCATCATACGATCGAAGCGTTCACTCAGAAGCGGCACATGTATATCACACAGAAGATCAAAGTCAGTAATGCACTCTATGATATGATCTCGCACCAATGTGAAGCAAAGAAAGAGGCTCCCTCTGTGGTTCCCTGTACGACCCTGCTCATCGATGCCGGCAGCAGTGTCCTGCATCTGGCAGATATCATAGCAAAGCAGAGCGCTGAACACACGATCCGTTATACCATCCATACCCATAACATCAGTGTGATCAAACGGATGCTCGAACCGCATGTGGACCATGATTACATCTCCCTCGAATGTCCCAGAGGAATAATCGATCCGATCACCAACTCGATACTCGGTGAGAATATGGCCCTGTACCGGAACACTACCTACGACATGGTCATTCAGGGAACATCAATTCTATACAATGGGAGAGTAGCTGTAGAGCAGGAATCTGAAAGCACGATCAAGCATGAACTGCTTCATGAAGTGGCAGGATCAAAGATCCTGATCCTGACCGGACATGAAGTACGTACAGAACAGCCGAGTAAAACATATTGGTATTTCGGGGACCTGAAGGATTTTGATTATTTGATTGTCCCCTACAATTCAGAAGGAAGAAGTAAGAACCTGAATACGATGCTGCTTGAGATGGGACAGATCCTGGAACCACATATCCTGAACTGGAATTACCGTATCTACCGCATCCGGCAGAACTGAAACTTCACGAGAGAGAAGACAACCAGGTTGGACTTCGTAAACAGCTGAACAAGAACTGACTGTTATCTCATGCGGGTTCAAAGGTCAGAGGCGGTGGCAGCACAATATACTGCTTCCATGGGCTGTGACCTGCTTGCACGCTTCCTGTCTATGTTTGAGTGAGTACCACAGGCTGTGCACTCGATCGATTCGGTTATCTACCGAACGATCTTATAATGCCGGCAGCATCCGAGACGCAAAATCAGCGAAGACCGAAGTGATCAGCTGATGGCCTTTCTCTGTCGGGTGTATACCATCTTTACACAGCAGCGAAGGGAAGTCCTTCCTCATGAGAAAGCTCGATCTGATATCTACGATCTGCGTATGGGTCTGTGCTGCGATATTGAAGAGGGAAAGAGAATAGAGTTCCTGGAATCTGGCAATAGCCTGAACATCACCACCGAGGAACTGGAGGATACGAGTTTTATCGGGACCGTAATGACAGATCCAGTCAAGATAGCGCGTTGCATCGATAGGTGGTATCGTCATCATCAGTGGATGGATATGCTGCCTGCGAAGATCACTTATCATTGCGATATAACTCTGTTCGAACACATCAAGTGGTGTATTGGGCTGATGCTCTCTTTCTGGATGTTCTGAAACCTCTGCCCAGTTGAAATCACAGTCATTTCCCCCGAACTCCAGCAGCACCACATCAGCATCATAGCCCACACTGCACGATGAAAAACCGTATAATAGCATCCCCTATCCGCATCTTCCGATATACATTGACGCCATACTGCTGCTGATATACCATGATATATGAAAACCATGTACCGATAGGGTGCGGTCGTTCTCAGAAGCGATTGTCCCAGCTGAATCTCCCATGATGCGGTATGATTCTGCGATTACCCGCACACGTGCCTGAACACCAATCCCATCCTAGCCTGACCCGAAGTCTTATGCGTGAAGGACTCTCACAGTTGAGGAGAACTGTTGACAGATGAGGATCATCACCATCCCCGTGAACACTGCCGAAGGCAGAAAGGAAGATACGATGGATACGAAGAAGAGACTCACGAGTACCAATGGCGCACCGGTAGCTGACAACCAGAATGTCATGACCGCAGGAAAGCGTGGACCGATGCTCCTGCAGGACGTCTGGTATCTGGAGAAACTCGCTCACTTCGATCGAGAAGTGATACCTGAGCGGCGTATGCATGCCAAAGGCTCGGGAGCCTTCGGGGATTTCACCGTCACTCATGATATCACCCGCTATACCAAAGCCGATATCTTCTCTCAGATCGGTAAGAAGACAGAACTGTTCGCCCGATTCTCCACGGTCGCAGGAGAGCGGGGAGCAGCTGATGCAGAACGAGATATCAGAGGATTCGCAGTCAAGTTCTACACAGGAGACGGTAACTGGGACCTCGTCGGTAACAACACCCCGGTATTCTTCCTGCGGGATCCCCTGAAGTTCCCCGATCTCAACCATGCGGTCAAGCGGGACCCCATACCAACATGCGAAGTGCCAGGAACAACTGGGACTTCTGGACCTCCCTTCCCGAAGCGCTCCACCAGGTGACGATCACCATGAGTGATCGCGGGATCCCTGCCTCCTACCGCCATATGAACGGCTACGGCAGCCATACCTTCAGTCTCATCAATGCACAGAATGAACGGATCTGGGTTAAATTCCATCTGAAGACCCAGCAGGGCATCAAGAACCTGACAGATCAGGAAGCTGAAGCGGTGGTGGCCAAGGACCGGGAGAGTAACCAGAGAGATCTGATGGAGAGCATAGACCGCGGCGACTTTCCCAGATGGACCATGTACATCCAGGTGATGACTATCGAAGAAGCAGAGGCGATGCCGTATAATCCCTTCGACCTGACAAAAGTATGGTCCCATGCCGATTTCCCGCTGATCGAAGTGGGCGTGATGGAACTGAACCGGAATCCGGAGAACTACTTTGCCGATGTCGAGCAGGCTGCCTTCAATCCTGCGAACATCGTCCCGGGTATCGGGTTCTCCCCTGACAAGATGCTGCACGGCAGACTCTTCTCCTATGCGGATGCCCAGCGATACCGACTGGGAGTGAACCATCACCTCATTCCGGTGAACGCACCGAAGAACGGGGCACACAGCTATCACAGAGACGGACAGATGCGAGTAGACGGGAACTACGGAGCGACACTCGGGTATGAACCGAACAGCTACGAACAGTGGCAGCAGCAGCCTGAGTTCGCAGAACCTCCCCTGCCGGTATACGGCAATGCAGATCACTGGGACTTCAGAGAAGATGATGAGGACTACTACACCCAGCCGGGCAGACTCTTCAATCTGATGACCCCGGAACAGCAGCAGGTACTCTTCGAGAACACCGCACGTGCTATGGGTGGTGCTCCGAAGATGATCAAGGTACGTCACATAACAAACTGCATGAAGGCGGACAAGGCCTATGGTGAAGGTGTGGCAGCAGCCCTTGGGATCTCTCCTGATACGGTATGATCAGCATACTGTGTATCATGTGACCAGATGATACCCTCCTGCGGGATTGCAGGAACCACAGCTACCTGCTATGATTGCTGCCTGCTGCGTTACGATGCAGCAGGCAGCAGCTATTCTACGATCGTACAGAAGGAGTGAGCAGACGTGAAAAGATACCTCATGATCACAGCCGGCAGCCTCTCCCTCATACTGGGGATCATCGGCATCGTGCTCCCGCTGCTGCCCACTACCCCGTTTCTGCTGCTCTCGGCCTACCTGTTCACCGGAAGCAGTGAACGACTCTACAGATGGCTGACCGATCATCGGGTGTTCGGCAACTACATCCTCTGCTATCGCAAGTACCGCGCCATATCGAAACGGACGCTGGTACTCAATCTGATCCTGCTGTGGGGACTCATCGGATTCTCGGTGCTGTTCGTCCTGACCGAACTCTGGCTGCAGCTGCTGCTTGCAGGTATTGCCATCGGTGTCACTGTGCACCTCACAAGCCTCAACTCCCTCACCCCTGAGATGCTCATCCACTGCAGAGATGAGGAACCTGCTGATCACCAGCAAAGCAGCTGATCAGCAGATACACGTGATACATTGTAGTGACCTGATGTGGTATACTCTCATATAGTAGCAGATACAGGAGGAGAGTTCTCATGACACGATACCTCGTTGGATATATCACAGAGACCGGTACGACCGAAGAGGCAGCAGGTGCGATCGCAGAGCAGCTGAGGTCTTCAGGTGATCAGGCGGATGTGCTGCCTCTTGATGAGATCGACACGATCGATCAGTACGAGAGAATCATCCTCGGTTCCCCGATCCACGGGATGAAGGTGCTCCCGGCTTTCACCGAATTCCTCGAAACCCATGCAGCCGACCTTGAGGGACGTCTGTACGGACTGTTCATCCTCTCCTACATCTATCCACTGGGAGGGTCCTTCTGGAAGAAGATCATCCGAAACGGACTCAGACAGCTGGAAGAGCAGTACCATCTCTCACACACAGTGATCTTCGGCGGAAAGGTCGAAAAACCCATGCCTGCATTGATCAGATCCCTCTTTGGTATCAGAGGCAGCAGGAGCCTGGACTCACGAGATGCTCAGGAGATCCCGCGTTGGGTCGCCGGCTTGAAGCAGTCCTGAGAAGCTTCACCACAGCAGTCGCTGCAGTGAAGCTATCCCTCATCAGCTATCGTGAAACAGGCTCTACTCAGTCCAGATAGGTTTTGATGAGCTGAGCACAGGGGTTCTCACGCACTTTGAGGATCTGCATCTCACGTTCGGCATTCTCAAGCGAGCTGGATGCATGTGCGGTATTGACCATGATGTTCATACCGAACTCACGTCTGACCGTCCCTCCCGGCGCTTTTGTCGGATCTGTAGGACCAAGGATCTTCCTGATGTTGTTCACAGCATGCTCACCCTCATAGATGAGGATCATACACTTCACCGAACCGGGTTTCTGCAGGTCCTCCACTGAACACTCTTCTGCCCGCTTGCCGGTCATGAACTGTATGACCTGCTGGAACTGATCCTCAGCATATTCTGCTCCGAAGCTCTGTGCCAGCGATACAGATACATCTGAACTCAGGGGCGATTCGAATGCTCCCTCAAGGATCTCTTTAGCCTGCTCACCGATCGCCTCGGCGAATTTGGTCTTCAGGGAACTGCGAAGCGGCTCATAGAATGCAAGGGTCTCAGCCACACTCATATGATGCACTTTCATACCGATGATCCTCGCTCCCGTTCTGGAGAACATATCGATGATGGTCCCGGGCCGTGAAGAGGCCTGCTTCCAGTTATCGGGCTTGATGATCACGAGCGTCTGTTCGATACTGCCGGGATTCACATAGGTGATGTTCTTCACTATGGGATTCTGCGCAGGGAGCCAGTTGGCGAACAGCTTCAACCCCTCATCTGCGAGCTCCTGGTTTCGCGGGGTCAGGACAGCCGGTTCGAAATAGATGATCTTGTTCGCATCTTCAGGATCAAGGATCAGGTCTGCATAGGTATCACGGATGGTCTCACCGGTTATCGATTCCATGCTGCGGTTCTCCGCATAGAGGGCTCCGCAGATATCCGAGAGCTTCCTGCAGGGGTCTTCCCCTTGAAAGAGCAGCAGCAGAGAACGGTGCGGCCGGCCTCCCGAAGGTCCGAGGTTGTTCCTGACATACTCAGAGAGCAGTCGGGCAGCCCACGGATTCGCAGGATCCTGCTGCGTTTCGAGAAGAGCAGCGAATTCTTCAGTGAATACGGCATCAGGAGCGATCATCTGTGCACCGACAAGCTCGAGATCTGCACGAAGCAGCAACCGGGAGACCACTCCTCCTGTACGGCTCTTTGCTACGGTATAGGGAGAGATCAGCACATATGAGAGATTCTGTTTCATCACGAGGTACTCCTTAACTCTGTTCTTCTGCACTCAGCATATCCTGCATCCAAGCAGTATGTCCACTATCTTCTGCCGCAGATGAAGCGGTTAATCCCCATCCAGGGGGAGATCAGCCGCACGTAAGCATGTCTATGGGCTGTTCTGTGATGATCGCTCAACGTTTGCCTCGGGTGGGGAGGAATGGAGAGCTCCGCACACGTGCAGAACTCTCCGGTCCTCATCCGGGCATCAGGTACTGCACTTCGTCACCGGTATCTGCAGTTCTGTCAGCCACTGCTGCGGGTCCTCTCGATCCCATATCCCGTGAATATAGGATTCTCTCGGACTGTCAGTCACCCTGAAACCATTCTCACCGATCCATGAGAACAACCTGTTATAACTCTCCCGCAGGGTCGCATACGGTCCGGTATGCATCAGACAGGCTGCCTGCGTCACCTCCTTCACCGTCTTGAACTTCACCTGCTCTGACTCTCTGCAGGCTCTATGACCGCTTCACAGATCTCTACATCGATATCATGCTCACGGTATTCGCCGTCATGGTAGATGGTGAAACAGTAGGCAGGTTCACTGCAGATAGCTCCCACTGAGCCCATATACTCCCCCATCTTCGGTACGATGTCAAAATAGCTCTCATACCCGGGTACGACCGTCCTCATCGATGCGACGGTGACTTCCGGTAACCGTTTGATACTCACTGATGATCCCATAGCTTCTGGTACTCCTTCTGATGTGATCAGATACTCTTCAAGCCGTGCAAGACGGCTCTCTGCCTGCTCGATCACCCGTCTCTGACGCTGCTGCTGAGCCTTGAGCAGCAGCGTTGCCTGCTCAGGCCTGGTAATGAACTCCCGTACCTCATCAAGAGAAAGACCGAGGTCCTTCAATCTGAGGATCTTCCGTATCATCGGCAGCTGTTCGGTGCTGTAGTATCGATACCCTGTCACAGCATCGATCCGAGCCGGCTTCAGCAGACCGATCTGCTCATAGTATCGCAGCGTCTTCGGGTGATCCGATTGATCTTTGAGAATTCTCCTATCGTATACATCTTCACTCCTGCGCAAGAGATGTATAGAAGCTACACCCTCCCCCAAGGGGAAGGTCAAGCCCATTGTTCATATGTTTCTCATGTTGTGCAGGATCCATCTGAAAGCAGGTACGACTGCTCGCTGTACCTGATGATATGATGAACATTCCAGACGCAGGAGGAAGGGACCTTGCATATCCTGCCTCATGCAGGTACACTTCCCGGGATCGTTCCCTGTATCAGTTGAGCTGTGCTCCTGTGCAGAAGAAAAAGGAGTATGTGATGAGATGGTATGTGGAGGTGCTCAGACAGTATGCCGTGTTCAGAGGTCGGTCGGCGCGAACAGAGTATTGGATGTTCATCATCATCAATCTGGTCATGACCTGCTGCTGGATCTGTTCGATTCAGCACTCCTTGGTGACATGGTCTATGCCTCGGGACCGCTGACCTCCATCTATATGCTGGCGGTGCTGCTCCCCAATCTGGCAGTAGCGGTCAGAAGACTGCACGATACTGGAAGGAGTGGGTGGTACCTGCTGATGCTGCTTATCCCCTTCGTCGGACTGCTGCTGTTTCTGATCCTCATGGCACAGGACAGTCATCCCGGGGACAACCGGTACGGCGCTGATCCGAAACACAGGACAGCAGGCTGAACGGTACAGGATCGTGGGGCCAGATCCTACCAGCAGTTCCTGTCCTGCCTTCATGAGTTGGCTCAGCGATACTGCATCTGCAGCATGCGGTCCTGAGTGCCTCCCGCTGTCCCGTGACCGCAGCAGCTTCACATCCGTGCCAGGCGTACTTTCTCTGCCCGCTGGGACCTCCGATGGATCAGCATGCTCTTTCGCTGCAGTGCCAGCTGCCTCTGGCTCTCCCGATGGATCTCATCGAGTGTTGCCCGTATATGCTCTGGTATGTGATAGTTCAGCTCTTTTGCCAGACTCAGATACCGTACCGCCATCTCTTCTTTGGAATTCCCTTTGATGTTGGACTGCAGGAAGAATCGTTCCAGGATCTCCAGTTCCGATTTAGCATCATGAGCCAGTCTGAACACATGCGCGAGCTCCTTATAGGGAGCTGAACTTACCCCATAGCAGGATATGCAGTTCGCTTCGAACTCTTTTAACAAAATCAACTTGGTCAATAATTCTATAGCCTGTCCATAGCTTTCATGCTCTCGAGTTCCTCTACCCGCTCATAATACGCCAGGGTTTCCTGTGCCAATGATTCTCTCAGTTCTCTGTTCACGACTCGTTTCTCCCTTGATTTGTCATCATCTGTGTAGATTTCCAAATCACCTCTTTGAAGAACTTGCTTTAGTACATGTCATGAAGTTCACTCATAGATTCTTGTAAGGGTGAATTCTTATTCTACACCAACCTCGGTAAATACAGATTACAGAATGCCGATTACCAGAGATTCTTTCATGATCATTGATGAGAGATCACAGCTTCTGAACGTCTCAGGGCTCTTACTGAGAACCCACTCATGCAAGCCCTCATGCTGACATGATCACTCAAGAACACCTCACGAAGCTATGAGAATGGAGATCATGGGAATACTGCCTGGAAGCTTCGGTGAATATCTTGGGAGCTGCCGGTCCGGCAGCTCCCATGTCCTACTTTGCATCAAGCAGTTCGATCACTTTGGTGAACTGAGAGAGATCCGATATGATCATATCGGCATTCCCAAGCAGCTCTTCGTTGAAGCTGGTGGTCAGAGCCACACAGAAGGCCCCTGCCGCTTGTGCGGCTTCGATCCCGTTCACCGCATCTTCTACGACCAGACACTGGTGAGGATCCACCCCGATCTGAGCAGCTGCGAACTGATAGATATCGGGAAATGGCTTCTTCCTCTCTACCTGGAGACCGTTCACTGTCGCATCGAAGAGACTCAGCGGCAGTCCGATCTCTGCAAGGTTCGCCTTCATCTTCACCTCATCCGCACTGGTGGCTACTGCGACCTTCCAGCCCCTGTCCTTACAGATACGCAGGCAGGATCCGACACCGGGGAGTGCTTTGAGCTCTCCTTTGATCACTTCCAGATACAGCTCATAGGTCCGCTTCTTGTCACGCTCAATATCGATGGCAAAACCATACTGGGCGGCGACACCGCCGAGATAGGCATTCTCCCCTGCTCCGACGAACGGCAGGAAATCCTCTTCCCGGACTATGACCCCGTGTTCAGCGAACATGGCCATGGCGGCCCTGCAGATGAACGGTTCTGAATCGGCCAGTACCCCATCCATATCAAAGAGGACGGCCTCTATGGTTCTTCTCATATCGTGCTCCTTCTGTTCATCGTTCACATGGCTATTCTACGGTATCCTCTGCCTGCATGACAAGCTGTATCCGACCGAAGCTGCACTCTTGCATCCCCGCGGATCGTCTTATGCTGCAAGGATTCCCACAGCCATCAGAGAGGCACTGCCCTCTGCATGATTCAGGTATTCACAGAGCAGTTCCTTGTGTTTCAACCCGTTACGGAGTATAATCATAACAGAGAGAGAAGAGTAAAAAAAGTCTATAAGAAAAAGGTACGGAGCTATGAAAAGAAGTATACGAAACACTGCAGCAGGTGCTGTACTGCTGTGTGCTTGTATCGTGTGTGTCGGCTGTGACCTGTTTGAGTGGCATGAGCGATAGACAGCGACGATAGCACAGAATTCACTTGATCTTGAGGCTGTGGACGGGAAGGAACTCGACCTGATGATCCTCAGGAACATCTTCCCCGGATGTATCACCGATGCCCTCGAAGACCAGAGAGCTGCCGCTCGTGGTGCCCACACTCGCTCGGTCTACATCCATACCAGCTATATTGACGACATCGGCACACCTGCCGAGACCTGTGGAGAAAGTACAGGACCCTGCGGGTCCCGGCCGAAGGTCTCGAAGAGAGATATCTGCAAGCCATACAAGCAGACCCATCCGATCATGGATACTTCCTCACGATCGAGAAGGTAGAACACGAGGTCTTCAAAGTCGTGTTCACCACCGTCAAAGAGCTCATCAGTTCGGTGGATCACATAGAGACCACCTTCTATACGGGAGCAGATGACTGGGAGGCCTATGACTCTGCAGTGCTCACTCAGAAAGGCTGGGCATCCGAGCGGGTATACTACTGTGATGATACTATCATGGCAGACAGGACCTCTATCGCAAGATGGTACGACGACGATGCAAAAGGTGCCTTCATGGCACCTGACTACTCCCCTTTCAGCCCTGAAGAGCAGGAACTGGGAGTTGATGCACTGTTCACGATCAATATAGATCGTCTCTACCGCGAGGACTCCAACCATGACCTCGACTACTACTTCAATCGGTTCTGGGATCAGAGAGCGATCGTTCACAGCCCGGATGACTACTCCTCCTTCACCAGGAGTTTCGATTTCCGCACCTCTGATGATGACCAGCCGGGATTCACCTACTCACGCGAGGATGCACTCACCGAGCAGAATGACTACTACACCGAGACCGCGACGACCTCCTACCCTGCGATCCTGCAGATCCCAGAGGGAACCCCGGGACGTGTGGCTGCCGGTATCAGCTACTACATGAGCCTTGGGGATGAGGATCCCGACCAGATCGTCAATGCCCATGCGATCTACCGTGACAGCAGCGGAGACTTCCTCATGAAGGACGTCAAGACGCTCGAGCGTTCGCCTCACAGCGATGTCTACCCATACCTGCACCGACACTACCAGCTCTACTACCTCGATGGTCAGCCCACCTACCACAATCAGCTCTATTACTTCCGCGGGATGACCTGAATGCTGTCAGGGATGCAGGCACAGAGAACTGCGATACCTATGTGTCTTTCATGATGAACGATCGGTTCGGCTACTGGGAGGGGCTCTACCGGATGAGGATCACAGAGGTGACCGGAGACCGGGAGATCGTGCTCAACTCCCGTCTGGTGAACCGATACCTGCATTATCAGGCATTCTTCAACGGCACCCTCTATGAGATCATCCCTGACACGGATGGCAACCTCGACTTCCAGCTGCCGGGAGGCGGAGTCTTCTCAGGACGCGTCTCATCAGCAGGAGTCCTGAGCGGTGTCTACACCGCCAGTGACTGGAGTCAGTACGAACTGCATTGAACCGATCCAGAGGACCGGGAGGCACTCTCATCGTTCACGGTACAGATCCCCTTGAGACCTGACCGGGTACGATCGGGAGCGCCGTATCCTCCTACGGGTAGGCAAGCTCATACGTCCAGCGGCTGATACCGCCGAAATCTACGATATGCGTATACCCCAACCCTTCGAGGATCCCTTTGGCCACAGCAGATCTGTTACCTGATCTGCAGTAGAGGATGATCAGCTCATCACGGTCGACCTCCTCTATGGCGGTCCCGATCACATCTACCGGGATATTGATCGCCTGCGGTATATACCCTCCGGCATATTCCCCCGGAGTCCGTACGTCGATGAGCAGATACGGGATCTCTGCCTCAGAGATGAGTTCCTTGAGCTGCAGGGGATCACGGTAATCCCTATCAGCTGAGACCACCTCTTCCTGACTGCCGCCGGCAGCCAACACCCCCGCGGTGATGAGGAACGACAGGGTCAGGATCTTCAGATAGCTGTGCATATATTCCCTCCGATGATCGATGAGTGTTCGTATGTAGAGAAGAATATACTGACACAGACAGCCGGGTGTCTACCGTATGCGTACAGGAACTGCTGTCTGCCGGGATGATACCGGATTCAGAGCTCTTCCACCCCGGCAAGCAATTGGGCGAGATCCTGCATCTTGAACGGTTTTGAGATACTGCCGTTGAACCCGTACTGGTGGGGGTCAGCGATCACCGGATCCTCAGAGTACCCGCTGGAAGCGAAGATCGGCAGATCAGGGCAGAAGGAACGGATCTGCCTTACCGTCTCCTTTCCCCCCATCCCGCCTGGTATGGTCAGGTCGAAGATCGCTGCGGTGAACCCATGGTCTTCGATCTCACCTGATTCCTGCCTGCTGTGCAGATCGATACACAACTCGAGCACGTCTTTCCCATCGGCAGCTTCCACTGCCGTATACCCCAGGGCAGAGAGCATCTTACCGATGATATCCCTCAGGATCTTCTCATCATCGAGGATGAGTACCTTGCCTGTTCCTCGCTGCAGTGCTGCTGATCCCTTGGCTGCAGTCTTCTCAATCATGACCGATCGGGGAAGATGAATATGGAAGACAGCACCCTCACCGGGTGCAGACTCGACGGTGAGCATGCCGTTATGTTTGGTGATGATCGAGTAACAGGTGGCAAGTCCCAGCCCGTTCCCCTGCTGTTTGGTGGTGAAGAAGGGATCGAATATCCTGCGCTGAATATCATGGGGATACCCTCCCCGGTATCAGCGATCATGATATGGACATAGTCACCCGTCTTCTGCAGAGCAGGATGATCACTGCCGAGATGTACATTCTCCGCTGTCACGGTGATCGTCCCGCCCCGGGGCATCGCCTGCTGGGCATTGATCACCAGGTTGTCGAACACCTGTCCCATCTGATTCTCATCCGCATCGCACAGCCACAGATCATCCTGAAGCTGGTATGAGCAGCCGTGGGACGAGCCTGAGAGGGCAAAGGAGACACTGCTGGTGAGCAGTTCTCCCAGATCGACGGGTTTGAGTGCGGGAGTCCCTCCCTGCGAGAACGTCAGCAGCTGCTGTGTCAGATCCTTCGCACGATGGAAGACGGAGATCACCTCATCGAGATACTCCATCCCGTCTTCACCGGCTGAGATACGCTCCTGAGCAAGCTGTACATACCCGAAGATCCCGCTGAGCAGGTTGTTGAAGTCATGGGCGATCCCGCCGGCAAGGACTCCGAGCGAGTCGAGTTTTGCCGTCTGCTGGATACGTTCCTGCACCAGATACGCCTCGGTCATGTCACGAAATACCAGAACGATCCCGATGATCTGATCATCACGGTTTCTGATCGGAGCCCCGCTGTCTGCGATACTGTATCGCTTCCCCTGTCTGGAGATCAGCATGGTATGGTTCTCAAGCTCGACGATCGCCCCGGTCTCAAGGACCCGGGAGACGGGGTCTCTGCATTCGAGACCTGTCTGTTCATTGATGATATGGAAGACCTCGGTAAGAGGACGACCGGTCGCCTCCGCCTGTGTCCAGCCGGTGAGCCGTTCTGCTATGGCATTGATCAGCACCACCCTGCCTGTCACATCAGTGGTGATCACCCCGTCACCGATACTCCTGAGAGTCACGCTCAACCGCTCCCGATCGAACAGCAGCTCATCCTGGACCTGTTTGATCTCCGTGATATCGGTGATGAAACCCAGCACCTCATGCGCTGAGAGCTTGTACACATCTACTTTCAGATGTGAACTCCTGTGACCCTTTCTGCGCGGCTGTTCCTGAGACCCGAGTCGCTCGCCCTGCTTCAGCTGCACGAACTGCTGATAGTGCGTATCATCGAAGGCAGGGTCGAACAGTTCGAACAGGCTCCTGCCGGGCAGTTCATCACGCATATAGCCGGTCATGACAGCGACAGCACCGTTTGCTTCCATGATCGTTCCCAGTTCATCAGAGACGATGATCCCAACCGGGGAGTTCGCGATATACTCTTTGAATCTGGCCTCATTCTCCAGTGCCTGCCGTTCAGCCTCTTCCTTCTTGTCGATCTCTGTATGCAGCTCGCTGGTTCGCTGCTCGAGCTCCCGGGTCCTCTGCTGCACACGATTGCGGAGCATCACCGACCAGAGCAGGCTCAGCAGCAGGATCACCACGAAGGGGACGAAGATATAGGCGAAGGCCTTCAGCACTTCCAGCAGGGTGACTGACTGCTGTTCATAGGTACCGAACCATTTTGTGGTCAACTCCCGGTAGGTCCCGTCGGACCTGAGCGTGGTAAGTCCTGCAGAGAACCGGGCAAGCAGGAGATCTGTCTCAGCATCAGCGAGACCAGCGTAGTTGTATTCAGGAGTCATGACCTGCTGTCCGACCCTCAGGTCCTCCCAACCGTTCTCCTCTATCCAGTAGAGCGCCGGGATCTCTGCGACCAGGGCACAGTCACCGACCCCTTCAGAAAGGAGCCTGAGGGCTTCCTTCTGACTGGCCACCAGGATCAGCTCTGCATCGATACCCATCTCGATGACCCGATCCTGCATGATATCGCGTTCCATGACCAGCAGCTGCAGACCGGCCAGGTCCTCAAGGGACCCAAGCTCTTCGAACTCACCTCGTCTGGTCACGATCGAATGATTCACCACCGTATAGGGGGTAGAGAAATCAAGATACTCATCACGATCGAACGAGTAGTAGACTCCCTGCACCAGATCGATCTGCTCATTCAGCAGCTTGCCAAAGGTCTCTGACCAGGGGCGAGGATGACCTCCACATCGATACCGATCTCCCGGGCTATGGCCTGCGTCAGTTCCACATTGAAGCCTGCAGGTTCCCCGTTCCCATCAAGATACTCATAGGGTGGATAGTCATGATCCCCGCCTACCAGCACTCGGGCATAGCTGTTCTTCAGCACCTGAAGCGGTCCGAACCATTTGGCATAGAGACGGTCATAGGTGCCATCGGCGATACTGATGGCAAGCCCTTCATTGAGGATATTCAGCAGAGAGGCATCCCCCTCCTGAACCGCGAAACAGAAGGACTGAGAGAAGTCCATGATCGGCTTGCCGACGAACCTGAGATCGGAGATCGACAGGTCCTGCATCAGCTGCAGGGCAAGGAACTGCTGGATGACCACCGCATCCACCTCTCTGGCCGACAGTGCCACGAGGGCATCGGCGAAGGTGTCGGTAGTGATGATCTGTGTCTCATAGGTGGATGCTCTGAGGAACTCCTGAGCATTATCACCGGCCATCACGGCAGTCCTTCTTCCTGTGAGGTCTTCCAGAGAGGTGATGGCAGTCTCATCTTCATGCACCAGCAGTGCCCCGTGCATCGTCAGATAGGGGAAGGTGAAGTCATAGACATCCTCCCGATCAGGAGTACGCCCGACAAGCGGCAGGGCATCGATGGCCCCCACTTCCAGCTGCTGCTTCACCACCGACCACTGATCGATGACATACTCGGTCCGAAAGCCCATCGCATCGAGAGATGCGGACAGCAGCTCTACCGAGAACCCGTCAGCCTCACCGTTCTCATCGACGATACAGTACGGAGGATACCCGATCTCAGAACCTGCACGGATGACAGGCTCTTCAGCAGCGAGGATCCCTGCAGGGCTCAACAGAGTAAGGATCATGATGACTGTACAGATGAGGGGCGTTCTTCTCGTTCTTCCTGCTGCTGACAATGATGCATTCCTTTTTGTACGGGACTCTTCAGTGCTGCTGATCCTATGGTGCTGCGAAATAGACCAGCAGGGGTTCTGACTCCAGTGACAATCGTTGTACACAGACCCTCTGAGAACCGACCTGTTCTCCTGACACTACAGAACTACTCTCATCACTATACCATATATGGCTGCTGTTCTGCATCAAAAATCCGAATATCCATCTGTTGGGACAGGGAACGGCAGCTCTGATCACGATCAGCGAGTCCCTACTCTGCAGGACCTATCCAGCAGTCGTGACCATGGAAGAAACCGGCTGCACGTACCGGTAATCCTTGTGAAACAAACCATACCCATGATACTGTTATCATCATGTTCTCAGGTCTGCAGCTTCTGAGATACAGAGAGGTATCCGCCCCAGCAGACTGAAGCAGTTCCCGTATGAAGAGGCACATCGATGAAACAACTACTTTCTTTGTGTATCACCATCATGCTCGCCGGTTCGCTCATCAGCTGTGAAGACCCGATGTTCGAACCGGTCGTACTGCCGTTCGCCTACGATGGAGAGCTCATCTGGACACAGGAGATTGGACCTGCGGCCTTCTCTCCCCGATACGACCATGCCTCGGTGGTCTATGATGGTGCGATGTGGATCATCGGCGGGTATGACCCGACTGTGAGGGGCACCGAAGACAGCTATCAGGAAGACCTCTGGAGAAGTGTGGACGGCACGTCCTGGGAGCTGATCACCGATTCTTCCCCGCTCAAAGGCAGACGGGGACATGCTGCAGTCCTCTTTGGTGATAAGATCCTCATAGCAGGAGGGTTCGCCGTAGATGAGACGACCGGGGAGCGGAGCTACTGCAATGACGTGTGGACCTACTCTACCACTGAAGGTTGGGAGCAGCTCACTGCTGATGCAGAGTGGAGAGCACGGATGAACCATGCTCTGGTCGCTGCAGGCGATACCCTCTATCTGTTCGGCGGGTTCTATGACGGAAGATACTACTGTGATGACATGTACAAGAGCACTGATGGGACCAGTTGGGAACAGGTGACCGATGCAGACGAAGCACCGGTCCTCATCCCCGGAGCCCGTGCATCGTTCGCCTCCTGCCTTGCAGGGGACGGGAAGATCTATCTGCAGGGAGGCTCCTACTACGATGCGGTCGGCAGTAACAGGGCACGATCAACCCTTCTGGACCTGCCTGGCATCAGCTGTGGGTCTTCGATCCTACCGCTGAATCTGCCGGATGGGTGGTAGGAAAGAACCCGAGCGGGAACGCGACCAGACGAGCTGAGCACGAGCTGGCAGTCTTTGGAGAGAGGCTGTGGATGCTCTCAGGCAAGGCGAATTCCAGTCTGCACTTCTCCAGATATCATGAACTGTATTCCACTCAGGTCTACGACACGATTGAAGAAAGCTGGACTGATGATTCTTCAGGCTCCGGGTTCGGTCCGCGCTACAGCTACACCACAGAGGTCTTCCGCCCGACAGGCTGCGATGAGGACCGCCTCTATATCCTGGGCGGGTTCACCGACAGCAGCGCTGTCAACGACATCGTCTATGCCACCATGGAGAGAGAGTAAGATGAACAGACACTCTGCTGCGATCATCCTGCTGCTGCTGATCCTGGCAGCGTCCCCGATCTCAGCGTTCCCCTACGCCTCGAACGAGCCGATACCGCTGGGCCCCCTGCCGTTCTCCTACACAGGTCTGCCCGATGACTTCCTCTACCCCTCATACCTTGCAGACCCGCTGGCAGTGCATTCACAGATAGCCTTTCGGCAGTACCGGATCGATGAGATCCATCCCGGATCAGACGGGACCGAGGGGCATTTTGATATCACGATAGGGACCCGCTACTCGTTCATGAGGATCTCCCCGACCGGTCATCCGAACCTGGGGATCGAGATGGACTGGGGCATGGGGCTTGCGACGTTCATGGATACGGGAAGGACAGACCTGCTCGGGATAGACGCCATCTACTACTTCGCCCTCTCCCTGAAGCCGGTCGACTGGGCGGCCTTCCGGCTGACCCGCCACCATATCTGCTCGCATGCGGGAGATCAGCTGGACCGTCTGGGAGATGGGTCTGAATTTGTCGATTTCGACCTCAACCCGCTGATACACAGCGGCTCCTTCGTCCGTGATGACTACCTCATCTCGACAACGTTCGAGCCGTTCTTCTTCCTGCGGCCGCTGCTCCCCGAGTTCTCGAAGATCCTTCGGCTCTACGGGGATTACAGTGCCTATCTCCCAGGATCCGATCTGCTCGGCTCTCGTGCCAACTCCCCATCGGCTCATGCCTATATCTGGTACCAGTACGGTGCTGAGCTGGAACTTCCTCTGGCACAGAAGAATCTCGGTTCGGTCTTCGCTGCAGCCCAGATCAGCAGATGGCAGGAATCTGCCTATGCACCGAACTACAGCATCCAGGCAGGCTACATCCTGCCCGACGGTAAATCAGGACAGCGCATGAAGTTCGCTGCCTCCCTCTATGACGGCAGTCGATCATGAACAACTTCCGTAACCGGAGATCGAGGTACTGGGGAATCGTCTTTACCATCGATAAGTGATGAGGGATGAAGGACCTCAGACTATGAGAGTGCTTCACTGCTCACAGTCTGAGATTCTCTGATGCAGGGGTTATCGGTTCTTCTTCTTCTCTTCTTTAGCCTGTTTCTTCTCTTTTGCCGTCTTGAGCGGTTTCTTCTTCTCCGCTTTCTTGGAATCTTGTGACTTTCCCATACGATCCTCCGTTGCAGGATTCTACTGCAGTTCTTCGAATTCTTCAATCACCCACATACCAGAAGGTCAGCGAATCACTCGGTATGGAGAACGGTGATCCGGTCCCCTTCTGACGCTTTTTTAGAACGATAGTCCAACGCGCAGCTGCATACCCGGCAGACTATCGCCGGAGGGTACCGGAAGTAGAGCAAGGGAGATGGGCACATCGGCTGCAGCCTCATCAGAGGCCTGCAGCTGTTCTGCCTCCGGGGGTATCCTCGAGGTGAGGTAGACAGCTGCGGCCTGTCCGGCGACCGCTGAGGACATGACCGCAGTGAAGACCTCAGAGACCCCGAGATCCAGAGCCTCTCCGACGACCATCGTCCCGAACCATCCCAGAAGGGCCCCTCCCAGTCCGCCGACAGTCACCAGACCGGTTCGCATCGGTGTCCATCTGAGGGAATCCCACAGAGAGAGACTCCCTGCAAGGGCAAGATCGGTCACGGCAAGACCGATGGTGCTGGTACGCTTGAGATCACTGCTCTGAGCGATCACCGCTGCCATCCAGTAGTACGCATTAGCCCACGCATAACTGTGCAGGGCAAAGCTTGCCTTCCCCGCAGAGACATCACGATCTCTCAGGGAGAAGTAGGATCCCAGCAGGGAACCGTTGAGGGTCAGCAGCTGACCTCCAAGAAAGACCTTCATCTCTGCATCCTGCCCTACCAGCTGCCCGAGATCGATGATACCATTGAGGTAGAGATAGTTCCCCAGAGATACCAGCTGGGAGGTGGTGATCGCCCAGCTGAGTCCTGAGGTCACAGGATAGTCAGAGGCCATCGCGGCAGACCCGGCAAGACCGAGGGCCACACCGCCGAGCCCTGAGAGACCGATGGTCACTGCGCTCTGATCCAGTTCGAAGATCGTCGGCAGCATCGATGCCGTGTAGGTAGCCGTCGCAAGATTCCCCAGATAGAACGGGACGATCCCTGAGTTATCGACACGGCTGTGCAGATCCTCAAGATACGCTGATGCCTTCGGAGCGAATGGTGACCGGGGGTACCGGTCGACAATTTGCATGAACGAACTCTCGGCAGGGGCTGTCTGCTGTTCTGCAAGTGATTCGAGCCCTTCGATATAGAGCGACACATCCGGCTGCAGGGACTCCTGAGCGACGAGCATCCCCCCCGATCCGAGAACGATAACCAGAGCCAGTGCGCACCATAAGTTCTTTACCATCTTGTACATCCTTTTTGTCATATCTGCCGGCAGCTTGAAAAAGCAGCCTGCTGGAACCTTCCCACAGCATATGGGGTATGATACACGCAGGAGCACCTCTGATCCGGTAACCGGAGAAACTCCAATGACAGGATACCTCCTGATCTGCTGTTCGACATATCGATCATATCATTGAAACAACCGAAACACCAACGGGTTTCATCATTCTGATACGATCCCCCTTCCCCCCGATCATCCTTATCACTACCGCTGCCGATCCCGGTCTCCCAGATAAAACAGCATTCCTCCCTCTTTTTTCCACAGATCGATCATGCAGGAGCTATGCTAAACCGCCATTACCGGTATGATAGGGGTATGTATGACATCATAATCATCGGAGGAGGCGCAAGTGCACTCTTCCTGGCTGCGAACATCACCGATACCCGGGTCCTGCTGCTTGAGAAGACCGCTCAAGTGGGGAACAAGCTGCGCATCACAGGAGGGGGGATGTGCAATCTCACCAACTGTGACGAGCCTGACAGGTTCCTCATCCACTTCGGCAGCCCGCAGCAGCGTACGTTCCTCAAACCTGCCTGATGAACCTCTCCCTGCGGCGACGCAAGTCTGGTTCACCGAACGGGGAGTCCCCTGACGGTCAGGGAGGACGGGAAGGTGTTCCCCCGATCCCTTGATGCCCGAACGGTCATCTCGATGCTCAAAGATCAGGCACAGCAGAACGGGGTAGAGATCACCTGCGATGCACAGGTCACAGAGGTCTCCGTTCAAGATCAGATCTTCACCGTACGAACCGCAGCCCGCTCCTATCAGAGCCTGCAGGTGGTCATCGCCACAGGAGGCATGAGCTACCCTGCCACCGGTTCAGACGGTTCAGGCTACGCCCTTGCCCGGTCCCTCGGCCACACGATCATCGAACCGACGCAGGCTCTGACCTCGCTGGTGATCAAAGACTACGGCCTCTCCGAGCTTTCGGGCAACTCCATCAGAGACAGTCATATAACATGCTTTCATGAACATGAGCAGAGACGCTACCTGCAGGCAGATGGGGATCTGCTGTTCACCCATAAGGGTCTTTCCGGACCGGTGATCCTCAACAGCTCGCGACACATCCGCACAGGAGACCTGATCACCGCATCACTGTTCCCCTCACAGGGAGGGGAGACGGCACGAGAAGAGATGCATCGGGCACTGCTGAGTGATCCGAAGAAGCAGGTCAGTACGATCCTGAAATCCTACGGGCTGATCGGAAGACTGATCGAGCACCTGCTCGATCAGCTGCAGCTCTCCCGGGATGTGCGATGTGCTGAGCTGTCGAAGAAGGACCGGACAGCTCTGGTGCAGCTGCTTGCAGCCTACCCGTTCACCGTATCACGAAAGGGGTATTTCTCCTCATCCATGGTGACTGCAGGCGGGGTATCACTTGCTGAAGTGCAGCGGACGACCATGGGATCACGCATCGTCCCGGGGCTCTTCCTGGCAGGAGAGGTACTCGATATCGACGGTGATACCGGCGGGTATAATCTTCAGGCGGCCTTCTCGACAGCCAAACTCATAGCTGATCACTTCAGCAGGACCCTCGTGACCAGATGAACTGCACACACCTGCTGCGCAGCAGGTGCTATCCTGCGATCCTCTGATGCTCCCTACAGCGGTATGATCTCCTGCTCGACTCCGAGCTTAGTGGCTGACAGCACACAGGAGAGCTCTTCAAAGCGGGGATCGGTCACCCGGGCGAGTTTACTGAGCTCTGAGGGAATGAGTTCATAGCCGTAGGCACGATAGGCCTCATAGGTCTCCAGATCCATATGCCTGAGATCCACCAGACCCCCAGCGATCTTCTGCACCTGCTGGGCGATGAGCAGGCCTGAGGGATCAAGATCACAGAAGCAGGAGAGGTGGACAGAAGATGCGGCAAGAAGCCTGATGAGCTGAGCATCTGCCTGATTGGGGAATCCCCCGAGATAGACGAACCCATGAAAGCCTGAGAGCAGACCGTCGGGCTGCAGATGCAGGCGGTGTACGGCAGTGTAGTAGCTCTCTTTGTTCTCAAGCAGCAGGATCCGTTCATCCTCTCGAGCCGGTCGATAGCACAGGACCTCGGACACGGTGATCAGCGGGAGGGTCACACTGCGGGAGGAGAGGTCCCAGGGTCCCCGTTCTGAGAACTGCAGCGTACCGGGAAGGGCGCAGGTGGTCTCGGGATAGGACCTCTTCAGATCGAGCAGATCCGAGAGCGAAGCTCCCAGCGTGCGGCCGACCAGCCGGTCGGTGCGCCCCAGAATATGCTCTATGCGTTTTGAGTCATGAAAGAGCAGGATGCTCAGCTCACGGATCGTATGGGAACGGGTCCGATCCGGGTCAGCCGCCTCGATGAGGATGAACAGATCATCAAGCAGCAGCTTGAGCAGCTGGAGCTCTCCTGCGCCCTGTACCTTGAAGAGTTCGGTGGTGATGGCCTGATCAGCATCGAGCTGATCGATCAGTGCAGCTCTCAGACGTACAGACAGAGGTTCATGGACTTCGATCTGCTGCAGATGATCAAGGATCTGCTGTGCGGCCCCTCTGGGGTGGAGCACACCGGTGAACCCATAGAGTGCCTCTGCAGAATCGAGATAGATCGCCTCGATCTCCTCACCGGTACGATAGCGTTTCCATCTCGCCTCGATGATCCCCCTGCTCTCCAATTCCAGCAGCGCATCGAGAAACGCATTCTTGGCCTCAAAATCTTCAAGAGTCTCAGGGAACCTGCGGTACCAGTTCCCTACCCTCAGCCTCCTGCCCCCGCTGAATGCAGCAGATGAAGGATACTTCTGCATCAGGATCGTGCAGATCTCATCAAGATATTCTCTCACATCATCCTCACTGCGCTGCCGGCTCCTGCAGGATCCGGTAATCCCGGATGCAGGCCCGGTAATCTTTTCTCAGGATCAGGTTGATTCGGTCCACATGCGGGGCGATCGTCTCGATCTTCTCTGTGGGTACCGCAGTAAGCACCTGGATGCCCATGTTCTTGAAGAAGTTGAGCATGTTCCCGATCCTGTCATCATCCATCTTGTTGAAGGCCTCATCGAACAGGACCAGTCGCACCGCCTGATCATCATCCTTGAAGAAGCGGTAGAACGACGCGGCTATCGCCACATAGTAGGGGGTCTGGGTCTCACCCCCGACTTCTCCCTCAGACTCTTGCTCAGTGACGACTCAAGGATCTTCCCGGTCTTCTTCACGATCGTCGCGGTGTGCCGTATGCGGATGTCATAGGTATAGTAGGTACGGTAGTCACAGATCTCCCGGACCTCTTCGGAGTCCAGTTCGTGTTCGAGGATGCTGTCGAACAGCGTCTCGATGCTCTTTCGCTGTCCGTCATCGACCATCTGATCGAACAGGGTACCCTCATACTCCCTGATCTGTGCAGCATCGGAGATCACCGAGAGCAGCTGGCGCTTCTCCTGTTTCTGCTCGAGGTGAACCGGTACTGATCCTGACCGAAGGTCATCTCCTTCAGGATACTGTTGAGTTCTGAGAAGCTCTCTTTCGCATCGATGAGATACTCATTGAGCCGTGAGACGAAGTGTTCCTTGAACTGCCTCTCTGCCTCTTCCCTCGCGCCGGTGATCTTCTCACGGTACTGGGGGAGCTCGGTACGGATGTATCGCTGCAGGGTCTGGTTGAACTGTATGGACTGATCCCCATCGACGGGCATATAGGTGTTGTGTGTCCGGTTATAGGCCTCCTTTCCCGCTCTGAGCACTCTGCGTGCTTCAGTCAGGCGTGTGGCAGTGCCTTTCTTGGTCGTGCTGATACTCGAGAGCTTCTTCTTGAGCTCTTCGGTCTCAGTCTGTGAAGCGGTATGCTTCTGATAGAACTGCTCGAACTCCTTCTCCAGCTCCTCATGAGAGAGCAGGAACTGCTTGTACTCCTCCACTGCTGCTTCCAGCTGCAGCTGCAGCTCCTCGTATGAGATCTCCAGACCTTTGAGACGCTGATCCAGCCGCCCTGTCTGCATCAGCTGTGCATCGAGTTCATGCTGCAGGGTATCGAGCTGCTGCTTGATCTGCTGCAGCACCAGCTTGAGCTCATCGAACTCACTGGTATCGATCTGCGCGATCTGCCGCTGTACCTCAGAGAGCTCGGCGGTATGCCTGCTCTCGGACTCGAAACAGCCCTCCAGATTCAGCAGACGATGGACAGCATCCTTTGCCCGCTCATGCATGGTGACATGGAGGATAGTTCCTCGAGTTCCTGCTGAGCCTTCTGGATCTCTCCTTCGAGTTCTTTCAGCCGTGCCCTGATACGCTCCAGCCGCTGCTTCTTCGCAGATGCCCCGATGAACCACCTGCTGTAGATAGACTCCTTGATCCGGGATGCGGTCTTACCGGAATACTTCATGCACTCGATCGTGACCGCTTTCTCATGATCCTTCAGGTGAGCGAGGGAGGACATCATCACATCCCCGAGCAGATAGGAGCAGTACCGCCTGGCCAGAGGAGAATGGGCTTCCACGAGTCTGCGAGCGACCCCGGTCTGATCTCTGATCGGGTCATCCGTGAGAGGTGCGGGATACCTACCCCGGCGATCGATCTGGGCAGCCGGTCGTAGATCTCGACAGCCTTCTGAAAGGAGTGCTCTTCGACCAGGATGTTGAACCGCTGGGTATTGAGCCAGCCTTCGACGGCGTTCTGCCACTCAGGCCGCAGGACTTCCAGCATGTCCGCAAGCACGAAGGCCTCTATGCCCTCTTCTTTGAGCGCCTTCTGCAGCATCTGGGTGTTCTCCGGATACCGAAGGATCCCCCGTGAGACCTCATACTCCTCCTGATGGAGTTCCCTGGATTCCTCGATGAGCGTAGCGCACAGCTGTTCCTGCCGGTCATGATCCTTGAGATACTGTTTGTACTCCTGTGAGATCCTGCTGATCTCCGCCTCAAGATCCTCTCCCAGAGGTCGGTCAAGCAGTGCTTCGATCTGTCCCCTGGTGGTCTGGAAGGTATCTATCTGCCTGCGGTCCTCAAGGAGTCTCTGTTCCAGCTCATCTTTGTCCCGGGTGAACTGCAGATACATGCGGTGGGTATCGTTACTGCTCAATGCGGCATGTGCCTCATCATAACGATGCTGCAGGTTCCCCTTGAGCTGCTGGTTATCGGCCATCTGCTGCTGAAGCAGCTGCAGAGCATGCTCGGTCTTCGCATGCTCCTCCCGGTTGCTCCTCTGGCGGTTACGCCCGATCTCGACCGGGAGCCGCTTCTCCAGATACTCCTGTTTGAGCACCTGTGCATAGAGCTGTTCGGTGTGCAGCTGCTGCTGTGCGATCTGCTCGAGCTGAGCGATCTTCTCTTCCATCAGCAGAGCTTCCCGTTCGGCCTCTTTATAGTTGAGCAGGTTCTCCTTCATGGCACTGATGTCGACCTGTCGTTCTTCGAGGATGTAGTCACAGACGAACCGGTCTACCGAGTGCAGTGGTCTGAACGAGACGGATCTGATCAATGCCTCGAAGTAGGGATTGAAGGCTGCGTTCTTCCTGTGCACATGCAGCAGCTGGGTCAGTCTGCTGTTGTATTCGGTCTTGGTCTTGCAGACGGTCCCCCGAGCTGTTTGATCTGTGTCTTGAACGTCCTGGGGATCAGCATCCGGCTGCCTTCAGCGATCGAGACATCTTCCAGCCTGCCGTGTCCGAGCAGCCAGAAGTGCTCCTTCAGCTCCGATGCTGCCGAGGCCTCCACCTGCACCCCGGCGATGAAGGTCTTCTCAGTGTCCTGGAACTCCAGCATGATATGGGTGATCGTGTCATTCCGGTAGTATTCGAGTCCGGCAGCACCGATCTTGCACCGGCAGTACCCTTCGAGCGTCCGTTCGGTACGGACCTCAGCTGCAGCGGCATTGAATCGGATCTTCCGGATATCGGCAATGAGTGCATACTGGATCGCATCGATGATCGTGGACTTCCCGCTGCCGTTATCGCCGGCGATCAGGGTGGTCATATCGAGGTCGATCAGTACATCATCGAAGTAGTGCCAGTTCACCAGTCGTACTCTATGCAGTCTCAGCATCGGTGTGTCTCCTTGGGTTCTCACAGTCCCTGCATCGTGATCTGTTACCGGTCATAATCGCCATCTTCCTCATCGAACCTGATATCTTCCGCATCATCGTCTATGCGCTCGTCGGGTTCGTCGGTCGCCGATCGAGAAGCCCCCGCGTCCGGCTGTTTCCCGGAAAGCCGTGCGATACGGTCATAGACATCATCTATGACCTGGCTGTCCACCACGAAGGCAAGAGAGGGATAGAGCACGATCAGAGTCTCAGGATCCAGCTCATCACCCCGGACCAGGATCAGCTTCAGTGCTTTGAGGGTATGCAGGACCTCCCTCATGCGGGTCTTACCCAGCATCCGGTCTGTCAGGATCTTGTACTTCTCATGGAACTCACACTGCCTGACCGTATGCTCCTTCTGCAGAGAGATCACATGCTGCTTCTCTTCATAGAGCAGCCGAAAGATCAGCAGGGACAGGGTCTCCTCCAGATTGAGCGAAGTGCTCACCGCTGAGGGTCCTCCACAGGCGATGATCCCGAGATGTTCATCTTTTCTCAGGTGCAGTTCCGCATACGAAAGGTAGGCTTCGACGATCCGGTAGTTACTCATGACGAACCGGTAGAGTTCCTTGTCCTTGTCGATCTGTTTGATGATGAATGTCGATGAGAGCAGCACCTGGATCGCACGGGCGAAGGTGCTCTGCTGCTGATCGGTCATCAGGTGCAGGGCTTCGAGTCTATGCTCCATGATCTATCTTCCCTTTTGGTATGAATCGGTGTTCGAGGAACTCGTAGCGTCCCCAGCGTACCGGTCTGTCTCCCCATACCACCGTGTATGGGAACCGGTGTTCGCGTCCCTCTGCATAGGCTGCCGCATAGATCACACGAACAAGATCCTCCATACTCCCGATGAGTTCGGTCGCTTCTGTGGGGGAACCGTCGGCATGACAATGCTCAGAGAGGAATGCGCAGATCTTCTCATGGTTGAGCTGATGAGCTATCCTCATACGCATCTCCAGCTCGATCTGTTCCATGTCATCTTCAGGGACCGAAGGCTTCTCTACGGTCATCTCAGCCTGTCGTGAGACCCTGGGGGTGAAGAGCGAACGGTCCTGGACAAGAGCGGTCCTGCGAATATTGGGACGCAGCAGCAGATAGGCAGTCTCCTCTTCCTTCATCCCCCTGATGATCTTCTGTACCTTCCCCTTGAGCGATGCATCGGCATAGACCTGTGCCTTGATCTTCTCTGTCGAGATCCTTGAATACTGCCGGTTCTTATCATCGATCTCCTCAAGGATCGGGTCGATGTTCCGCAGTTCATCACGGATCTCACGAAGCATGCTGCACAGGGAGGCATGGGCCTCTTCTTTGGTGCAGCCTCTCATGACCGACAGCTTATGAGCCGACTTGAGCAGCCAGATGTCCTGCTGCAGCAGAGCATTGATCTGTGAGGTGATCAGGGGGCGGTACTTGGAAAGGTTGTCGGAGGTCTTCAGCCGGTTATAGGCCTTATCGACGATCTCATGCATATAGAGATCATAATGGATGTGCAGCAGATCCCTGACCTCGGCATCTTCGCTGAACATGCTCTCGATATGAGTCTTCATGTTCTGCGAGAGGGTCTTCAGGGACTCTATCAGTCTTCTTGTATGATCGAGCCCGATGAGCACCGCGTGAGCTCCCTGTTCCTCCACCGCATCCGAGCAGATCGCTGAGTAGATACCGATCACATGGCTCTCATACTCCATGCTCGAACCTTTCACCGTCTCAGCGATCGCCGTATAGAACAGGCGTGACCACATGGTGATGTTGATCACCTCAGTGTAGTCTGCAAGGATCTCCTCGCTCATCCACCCGCAGGAGATCAGTCTTCTGAGGAACATCGATGCGATGTTCCGTGCGAACGTACCGGCATTCCCGATCTGTGTCCCGGCAGATTCATCGGAGGGGACATAGGACAGACCGCTCACAGCCGACTCCTCAGGGTCATCGAAGAGTTCTGAGGGGTGTGAGAGCAGCCCTGATCGTTCCGTGATATATTCGGTGAAGGATCCGATCACCAGTTCCCGTTCCACCCCGGTGCTGTAGGTCTCGAAGAGCCGGTAATAACACAGCAGCAATTCGCTGTAGTGGACCTTGTGCTTTGAGGCAAGCGGGGAGAAGAATGATTCGGGGACCTCTGAGAACAGTGTCTTTGCCATATCATGTCATACTACCAGAATAGCCTGCAGGAGACAACTGCAATGGTGCACAAAGAGAAGCTGCACGTGCAGGAAACAGGCTCTCATCCTCTGTTCAGGATCTCACCTCGAACGGCGGACACAGTGACAGCGGTAGTCCGTGCAGAGGGTCCCGGTCACCAGAGGTGCAGCACATGGCCGCTCTTCAGTGCCCGCTGCTCCTGTCTACAGAGGTGTATCACCTTCGGCATACTCATCTGCGATCTTCTTCACCTTCATCAGAGTCAGATCCAGATGCCGCTCCATGACGGCCTTCGCCTGTGCCCCGTCGTGCATGATCAGCGCTTCGAGCATCAGATGATGGTCGGTGCAGCTGGTCTCGATACTGCCGCGGACATAGCCGGTCTTCTCGAAACAGCGCACGAGCAGATCCCACATGTACTTATACAGTGAGATGATGATCGTGTTCTCGGTCGCATCGATGATGGACTTGTGCAGCTGTACATCCAGAAGATTATAGGCATCGATGTCATGCTGCTCTGCCTTCTGGTCAAGCTGATCCACAATCGATGCGAACCGGGAGATGAAGCCCTTGGGCGGGTCCTGTGCCACATCGAAGATGGACTGGGACTCGATCATCCTTCTCGTGAGGGTGAGATCCACCAGCAGGTGCTTCATGGTGGGGAACTTGAACACGAACGATCCCATGAGGGTCTCCAGGAAATATTCCAGATTGCTGTGCTTGACGAAGACGCCCTTCCCTGCCGGGTCTCGACCATCCCCCGTGATTCCAGGGATCTGACAGCCTCCCTGATCGAACGGGTCCCCACATGCAGTTTCTGTGACAGTTCTGCCTGAGACGGGAGCATATCACCGGCCTGGAGCTTGTTCTCGATGATGATCTGCTCCAAGGCCTGTGTGACTTCATCTGAGAGTTTCTTTCGTTTGATGGGAGGTATATCTTTGATCACTGGCATGCCCTTTCTGCGTATCTTGTATGATAATCAGTATAAGCCAATAACCACTTATGTCAAGAGTTAAAATTTATTGTTGACTTATGACACAAGTCATAATACAATGACCATACAGTTGATAACAGCTGTGTATGATTCACTTATCAAAGGAGCATGTAATGAACAGATTCTCAGCTATTCTTCTTGTCTGCATCCTGGCAACCGCATCGGTGTTTGCCGCAGGACAGCAGGAAGCATCCCAAAACCCATAGAGATCAATTTCTCGAGTGTCAGCGTACCCGGAGATGCCCACACAGAGGCTATGACCGTCTTCAAGAATGAACTTGAACGACTCTCTGACGGGACGATGATCGTGAACGTCTACCATTCAGGTCAGCTCTACTCACAGGAAGGCGAGCAGTCTGCCGTACGTCAGGGCACCGTGGACATGGTCTACACCAGTGCTCCATGGCTTGCAGAGTTCATCCCCTACCTCTCCATGTTCTCCGCCGTCTACACCTTTCAGGGGTATGACCACATGACCAGTGTACTGAACGGGGAGATCGGACAGAAGATCTTCGATGATGTGGTAGCTTCACAGGGGATCAGACCCCTCGCAGCCTACTATCTGGGGACCAGACAGTTGAACCTGGTCGAGAAAGTCGGTCCGGTGCGGACTCCTGAGGACATGGCAGGCGTGAAACTGCGAACTCCGGGAAGCCCCTCATGGCTGGCACTCGGTAAAGCTCTGGGCGGTAACCCCACTCCCATGGCCTTCAACGAAGTCTACATGGGCCTCAAGACCGGGGCTGTAGAAGGACAGGATAACCCCCTTGCCACCGATAAGAACGCGAAGTTCTATGAGGTGACCAAGTACATCGTCCTCACCAACCACGTAGTCGACTCCACCTGGCCTACGATCAATGAGAAGAAGTGGCAGTCCTTCACCGATCAGCAGAAAGCATGGGTCATGGAAGCGATCGACACCTCACGAGCATTCTGTGATACCAGGAACATCGAAACAGAAGAGGGCATCCTTGATTTCTTCAGGGGTGAAGGCATGATCATCATCGAAGATCCGGACATCCCCGCCTTTGCCGAATATGCTCGGAACTCCTATCTCACTGAGAGCAAGGATATCTCGAAAGACTGGGATATGGATCTGTATGACAAGGTCCAATCTCTGGTACGATAACCCCGACCCGTTCGAACACAGCTCCGGCATCAGCTGCCGGAGCTGTATACTACACATGAGGTGACACATGACCTACTGGCTCAAGAAAGTCGGGAAGATCGCCGTTGATACGATAGAAGTCTATATACCGTTCATGGCCTTCCTTGGACTGTTCATCATCTTCATCCTGGGGATCGTGTTCAGGTATTTCTTCAGACCCCTGACCTGGACCCTGGAACTCTCACTGCTCTGTTTCATCTGGACAGCACTGCTCGGTGGCATCTATGCCAAACGGGACGACTCTCACGTCATGTTCACCATGGTCTATGACGCTGTCAGTCAGAAGACCCGGCTGTGGATGAGGATCATCGGGAACCTGCTGCTGGTGATCTCGTTCTCCATCGCCTTCCTGCCCTCTGTGCGGTATGTCCTGTTCATGGGGTACAAGAAGTCAAATGTGCTGAAGATCCCGATGGATCTGGCATTCTCGCCATTCATCATCTTCCTGGCGTTCATGATCGTACGCTACGCTATCGATGTCTATCATGACATCAGACTACTACTGAAGGGGAGCTCATCATGAATCTGGCACTACTGGTCTTCCTGATCTGTTTCATCCTGATCTTCGTCATCAGGATACCGATCGCCCCGGGCATGCTCATGGCCTCGATCTTCTATTTCGCCATCGCACAGAGTCCTGCCGCTGATATAAGCATGGCTGCAAGTCAGTTCCTCACCAATATGAACTCGAAGTTCGTCCTGATCGCCGTTCCGCTCTTCGTCTTCATGGCAGAGGTGATGAACACCGGTAAGGTGACCGATATGATCTTCGATTTCGCCAACGCCGTGGTCGGACAGCGACGGGGAGCCCTGGGGCACGTGAACGTCGTAGCTTCGATCATCTTCTCCGGTATGACCGGGTCTGCCCTTGCCGATGCATCGGGACTGGGCATGATGGAGATCAAGGCGATGAATGATAACGGGTATGACAGGGGATTCAGCAGTGCCATCACTGCAGCATCCGCTACCATCGGCCCGATCTTCCCGCCCAGTATCCCCATGATCTTCTATTCGATGCTCTCGGGAGCCTCGATAGGGGCCCTGTTCATCGGAGGCATGCTGCCGGGGATCCTCATCGGCATAGCGCTGATGATCTACATCGCCATCATCGCCCGGGTGAGGGATTACCCCAAAGGGGCGAAACTGGCTCTGAGAGAGATCCTGGGGATCACGGTGAAGGCCTTTCCCGCTCTGCTTTCGGTCCTTGTCCTGCTCGGGGGTATCTATACGGGTATCGTCACCCCGACAGAGGCCGGTGCTCTTGCTGCACTGTATGCCATGATCGTCTCGCTCGTGGTCTATAAAGCCATGGGGATCAGGGATCTCGGGACGATCATTCTCAAGACCGTGAAGACCACCGGGACCCTGTCACTGCTTGTCGGTACTGCCTATGCCTTCTCCTATATCGTGGCTATCGAGCATATACCCGATCTGGTGGCAACCTGGCTGCTGACAGTGACAGAGAACAAGTACGTCCTGCTGCTGCTGATCAATATCGTGTTCATCATCCTCGGCATGTTCATCGATACCATGGCGATCACGCTGGTGTTCATCCCCATCGTGCTCCCTCTGGTAAATGCCCTGGGGATAGACCTGGTACACTTCGGTGTCCTGATCACCCTGAACATGATGATCGGACTGTCGACCCCGCCCTTCGGCATGCTGCTGTTCATCGTCTCGGGCATTTCCGACACACCGCTGATCCAGGTGATCAAGGAGATCCTGCCGATGCTGCTCGTTCTGTTCATCGTACTGTTCTTCGTCACCTATTTCCCACCGATCGTCACATTCCTGCCCAACCTGCTGGGCATGTGATCATACGCAATAGAAGGAGTCTGCATCCATGATAAGAAAACCACTAGTCTCCGGGGTCTATCCCACCATGATAACCCCGTTCAATACCGACAGGAGCATCGACTATGGTGCCCTCAGGTCGCTGATCGAATGGTACAGCGACCGGGGGATAGACGGGCTGTTCGCCGTCTGCCAGTCGAGTGCCATGTTCGAACTCTCAAGACGGGAACGCACGCAGTTGTGCTCACAGACCGTGGCATACTCTACCGGTCGCTATCCAGTCATGGCTTCAGGTCATGTGGCCGACACCCTCGCAGATCAGATCGACGAACTCAAGGCGATGGCTGACGCCGGGGCAGATGCTCTGGTGCTGGTCTCGAACAGACTCGCTTCGTTCGATGAACCTGATGAGGTGCTGCTCAAGAATCTTGATACGGTCATCAGCGCGCTCCCCGATGATATCCCGCTGGGAGTCTATGAATGCCCTACCCCGTACAAGCGCCTGCTGTCGACCGAAGTACTCTCTTCGATGATCGCATCCGGGCGTTTCGAGTTCGTGAAGGACACCTGCTGTGATACGGCACTGATCGAAGAACGGGCAGCCCTGGCAGCAGGTACGCAGCTGAGACTCTTCAATGCGAATGCCGCAACGCTGCTGTTCAGTCTTCAGCAGGGGTATGCGGGCTACAGCGGCATCATGACCAACTTCCATGCTGATCTCTATCACCGCATCTGCCATGACTGGCAGGAGATGGGTCCTGATGCTCAGACGCTGCAGGATTTCATCGGACTGGCTTCGATCATCGAATACCAGAGCTATCCGGCGAATGCGAAGTATGCCTGATGCAGGAGGGAGTCCTGAAGAACACCGTCTGCAGGCGAACTGATGCCCTGCACAGCCGTCTGACCGAGTCACAGATGCTGGAGATCGATCAGTTCCGTGCGGTCTCAGCACGGATGAGCGAGCTGTTCGGCAGATGATCGGCTGAACCAGAGGATGTGCTGCAGATCCCTCCACCGGGAGCATCTGCAGCACCTCTGCCATGCACTTCCTCTTTCAGAGCCTGCTCTGATGCAGTGACTGCAGGATCCCCTGTCAGGCACACCATCAACGATCCCCTCCCCTTGAACCTCTCACCTCGTTCCCCACAAGCTCAGCAAGAAGCCCTTCGATCACCTCCGATAAGGGCTCTGCCCTGTTCAGGTCCACCACGATGGCATCATCGGGTTCCTCAAGTGCTGAGAACTGACTGTGAAGAAGGGAGGCTGGGAAGAAATGATCGGTGCGCATCGCAAACTGCCGTTCAATGGTCTTCAGATCACCCTTGAGGTAGATATAGCGTACCGAAGAGGTACTGCCGAGCAGTTCCCGGTAGGAGCGCTTGAGCGCTGAGCAGGCAAGCACGATACCCCGGGTCCTGCCCTCTTCCGCGATCAGTGAGGCAAGTCTCCTGAGCCAGGGTAATCGACTCTGATCATCGAGCGGTATCCCCGATGCATCTGTTCGATACTCATGCTGTCATGTTCATCATCGGCATCGATGAACAGGTAGTCCATCCGTTCTGCGAGCAGTCGGGCACAGGTCGTCTTACCGGACCCCGATACCCCCATCACGATGAGCGTCTCTGCACTCTTTTCCATAGCTCGATCATACCACAGGCAGGTCGATCGGTGAATCACAAGCTGCTTTTTGATAATGAATATCAAAAATCTTAGTATTTTTAGCATATGCCACCTTGAATATTGCGCTCTGCAGTGTGATACTTGACTGGCAGATCATCATGACTGTGTATAAAAACGTTAAGGAGCTTAGTATGAGAAATATCGATGTCCTGGTTGTCGGAGGCGGTGCTTCAGGGCTGCAGGCAGCCATCACCACAAAGTCCACCTACCCGGAAAAAGAGGTCGTGTTAGTCAGACGTGAACCGAAGGCCCTCGTTCCCTGTGGTATCCCCTACATCTTCGGATCACTGGAGAGCAGCGACAAGAATATCATGCCTGACACCCTGCTGACCCAGCTGGGTATCGAGATCATCATCGATGAGATGACCGAGTTCGATCCTGAAGATCATGAATGCACCTTCACCAGCGGCGTGAAGTTCTACTATAAGAAACTCGTACTGGCTACCGGTTCGATCCCGACCAAACCCAAATGGCTCAAAGGCGCCGAACTGACTCATGTCTATACCATCCCGAAGAACAAGGTCTATCTTGATCTCATGGTATCGGAGATACAGCAGATGAAGAAGATCATCGTCGTAGGCGCCGGGTTCATCGGTGTCGAAGTCTCAGATGAACTGAACAAGAAGGGCTTTCATGTGACCCTCGTCGAGCTTGAGAATACCATCCTCAGCAGAGCGTTCGATCCTGAGTTCGGTAAGATAGCCACCGAGCATCTGATCGAACGCGGAGTGCATGTGATCACCGGGAAGGGGATCAAAGAAGTACTCGGAACCGACGGGAAAGTCTCAGGGATCTCACTGACTACCGGAGAGCAGCTTGATGCCGATGCAGTGATCCTCTCCATGGGGTACTCACCCAACACCAAGATGGCAGCGGATGCCGGCCTGGAACTCAACGAACTGGGATTCATCAAGACCTGTGAGTACATGAGAGTGCTGCCGTGCACTACCGATATCGTAGCGGTCGGTGACTGCGCGGAGAAGCGGGACTTCATCACCAGAAAACTGGATGCCACCATGCTTGCATCCACCGCATGTGCTGAGGCACGGATCGCCGCCATGAACCTCTACACCCTCAGTCCCTGTAAGCCGTTCAATGGGACGATCGCCATCTATGCCACTGCCATCGGAGAACATGCCTTCGGTACCGCAGGGATCACTGAGACCCGTGCCCGAAATGAGAACTTCGCGATCGTCAGCGGCAGTTTCACCGGGATCGATACCCATCCCGGCAACCTTGCACATACCCATAAACAGACGGTCAAACTGATCGCTGCTGCCGACTGTGGGATGATCCTCGGTGGTGAGGTCTACGGAGGGTTGAGTGCCGGAGAACTGACGAACGCCATAGGGTTCCTGATTCAGAACAGGGTCACGGTGAAGACCCTGCTGACGATGCAGATCGGCACCCAGCCGCTGCTGACCGGATCACCTGCAGGATACCCGCTGATCAAGGCTGCTGAAGTCCTTGTGAAGAAGATGCGATAACACACGACCTGCAAGCCCGGGACTGCTGAGTACATCGATACTCAGCAGTCCCGGGTCCTGTATCACAGAACGATCGCTGTCTTCTGAACATGCTGCTGCAGCTGATCCATTCCTGTCAGTTCGCCGGGATGCCGGCTGACCACCTCGATCGAGGAGCGCGGGAAGGCGGCTCGGATCCTCTGCACATAGGGGGATGACCTGCCGGCCTTATTGAGCAGGACTCTGTGTACCGACAACCCCAGCACTTCCAGCTCCTGCCTGATCATCAGACTCTCAGCAAGACTCAGTTCATCCTCATTCATCACCAGATCGATCTCGGTGGTACTGCTGTCCTCAAGAAAGGCAATCAGCGACCGATAGCGATCACTCATGGTCATCAACCGTGCATAGACCGGATCCTCCTCGAGTGTCGCCATCTGCTCCTTACGTATCTTCGCCACCCCGTTCTTCTTGCTGATGATCTGTCTTCGCATCTCGACCAGACGGCTGATCCATTCCAGATTGACTTTCGGCAGGGCCAGCATCTTCAGTGTCAGTGCAGTCGGCGGGGTATCGATGATGATCTGCTCATGTCTGTGATCCTCATAGCAGCGCTGCAGCACCAGCAGCGCTGCATGCTCTTCCATCCCCGGGGCATGGGAGAGGATCGAGAAATAGCTGTCGATGTTCAGTGCCTGCTGATAGTGGTAGATCCCTTTGAGCTCTGTGCGGATGCTCTTCAGGTATGCTCTGATCATCTTCTGCTTATCTGATTCCCTGATCGTCAGTCCCGGCATGATGCGGGTCCCCCGGGAACTCAGCGGCACGCGAAAGATGTCATGAAGATTATGTGCCGGATCCATGGAATCAAGCAGGGTATCGATACCGCCTGCCTGAGACCTCACGGCTTCGAGGGAGGCACAGGTCGATTTCCCCACCCCTCCCTTTCCGATGAAGATCCGCACACTCGCCATCTATGGTTCCCCCATGATGCTGGCCAGTTCACTCAGCCCGTTCCCCGTCTGAGATGCCCGAAGGAGCATCAGCTCCAGATCCCCACTCATCAGGGGCAGCAGCTCCAGCGTGACTGTGATCGGCGGAGAGGGAAGCCCCACGGCATTGCCGAAGAGCATCAGGGCAAAGGAGTGCTCCATCTCACGCGCCTCGTACTCGATCTGGGCCGTCGCCTTGTGCATGGCAGCTTCCCCGAACCCCTGCAGAAACCCTCTGAATGACTGCAGCAGCCTAAGAAGATAGTTCATCATCATGTACCCCGAAGCTCTTGAGATCCCGTTCATAGCTCGTTCTCACCGGAAGGATGGTATAGATCCCGTACAGTGCCGACAGCACGCTCATATATAGATGCACTACATAAATCACCCTATAGTAGGAATACACGGCACAGAGTGATCCGATGCAGACAGAGAGGATGCTCAACTTCTGCATACGGATGAAGTCCTTCACCGGTAATCCTCCGCTTCGCATCCCCCGGGCATAGAACAGAAACCTCAGCAATACCGGGAGTGCGACAGAGAAGGTCACCGCAGCCATGAGGCATATCATGGAGAGGACTCTTCCCGGATCAGAGGGGACAGGATCAGCACCCCAGAAGTGATGTACAGCCAGTACCGAGAGCACTGCTGCGACCGAAATACCGATGACTGATAGAGCATACCACCTGATCGACCGTACAGCCCCTTCGAACTTCATTGCCCCCTCCTTCGATGTGATGCCCGTACGGTCTGCATGCAGGCCGTGCGGGCTGTTCTTCGTCCTCACGCCTCAGCTGAGACGCTCTTCAGTTGTTTTCTGCTCAAGGCCCGTATACTCTCTACGGCAACGAACACGACGATGACGATGATCACCAGGTTGATCATTCCCAGAAGCACTTTGCCTCCGGCTACATAGCCAGCTTCATTTTCGATCAATGCCCAGAGGGTCATGAACAGCATGAAGACAGCAGGCAGCAGGGTCACCAGATAACTCTTTCCCCCGTGCTCTTTCAGATACACCGATGCGGTGAACAGGGCAAGGGCAGCAAGAGTCTGGTTGTTGGCTCCGAACAGAGGCCAGAGGGCCAAAGCCCCCTTACCATCCACCCCGGTGGAGAAGGCAAGCAGACCTGCGGTGAGCAGCGCAAGGATCGTAGCTCCGTACTTGTTGATGAAGAAGTTCTTTGATTCTGAGGCCCCCACTCTGTTGGCTCCCAGCAGTTCCTGGATGACATACCGCTGCAGTCTGGTCGTCGTATCAAGGGAGGTCCCGGCAAACGATGCCACGAACACCCCCATGATGATCAGACCGAGGAACTTGGGTATGCCAGATAACTGATCATATTCGCAGAACCTTCCACGAAGGCCCCGACCTTTGCCGCAAGTCCTGATGCGGCACCCCAGGATGCATAGTGTTCAGACCACTTGGCGATACCGGTAAGGGCACCGACCTCTCCCCGTGCGGCCAGACCTATCCCAGCTGCAGTGGCCACGATGACCAGGACGGCAAGAGCTCCTTCCATGAGCATGGATCCGTATCCTACGAACATCGCATCATCTTCGTTCGCCACCTGCTTCGCAGTCGTACCCGAGGCTACCACCGCATGAAAACCGGAGATCGCCCCGCAGGCGATGGTGATGAAGAGGAACGGCCACATCGAAGGTGCACCTTCCGGTGAGACCTGGATAGCAGGTGCTGCGATCTCAAGACCGTTGAACGCTGATACGAACACCCCAAGGACCAGAAGCCCCATGGCGATCAGCAGCTGCCAGGCATTGATGTAGTCTCTCGGCTGCAGCAGGGTCGTGACCGGCAGGGTCGATGCGACGAAGGCATAGATGAACAGGATGATCGTCCATGATCCGGTATTTGGCATGGCTCCGATCGCCGGCATGTTGATCGGCAGGAAGTGTCCGAGCACCACCGTGATGTACATGGCTGTCACAGCCAGTACGGTCACTCCGGTCACCCCCACCTGTCTCTTATAGATAGCCCAGCCAAGCAGAACAGCTATGGGAATTTCCATCCACACCGGGAATACCGCTTCAGGGTACATGCTGAAGATCACGGCGATGATCATTCCCAGGATGGCAAGAAACAACCACAGCTCGATGAAGACGATCAGAAAGAATGCGAACCGTATTCTTTTACTGATGTACTGTGCAGCTATCTCGGAGATCGATTTACCCTGGTTGCGCAGGGACATGACCAGTGCGGAGAAGTCATGGACCGCTCCCATGACGATCGATCCGACGACTACCCAGATCAGGGCCGGCAGCCACCCCCAGATCACACCGATAGCCGGTCCCACGATGGGTCCGGTTCCCGCGATGGATGTGAAATGATGGCCGAAGATGATTCCCTTCTTCGTCGGTACATAATCGACCCCATCTTCGAATTCCTGAGCAGGTGTCTTGTTCTTCATCGTCAATTTGAAGATCTTCTTTCCGACGAACTGCCCGTACAGCCTGTATGCTATGATATAGCCTGCAAAAGCTAACACCATAATGAGTACAGCATCCATTGATTCCCTCCTGATTTGTGGTAATAGATATATCTATTAAACACCTTAAGAGGTCAGTTGTCAAAAAATATTACAGGGTGATACACAGGGTATATATGATCACTACCTTGCAGTAATGATCATATATAATATACACCCATATATCGTACTGTATCTACACCATTATTTTTGAGCAGACAGGCGCAGGAGTTCTGCATCGGGATTCTTCCCGAGTCGCTTGACGAGCAGGATCAGGATCACTGTTCCCACTGCAAGTGATATCCAGGGAGAGAGTCCGAACCCGGCCGGGATGAACCCGACCACCGCTGCGACGAGGGCGGCGGTGATCGCATAGGGTATCTGCGTCCTGACATGGGCGATATGATCGGATCCGGCACCGGAGGATGAAAGGATCGTCGTATCTGAGATCGGGGAACAGTGGTCACCGAAGACCGCACCGGTCAGGACCGCACCTATGGTGGAGATGATCAGCGGAGTGAGTTCCCCGTTCGACTGTGATACCCCGGCGGCGATCGGGATGACCAGCGGCATGAGAATGGAGTTCGTACCCCAGGCAGTACCGGTGGCAAAGGAGACGAGCATGGCGGTGAAGAAGACCAGCAGCGGAAGGATCTTCCCAGAGAGCACCCCTTCTGAGATGGAGACGAGCCACTGAGCAAGTCCGAGTTCGGAGATGACGCTCTTGAGTGAGAAGGCCAGCGCGAGAATGATCACAGCGATGAGCATGCTCTTCATACCCCCGACAAAGGCATCCATGGCCTTGGCAAACGGCAGTTCCCGGGTGACCGAGCCGATGATGATCGCGGTGATCGATCCGATGAAGGCAGCCCAGGTCAGTACGACTGAAGCATCGGCGTCCCCGAAGGACTCCATGACACTCTTACCGGTTTCATGTCCGTTGTAGTAGAGTCCGAAGATGGTGACCAGGATGAAGAGTCCGATGGGGATGATCATATACCAGATCGATCCTTTCGTCCCCTCATCAGGAAGGATCGATGCATCCTCGGAGATCAGGGGGTCAGAGCCCGGTTCGAACACATCACCGGTCGCCCTCGCTCTGATCTCAGCCTTCAGCATGGGACCGTAGTCCTTACCGGAGAACAGCAGCGTGAAGACCAGCACCAGGGCAAAGAGCGAATAGAATCTGAAGGGGACCGACTGAAAGAAGACCATCAGGGCATTCGCCTCTATATTCACACTCGAGAGACCCACCGAGATGAGCCCGAGTTCCATGGCGATCCACGTGGAGACCGGCACCATGGAACTGACCGGTGCTGCAGTCGAATCGCAGATGTACGCCAGTTTCTCACGTGAGACGCGGTTGCTGTCTGTCAGCGGTCGCATGGTGTTGCCGACGATCATGGAGTTCGCATAATCATCGATGAACATCAGGACCCCGAGCAGTGCGGCACTGATCTGGGTCATCTTCCCGTCCTGTGCCCTCGCGACCACCTTCTCGGCGATCGCCTTCGTACCACCGAGCTTTCCGATGATACCCACCATGCCGCCGATGACCAGGCAGAACACGATGATCCCCATGTTCCAGCTGTCAGCCAGTGAGTTGGCGACCAGATGGGTGGAGAAACTCTCCAGCAGTCCGGTGAGGGGGTTCCAGCCAGTCAGGACCGTCGATCCCATCCAGACTCCGAGAAACAGCGATACGATGACTTGTTTTGTCCAGATTGCCAGGACGATAGCGATCAGGGGAGGAAGCAGTGCGATCCATCCATATTCCATATAACACCTCTTTTCGATTTATAGCATATCTGACAAGTATATAACAAACTGTTATTTATTCAATAGTTTGTTACAATTTGTAGCATTATGTTCATACAGGAGGAGGGACCGCCGTCACCGAAGGAAGGACTCCCAGCTTGAAGGGAAGACCCGTTTGTGATACAAGAGTACAGTATGACAGGACGTACTATAAGGAGTGATCTATCAACGAGAAACAGGAGCAGCCGAACAATCCTCTGCATGGGAAGACCCTGAAGACGGTGCTGACCGTCCTGGTCGAGTACTATGGGTGGGATGAACTGTTCGATATGATCTCTCTGAGGTGTTTCTACCATGAACCGAGCATCGCATCGAGTCTGAAATTCCTCAGACACAATCTCTGGGCACGGGAGAAGGTGGAAGAGCAGTACCTGAATCTGATGTATGAGCTGGAGAAGGGCCGCTGAGGCACCTCACTCGGTCACAGGCAGATACCTGCTGAGGATCCTTCTGATCTCTGCAGGGTCGACTGGCTTACTCACATACTCATTCATCCCGCTGTCCATGCACTGCTGCCGCTCATGCGCCGAGGCTCCTGCTGATACGGCAATGATGGGAACCTCCTCCCCAGCTTTGTGTTCCTGATGTGCAGGGTGGCACTGATCCCATCGACGACCGGCATCTGGACATCCATCAGGATCAGATCAACCGCATGATCTTTGACCAGAGCGATGCACTGGGCACCATCTGAGACCTGCAGGATCTCAACATCATCAATGATCTTCTGTATCATGGCGGTAAGCAGTACCCGGTTCATATGCACATCCTCAGCGATCACGATGGTACTGCGCCTGCCGGCGCGGACTGCTTCAGGAAGCTGCCCCTGCTGCGCTCCAGCTGCAGCCGGCTGAGTCGGCACAGCTGAGAGTGCCGCATGCAGCATGTCAGTCATGATCGGTTTATCGATCCTGCAGATGACCCGCTCACTGTCGATCCGGCACTCCCGCTGTACGATATCGCACTGCACTCCGGTACCTGCGAGTATACAGGGGATCGTCGTCTCAGAGAACAGACCGTTGCGGCACAGGCCTGCAGTATCTCCTGAAGAGACCATCCGATCACAGTCGATAAGCAGCAGATCCAGGGTGTCGATCGCTGTGGTCGATCGCCGGTCGCAGGACAGGAGAACCGGTTCGATGCCCCAGCAGGAAAGAAGAGAGGAGACACCCTGTAGCTCAGTACCTGTGGCGAATACCAGTCCCACGCGCTTCACACTGCTGTGGAGCCTCTTACAGGGCCGCTGCTCTGATCCATCGATGACCGGCAGAGTGAACGAGAACTTCGACCCGCTTCCCGGTACGCTCTCCAGATGTATGGAAGAGCCCATCATCTGGGCGAGTCGTGCCGATATGTTCAGTCCCAGCCCCGTCCCCCCGAACTGTCTGCTGATCGATGCATCAGCCTGGGTGAATGCCGAGAACAGCTGATCCTTCTGTTCTGCAGAGATACCGATACCGGTATCTCTGACCGAGAATTCGATGGATTCCCCGTTCCCTCCCCATTTGCAGAGAACAGAGAGTTCTACCTCTCCATGCAAGGTGAATTTGGCTGCATTGCTCAGAAAGTTCACCAGGACCTGTCTGAGCCGCAGCGGATCTGCCATGACCGTCTTCGGCAGCCGGGTATCGATCGTCGTGATGAACTCAAGCTTCTTCTCCTCGATGCTGAAGCGGGTGATCTCGATGGCCTGTCTGAGCAGGGCATAGAGATCTGTCGGGACACAGGAGAGTTCCAGTTTACCGGCTTCGATCTTGGAGAAATCGAGCACGTCACTGACGATATCGATCAGAGAACGGGCAGAGCTCAAGACATAATCGACATACTGCCGCTGGGTCAGATCAAGCTCTGTTCCGCTGAGCAGCTGGGTGAACCCGATCACGCCGTTGAGCGGTGTCCTGATCTCATGGCTCATGTTGGCGAGGAACTGCCGCTTCGCCTGGTTCGCCACCTCCGCAGCATCAGCCCTGCCGGCTTTGGCATGGGCCTCTTCGAGTATATGCTGCTGCTGATTCCTGATCATCACTGCACCAATGGTGTTGCACAGCACCCGAAGCAGGTTGATATATTCTTCATCCCAGCTCGTGTGTTCACCTATGGTATCAAGGCTGAGCAGCCCCAGGAAGTGGGTACCGATCCTGATGGGGAGCACCAGCAGCGACTCGACTCCCAGCAGTCCGAAGGCCGCCCGTTCTGCAGCCCACCCCTCGGGTATATCATCGAGGCACTCAACTGTGACAGCTTCCCCGGCTCTGAGGCTGCGGATCCAGTGGGGCACCTGCTCGGTGGAGAATTCGAGGAAGACTCTCTGATCATGAGGCTTCCACCACGAAGTACGCACCCGGTACTGATCACTGGATGAATCATAGGAGAGCAGGTTCATGCGATCGATATCGAGATACCCGGCGATCTCACTGAAGGCCTGATAGAGGGTCTCACTGAAGGTCTCTTCGGCTGAGTCGATCAGGCGGGAAGAACACGTGACCAGGATACGTTCGAAGTCGATCATCCGGTGCAGCTTTCGTTCAGCCGCCTTCTGTCCCGTGATATCGATCATGACCGTGAGGTCGAACTCCTCACCGAAGGTCTGCACGGTCTGCACGAAACTGAGCACCTCGATGGACTCGCCGTCTCGGGTCCTTATCGTCTGTGCCCCACCCTCAGCACCGCTGTCTGATCGCTGATCATAGAGCGGGATCGCTTCGATCGGAATACCGATCACCTCATCGCGTGCATACCCGAGCGTATCAAGGAAGGAACTGTTGACTTCAAGGACCTGATGATCACCGCAGGTACTGAGCATGAGCAGTGCCGGGTTCTGTTCGAACAGAGCATCGAACTTCTGCAGGGCTGCAAGCTCAGTGGAGATATCGTTGAACAGATGATACCGGCACTCCCGATTATCCCAGATCCCGTTCCACTGGGTGAGCTCGGCTGCGACCTGTACTCCATCAGCACGCTCAAGCAGGCAGTACTTCTCCTGCCGGTATCTCGCATCCCTCCTGTAGAGATCGGAGACATCCCTGCCGACGAGCAGATCTTGATCCACACCGAGCAGCTCACAGGTCTGCCGGTTGGCAAACAGGATCTTCGAGTTGTTGTCAGTGATCACGATCGGATCACCTACGGTCTCGAAGAAGGTACGATAGTTCTTCTCCCGTTCGATGATAGACTCCTGCGTCTGCTGCAGGGACTCTTTCATCTTCACACTCTCGGTGATATCACGAGTGACCGCAAAGACCGACTCCAGACGGTATGGATCATACGTGCTTCGAAGCGGCGCAGTTCATCACCGCTTTGCAGGGAGTACTCATAGATCTGGATCTGAGAGCTCTCAAGGGCCCGGGAGATCTTCTCAGCAGTCAGATCTGCCACCTGTTCGGGCAGCACCTCTGAGACATGCCGTCCGATGAACTCCGAAGGAGGCCTGTAGAGCAGATCCTCCTGACTGAACTGGACATCTGCGACGATTCCATCGGGGGTGAACATGAACATCAGATCAGGCACCGCCTCGGTGAAGGCCATATTCCGTGCCCTGCTCTCCTGGAGTTCTTTGAACTGCAGGCTCCTCTCGATCGCCTTCGATGCCGATGCGGCGAAGAGTTCCAGAAGAGATCGCTCGCCACTGCTCCATCTGCGCTCACTGGTGCAGTCATCGTAGCCGATGAACCCGTAGAACTTCCCGCTGACAAAAAGCGGCAGTACCAGGATCGACTTGATATCCTGGGCCTGAAGGTCCTGCCTCACCAGATCATCACTGATCCTCTCGACTACCGCCTCATAGTGACTACCGGAGGAGAGCGGTCTGAGGAACTCACCGATCCGATCGGCTGCTATCTGCTGAAGATGGGGATTACCGATCTGCGGCAGCTGCCCGGGAGCACACCACTCGAGCTGCTGGCTTGCAGAGACCACCGCACCGTCGGGACCCGATGATACGGTGAACAGATAGACTCGATCGACACCCGCAGCCTCCCCGATCAGACAGAGGGACCTGTTGATAGCGGCAAAGGGATCCTCTGCTGAGAGCATATCATAGCTGGAGACGGTTATCGCATAGAGCAGCGTGTCGCGCAGGATCAGATCATCAGCTGTACCGGTAGAATCTCCGATACCTGCCAGAGAGAGCATCTCAGGAAGTGCAGCAGGTCGACAGCAGGTCTTGCATACGTCTGTGGTCTCCGTATCCGGCAGGAGATAGCAGACGAGCTGTCGGTCTGCAGCTTCACAGAGACTCACCCGGTACTGTCTGCCCTCAGCAGCCGTACATGATACCGCTTCAGGCCAAGAGAACTCCGAGGTCAGCTCATCGAGTGCATCGACCAAGGATCCCGTACACTGCAGATGGGCACGCAGAAGATCTGTCAGGGCACTCCCTGCAAGCACCTCGGCAGCTATCCCGGTGATCTCAGATAACGATCTGTTGGAAAAGGTGATGATGAGTCTGCCTGAACGGGCATCGGGAGTACAGAGTGCGATACCCATCGGGGCCTGAGATGCTATCACGTGTAAAGACTCGGCTGTTATCATGTCTCTGTATCCTGTGAGAATGAACCAGCTGCAGGCTGACGTATGCAAAGACAGCCGGAGAAGCAGTTCATCTGGTGTCGTATTGATATTAGAATACCAGTATACGGCAGGGCAAACATATTCCTGAAAA
>LQAI01000066.1_pt1 | contig 57450 bp, 54 predicted proteins | sample 1535821 | NCBI WGS metagenome assembly LQAI01 (sample SAMN04331586, study PRJNA305678) | bioreactor metagenome | isolation source: bioreactor_5 inoculated with Wadden Sea sediment 1st replicate of a... | place: Germany:Bremen
TATATCATGGGTGAATGCAATTTAATAGATTCATGACAGTGAGTTTTATGCTACAATAGGAAGTACCCGGTCAGTGAACCTTATCTATCAAGTAATGCACGTCTTCTCCAGAGAGAAGCGTCACATATAGAGTGTCTATAGGTTATCAGGGGGTTCCTTATGAAGACAGATGTCATTGTCATGGGAGCAGGACTGAGCGGTCTCACTGCAGCGGCACTGCTGGCACGAAAAGGACTGAAGGTCACACTCATCGAACAGCACTATCAACCGGGAGGCTCCTGTGGGGCGTTCAGGCGCGGTTCACGGACTTTCGACCAGGGGACCGCCATGCTCTTCGGGTTCGGTGCATCGGGCTTCAACCCTCACCGGTACGTCATGAATCAGCTTCAGCAGCCCATCACCGTCATCAGACATCCCTCATTGTACACGCTCTACTATGACGGACACCCGATCCCGTTCTCTGAGGATATCGAGCAGTACTTCTCAGCCCTTACGGAGCTCTTCCCCGAGCATATGGACGGGATCCGTGCGTTCTATGCATATATGGCAGACCTCTACTACCATGCCATCCTTGCAGACCCCATCTACATGGCACCTTCAGAGATGACGCCGAAAGACGGATTCCTGCGTTTTCTCAAGCATCCGGTACGGCTCCTGCGCCTGTTTCGCCTCTTCTCTCAGAGTGCCGGTGACCTGCTGCGCAGATTCGTCGACTCAGAGGATGTGGTCAGATTCTTCAACAAACTGACTTCGACCTACTGCTACACCCTCCTGGACGAGACCCCTGCGATCCTTGCACTCACGATGTTCATGGATAATCATCACGGCGGCAGCTACTACCCGGCAGGGTCGTCTCAGCAGCTTCCGGGAAAGCTGGAGAAGTCTCTCGAAGAAGACGGCGGGATCATCCACTATCAGACAAAAGCCTGCAGCATGGCATTCCGGGACGGCGTTCCCTATGCGGTGACGGCGATCCGAAACGACGGAGATGCGCTGACCATCGAGGCAGATGACTTCATCTTCTCCGGGACCCTCTCCAACCTCTATCATCATGTGATCCCGCACGAGCTCCAATCTCGGGAAACACTTTCCTGGATCGATCAGCTTGAGATGACCTATCCGAGCGTCATCCTCTACTGTGCCGTCGATGCTTCGGTCCTGCCTGAGGGAGCACAGCCTATCGAGATGCTCGCAAACGATCCTCAGGCTATCGATGAGAAGGAGATCACCCTCTACCGATTCTCACTGGCTGATCACTCGATCTGTCCCGAAGATGAGCATCTGATCATGGCTATCGGCCCTACGTTCCAGAAGTGGCCCCATCCCGAGGATCCTGAGTATGACAGTGATGAGTATCTTGTACTGAAGGATCAGGAGACTGAACGGATCATGACGGTACTGGAGGACCATATACCCGGTTTCAGAGCAGCAGTCAGATACCACTCACTGGCAACCCCCTCTTCGATCGAATACTACACACTCAAGAACGGCGGATCGGTAGCGGGACCCAAGCAGGCCATGGGTCAGGATCTGCTCAAACGCCATCCTGCCGCCACGCAGTGGAAGAACCTGTTCGTCTGCGGCGAAGGGACGGTCATGGGGACGGGAAGTCCGGCAGTCACCATATCAGGGGTGAGTGCCGCGAACATGGTGCTCAGAAGAAGATCCATGAAAGAGTTCTCAGCACAGGACAGAACGGAGAATGTGGTCACAGAGATCACTGCGGATGAACTCAGAAAGCACTGCGATGAAAAAGGGAATGTACTCATCTTGCCGAACAGCATCGATGATCCATACCAGCTGCAGCTGCATGATCTTGCAGTCACCTGTCAGTGGTGTTCTGATGATGCCTGCAGGACCTCCTGTCCGTATCATATCGACATACGGGGTATCATGCGGCGGCTCGAGTGCGGGAATCTCACAGGTGCCCGCATGGAGGTCTCCAGATCCGTAAACATACAGAGTCACCACTCGATCTCCGACCAGTTTCACCCCTGTCTCACCTGCGATAGACAGTGTGAGACCCAGTGTCTGCATACCCTCATAGATGAGACGAGCGTTCCCATCGCAAGGACCCTGCTGCTGCTCTACCAGAGGGACCCTCATGAACTGAAAGCTGCACAGACCCAAGAGGAGCCTGCAGGTCAACCCTGAGGTAAGCAGACCCGACGGCTTGATCCCTGCACATTGGCAGGGTATGATACCTGCTCAGGAGCACGTGATGAACACAAGCGACATTCGCAGAAATCTGCCCATGCTCAAAGGACCTCTGGCAGCAGAGGGTTATGACTGGTGGTGGCACAACTTCACAGGCTATGAACGAGAGACCGGGGAGCAGAAGAACTTCTTCATCGAATACTTCATGTGCAACCCGGCACGGGGAGAGACACAGCCTGTGCTCGGTCAGCTGCCGGAGAACAGAGCAGCGGGCAGGAGGCCTTCGTATGTGATGATCAAAGCCGGACACTGGGGGCCGGGAGCACGGCAGTTCCACAACTTCTACGGTATCAGGTCCTCAAGCTGGAAGGAACGGGTCCTCGAGTTGCGGGCCGGAGATTGCATCCTTGAGGAGACGAAGATGTCCGGACGCTGTTCGGTGAGTGAGCAGGAGGCAGAGGAGCATCCAGAATTCATGAGTGATGCCGGAACGATGAGCTGGGATCTGCAGATAGATAAGCAGATCGCCTATCATGTCGGATACGGGGCATCTGCTTTTTTCAGACTCATCAATAGCTTCGAGATGTTCTGGCATGCTGAAGGGATCAAGACAGCATATGCGGGACAGGTCACCCTTGATGGCACGATCTATGATATCATCCCGGAACGTTCCTTCGGGTACGCCGATAAGAACTGGGGCAAGGACTTCACCTCTCCCTGGCTCTGGATCTCAAGCTGCGATCTCACGAGTACGATCACCGGAAAGCATCTGGAGAATTCTGCAATTGAGTTCGGCGGCGGGAATCCGAAGGTCTTCGGAGTATCTCTGGGAAGAAAGCTGCTCGGAGGGCTCTACTATGAGGGGACGATGTACGAATACAACTTCTCCAGGTTCTGGACCGGCACGCACATCACCTTCAACTTCACAGAAGGGGAGCAGTACCACCGATGGGAGGTGCATGCGAAGAACAGGGATTCGCGGATCGAACTCGTGGTACGCTGTGCCATCGATGAGATGCTCCTGATCAATTACGAAGCACCGAACGGGAAAAGACTCCACAACAGGCTCTGGAACGGGGGTACCGGTCAGGGAGAGATCCGACTGTACCGGAACGAGCGGCATTCCGAGGTCCTCGTCGACCATCTCACGATGAAGAACACCGGCTGCGAGTACGGCACCTATGATTCGTGAGTCAGCAGGGACTCACTCCCCTGCTGCTGCAAGGCCCGGGCATATCACAGGAAATAGACCGTTCAGCGGCAGCCCCCTCTACGTGAGAAGGGCTGGCTGATCTGTCGCAGCCCCCATCATCCTCTAATATGAGGCATCAGAGACAAGACCTTTCATGATCGAGACTCCCGATGATGCACCGATCCTGCTTGCACCTGCTTCGATGACACGATGTGCATCTTCATAACTTCTCACTCCCCCAGAGGCTTTCACTCCAATCTGGGGACCGACGGTCTTTCGCATCAGTTTTATATCATCTACGGTCGCACCCCCTGTGGAGAATCCTGTAGAGGTCTTCACGAAGTCAGCCCCGCAGCTCTTGGCTGTCTCGCAGGCTATGACTTTCTCTTCGTCAGTGAGCAGGCAGGTCTCAAGAATGACCTTGAGGACGACCCCTGCTCCGCAGGCTTCCCGTACCAGCCGGATGTCGCGTTCGAAACTGACGAGCTCCCGGTCCTTGAGCATCCCCACATTGATGACCATATCGATCTCCTGCGCCCCGTCTGCAACGGCCTCTTTCGCTTCGAAGGCCTTGCTCTCACTCTTCATCGCACCAAGTGGGAAGCCTACGACCGTACAGACTTTGACCGGAGAACCGGCAAGCAGCCCGGCGCAATAGGAGGTCCAGCTGGAATTGACACATACCGAGGCGAACTCATAGGTCTTTGCCTCTTCACAGACCGCTGTGATCTCTGCCGCTGCAGCCTGTGCCTTGAGCAGGGTATGGTCGATATATCTATTCATATCGGTGACGGTGTTCATACTCTCGTTCTCCTTACATGTGTGATCGTATCATATGCTCATGATACCCCTGAGGCACATGAGAAATCAAGCCATTGCGGCTGCTTCCCTTCACGATCGATCCGCGCTCATCGATCCCCCATGCTCTATGATCAGTACCTGCTCTCACGGTATCAGCGGGCTCTTGATACCATAGTCCTTAAAGGTGTCACCGTTAAACCTTGACCTTGGAAGCAAGACGATATACAGTCAGCGTATTATGATCATCGAAAAAATCAACAGCGTACTATATTGGGCTATCATCGGGATTCTACTGCTGAACATCATGCAGAGAAAACATCATCCTCATGTCGAGAAGAAACGGACAGCCACGGTGATGCTGGCGGTCCTTGTACTGATCCTGAACATGTTCGCGGCACTGATCCTGCAGTTCGAGCTGCCCCAGTGGACCCTCATCCCGGCCCTGCTCGTACCGATCACCGTAGGGTATCTGATGCGCAGCAAACTGCTGGTATTCACCTTGAACTGCACCGAATGCAATGAACGGCTATCCATGAACAATGTCCTCTATCATGATGACAATCTGTGTGATGCCTGCCGGATGGAACTGCATCCGGAGCTGTTCGAGACGCCTCTGGCAGACGAAGAGGTCCTCCCTGAGATCCCTGCTCCCCGCCGATGCACGATCGGTGGAGGAGATAGACTGGGATCTGTGGGAACCGACCGAGACCGCTGTCATCTGCTATATCTTCCACGAAGGGAAGGTACTGCTGATCAACAAGAAGACAGGACTCGGGAACGGCATGGTCAATGCACCCGGTGGCCGTATCGAGGAGCTTGAGACGGCAAGAGAGGCTGCGATCAGGGAGACTATCGAAGAGACGGGGATCACCCCCCTGAACCTGAGAGAGGTGGGGATCCTCGATTTCCAGTTCATCGACGGCTATGCTCTCAAAGGATATGTCTTCTTTGCAGACGACTATACCGGTGAGCTGACCGAGACCGATGAAGCCGATCCCTTCTGGGTCGATGAGACTGCCATCCCCTACGAGCAGATGTGGGAAGACGATCAGCTCTGGCTGCCCAAAGCCATAGCAGGCTCATATGTCATCGGAAGGTTCATCTTCGACGACAGGACCATGCTCAGCAGCAGTGTCACAGAATCCCGATCCTAGGAGCACCAACTCATGCTGTATTGTGTTCATTGCGGTGTCAGCCTGGCAGAGGATATTACCATATGTCCTCTCTGCGGGAATGCTGCGACTGAACAGGGATCGGAGAGACCGGCCGCTCTGGCCTCTTCAGCTCTATTCGACGAGGAACCTGCAGGGATCCCGACCGATCTGCGTTACCACAGAGTCTTCCTCGGCTGGGGACTTTCGCTGCTGCTTCTGGCAGCGGGGATCATCAGCTACGGTATCGATCTCTCCAGAGACCAGCAGATCACCTGGTCATACTATGTCATGATCTCCCTTGTGACCGTGTGGACGATCACGGTACTCCCACTGTTCCACCGCAGGTGGTCCACCACCCACCTGCTGGCTTTCACCGCAGCGATCCTCGGACTGTTCCTGATCTTCATCGATGCACGTACAGGCGATCTGTTCTGGAGCCTGTTCCCCTGTTCACTCCTGATCGCACTTGCACTCTCTCTGCTTATCCTCCATGACCGCAGAGACAGACCCCTCCGGGTCACGCTGCTGCTGCTCTACGGTGCGTTCATCCTGCTGCAGTCCATCACCGCATGGCTTACCGACGGCAACTGGTTCTATTCGCTGGGTCTGCCGATAACATCTACGGTCTGGCTGCTGATCAGCGCCTTCATCTTCGTTGTGAAAACCAGGTCTGCTTCACAGCAGCCCCCCCCCGGAAGATATCTCTACACCCTCCTGATCTGCCTGAGCATCTGTATCACGGCAGTGGTGACCGAGCTCTGCATAGCACGGCACCTCATGCAGGAGCTGCGCCTGAGCTGGTCTGTCTATGTCATGATCGGGACTTCACCGCTCGCAGCGGTGGCCCTGGCTGCTCACCTCATCAGACCGGTACAGCATTTCATACAGAAGAAGTTTCGCATATGACCAGACAGAAGAAGAGCTATTGGACCAAACTTGACAATGCAGCCCTCATATTCCCCGTCACGATCAATGCATGGGGATCGAGTTTCTTCAGGATCTCAGCCATGCTCGATGACCCTGTAGACCATATTCAACTCCAGCAGGCTCTCGATCGCTGTATCAGTCGCTTCCCCTACTTTCATGTGAAACTCAGACAGGGGGCATTCTGGATGTTCCTGGAAGACTCCGACCGCAGACCCCTTGTCGATCAGGACCGGTACTACCCATGTCTTACCGTCAAGACTCCCAAGCAGAGAGAGCTCCTGTTCAGGGTCCTCTATCTGGAAAACAGGGTCTCTCTGGAGATGTCCCATGTCCTGACTGACGGGTTCGGGGCTGTGGTGTTCCTGAAGAACATCCTTGCCGAGTACCTGCGACTTCAGGGGGTATCCATAGAGCCGGACTCGGAGTTCGATCTGTTCGATCTTGATCAGATACCTGAAGAAGAGGAGACCGTCGATGCGTTCCACCGGTTCTATGATCATCGTGCACCGAAGGATAAGACACTTCCGGTAGCATACCAGATGCGTATCAAGAACTCACCTCCCGGTGTGGACCATGTCATAACGGGGATCGTGCCGACTGCTGCGATCCTCGAGAAGACCCGGGAACACCAGGTCTCCATCACCGAGTATCTGGTATCGATCATTCTCTATGCGCTGCAGTCCATTCAGCAGGAAGACCCGAAAGAGAACTCACCGCGACCTCTCCGCCTGAACGTACCGGCGAACCTGAGAAAGTTCTACGGCATCAGGACCATGAAGAACTTCTCCCTGTACACGACCCCTGAGATCGATCCGAAACTCGGGGAGTTCACCTTCGAGGAGGTCCTTGAGCAGGTCCATCACTATATGAGAAAGCATAACACGGAGAAGTACATCAAACAGCAGATCACCAGGAATGTCGGAGGGGAGACCAATCCGTTCATCCGTGTGATCCCGTTCCCGATCAAACAGGCGTTCCTTCGCAGCATGCACGCGAAATATGGGGAGAAGCAGCAGAGTATCTGTCTTTCGAACCTCGGCAGGATCGCCCTGCCGCAGAGCATGCTCGCGCATGTCACACGGTTCGACTTCATCCCTGCAGGTTCGATGCTGACCAAGACCATGCTCGCAGTCACCGGGTTCAACGATTCGCTCTATCTCTCGTTCGGCAGAGTCGCAGAGGAGCCTCTGCTCGAGAGGCGGTTCTTTGCGTTCCTTCAGCAGCAGGGCATCCCCTGTGTGCTGGAAAGCAATAACACCCCCACGTCTTCTTCACGTCCGGGATTCCTCAAAAGGCGGGGTACTTCATGAAACAGTGCAGACGATGTAACGCGATCATCGCAGATGGCGAGCCGTGCTGCCCGCTGTGCGGCCCCGAGGCTCCTCTGGTGGAGCTCCCCGGCAGCTGCCCCCGCTCCCCCTACCCCGCACATCCGAAGATCATACGGCTGAAAGTCCGCAGTATCATCGCCTTCGATATGGATGTGTTCTTCTTTCTCTCATCGGTGCTGTTCCTGTTCTCATGTCTGCTCATCCTGATCGACTCCCTCGAGAGTCCCGCCATCACCTGGAGCAGATACCCCATAGCCTCACTGCTTCTCCTCTGGGCCGTGCTGGTACTGCCCTATGCCTTCATGCGCTACACCGGCTACACCTATGTCCTGATCTCTGCGATAAGCCTCTCCCTGTTCCTGCTCTTCATCGATCTGCAGAGCGGTACTCTGAGCTGGTCGGTGATCCCTACGGTCGTACTGATGGTCCCTGCAGCAGTGAACTGGCTCTATTATTATCGAAAACGTCCCTGATCCCTTATTGACAAACATCCTCATCATTACTATAGTTAAAAACCGATTTGGAGAGGTGTCCGAGTGGTCGAAGGAGGCGGTCTTGAAAACCGTTGAATCGCAAGATTCCGGGGGTTCGAATCCCCCCTTCTCCGTTTCTTTTTTTGATAGGTCTTTATATGTTAATCCTTTGGAGAGGTGCGAGAGCGGCTGAATCGGGCTCCCTGCTAAGGAGTTGTACTGGTGACGGTACCGGGGGTTCGAATCCCCCCTCTCCGTTTTTATTTTTTTGTATCCATAGCTCAGATGGATAGAGCATTAGATTGCGGATCTAAAGGTCGGAGGTTCGAGTCCTCTTGGGTACACAAGACTATGTATCGTTCATGTTCTTTGTTGGAGAGATGCGAGAGTGGCCGAATCGGGCGGATTCGAAATCCGCTGTGCCGTTCTGCGGCACCGAGGGTTCGAATCCCTCTCTCTCCGTATATATATGTGTTGCTTGGAGAGATGACCGAGAGGCCGAAGGTGTGCGCTTGGAAAGCGTATGTACCCCAACAGGGTACCGGGGGTTCGAATCCCCCTCTCTCCGTTCCCCTTCAGTGTTGATAGTCAGGGACTGTGCTATTGATCTTCACCCAACTCCGTCAGGACCGGAAGGTAGCAGCGGTTAGTGAACGACCAATGAGACATGGCTTTCTTGACTTGAGCTGGAGGGGTTTTTTTCTTTATGTGTATCGTGTATAATTCCCTTTAAGGAGATATACCATGGCTTTCGAAATAACCGCTTCCCGTCGACGCCCGCAACGATTCTCTGAGCTTTCCGGTCAGAATTTCGTAGTATCCACCCTTATGAGTTCCATACGACAAGAACGGATCGCCCATGCATATCTCTTCTCAGGACCACGGGGAGTGGGAAAGACCTCCGCAGCCCGTATCCTGGCTAAATCATTGAACTGTGAGAAAGGCATCACCACCGAACCCTGCGGCAGCTGTCCGAGCTGTCATGAGATCACAGCAGGGAGTGCTCTGGATGTCATAGAGATCGATGGAGCGAGTAATACCTCTGTCAATGATATCAGGACGATCAAGGACGAGGTGCTCTTCGCACCCAACAGCAGCCGTTACAAGATCTACATCATCGATGAGGTACACATGCTTTCGAACAGTGCCTTCAATGCACTGCTCAAGACCATCGAAGAGCCGCCTCCCTATGTGATCTTCATCTTCGCCACCACGGAGGTACACAAGGTACCGGCCACCATCCGTTCACGCTGTCAGCAGTTCCATTTCCAGCTGATCTCACTGGAGGTCATCAAACAGAAGCTTCAGGATGCCTGTGACGAGTCAGCAGTGATATATGAGGAGGAAGCCCTCTTCTGGATCGCCAAAGAGGCTACCGGCTCTCTTCGCGATGCCTACACCCTGTTTGACCAGATCGTGTCGATCTCTGACGGGAACATCCGTATGATCATGATCCGGGACAAGATGGGACTGATCGGTGTCGATGTCATCAACACCCTTGCAGAGCATATGGTAGACGGAGATCGTCAGAAGGCTGTAGAACTGCTGCACTCGATCATCGCTCAAGGGTCTCCATAGATAAATGCATCATAGATCTGACCGAGTACTTCAGGACAGCACTGCTGATCAAAGAGCATATCACCAAAGAGTCCATTCTTGGAGCAAAAGCAGAACATTTTTCGGCAAAGGTCATCGATGCTCTGGCAGCAGAACAGATCGAAGGGATCCTTGATCTGCTGCTGAACCTCTACAGGAATATCAGGTTCTCTCTGAACCAGAGGTTCGAGCTTGAACTTGCCATCAGCAGACTCTGCTCGATCCAATATGCTGTGGTACCCTCAGTCCTGGTACGACAGATCAAGGAACTCAAAGAAGAACTGCTGAACGCACCCCCCATCGAGAGCCGCCCAGCGGCCGAAACCTCCCGCACAGCCTGCTGCTCCCAAGAGTGCGCCTTCTGTCGTCCCTGATCGGACAAAGAGACCTGCAGCCGCGCCTGAGAAGAGTGTGGTCATCAGTGCAAAGCATATCGAGATGCTCCAGGCACAACTGAAGCAGAAATCACCGGCGCTGGCCTCGACACTGCAGCAGATCACCTCCTGGGAGGTCGAAGACCGGACTATCAGGTTCATCTTCGGCTCGAACTTCACTGCAGAACGTGCCAGAGAACATGTAGTGGTGCTGAGGAACGAACTTCGTACGATTCTCGGGACTGACATCACTCTGGATATATCGACCGGGAAGGATTCCAAACAGCCGACACGTGAAGCGGTCACTGAAGATGACGATGCCATAGAGAAGGTGAAGAGTATCTTTCGCGGAGAGCTATATACCAATCCGAACACAGGAGAATAAGTTATGGACCCAATGGATCTGTTAAAGAACCTGAAAGATCTTCAGTCACAGATGTCTGGAGTACAGGAGAGACTGAAGGATATCATCGTACAGGGTTCTGCCGGCGGTGGTATGGTAGTCATAGACATGAACGGCAGTATGGAAGTCCTCTCGGTGAAGATCGCCCCGGAGGTCGTGGATCCTGAGGATATCACGATGCTGGAAGATCTTGTGCTCGCTGCATGCAACTCAGCAGCGGCAGCATTGAGAGAGAAGATGAGTCAACAGGCTGCTTCACTGGCAGGCGGTGCCGGATTCCCGGGACTGTAGCAGATAGAGGTACCTATGCGATCGATAGATGAACTGATCCGGGGGCTTTCACGCCTGCCCGGGGTCGGAAACAAGAGTGCTTCCAGAATCGCCTATCATCTTATCCAGCGGGATGTTCGAGACAATCTCCTGCTGGGGGAACTCATCTCCACGATCCAGGATAAGATCCGCCTCTGCGATGTATGCGGAAGCTTCACCGAGGGACAGCTCTGTGATGTATGTCAGGATCCTCATCGAGACCACACGCTCATCTGTGTGGTAGAGCAGCCTCAGGATGTCTTCATCATCGAGGCGTCAGGGGTCTACAACGGATATTACCATGTACTCCATGGCGCAATCTCTCCCCTCGACGGGATAGGCCCTGATCAGCTGACGATCGGTCAGCTGATCGAACGCATCACTACCGGAGATTTTTCTGAGGTGATCCTTGCGATGAACCCGACAGAGGAAGGCGATACCACAGCAATGTATATAACACATCTGCTGCGATCCTCCCGGGTGACGACTTCACGGCTCGCCTCGGGCCTGCCGGTCGGCGGTGACCTTGAATATACCGACAAGGTCACCCTCGCCCGTTCGCTGCGCGGACGTATCCGCATGTCGGATCAGTAGCGGATCAGATCCCCCGCGAGCTCCTGATCTCTTCATAGGCTGACTGTATCTCACGGAACTTCTCATTGGCGAATTTGATGAACTCATCAGGAAGTCCCTTCGATGCGATCTTATCAGGATGATACTCACTCACCAGTTTCCTGTAGGCGCTCTTGACTTCTTCGTTCGAAGAGCCTGAGGATACCCCGAGCACGTGATAGGCATGAGAAGAACTCTCGTGAGCCCCATATCGTTTCCGAATCGCTTCCATCTGCTCGTCTGAGAAATGGAAGAGATTGCCGGCTTTCCTGATCAGCTGCTCTTCAGCAGATGAGAGGTTCCCATCAGCATACGATACCCGATAGAAGATATCGATCATGACATCGAGCATCTGTCGGTTCTGTTTGAACACGTCATAGAACTGGACTGCGAACTGTTCGAAGGACTCGGGTGATCTCTGAGCAGTCTCGAAGATCCTCATCGCAGCCTGCTGTGCCTGTCCCTGCAGACGAAGGTCCCGATTGATGAACTCAACGACTTTCCTTCGTTCAGCCTCAGTGACCGTCCCATCAGCTGTAGTGATCTTTGCCAGCATGGAGAACGCCGCCACGAAGAAGACCATCTGGGTCTGTTCCTGGGTCTCGACCCGTCCCTGCTGTCTGTTCCCCTGATACCAGAAGGCCTTCTGATCCTGGGAGACTCCCTGCCCGGAAGCATCGAACAGATGACCGAAAGAGGCTCCCGCTATCATACCTAACGGTCCTCCGAGCATGAACCCGAACGTACCGCCAACAACTTTTCCTAACCAACCCATCGTAGATTCTCCATTCTCTTATAGTTTGTCGATGAGCATAGAACATTTCCCCGAAGGGATCGGTAGCGTCTTCTTCTTCTGCTCGTCAAGGATATCGATCGTGAAATAGTAGAGCTTCTCGGACTCCAGCCGTATCTCCCAACCACGGGTGTTCTTATTGCTCAAGATGGTGATGAGGTTCCTCTTGAGAGAGAGGTCTTCGATCCCCATGGCCTCCAGCGTCGGCATGACCCAATCCACAGTCTTCCTCGGCAGACTGATCATCAGTCCCACCACATTCTCGATCATCAGTCCTATGGTCACCAGCCCGATCATGGGCAGGAACTTCTTACGGGGAAAATCCGGATGCCCGGGATACTGTGCCGGTCCCTCTCTCAGGGGTAGGTAGGCCTCATAGACATCTCCATTTTCCGTGCCATCGGGATGGAGTGTATCAAGGATGAAGTAGAGATGTCTGATCGCACACTCACGGGCGAACTCGAACTCCTGATACCGTTCCAGCCCCTTGATCACCATGAAGGTATGGGAGGGAAGGACAGATCCGCAATACCCGTTGCCATCTTCAGAGAAAGCTTTCTGATCAGCAGCGATCGTCGGGAAGGGATTCTCAGTACCGAACACTTCAGGGTCCTTGAGCTGACTGATCAGTCGCTCTGCCCGGTCTTCATTAGGGATCTCTGCAAGCAGCGTCCAATAGGTACCGATCGTCTTGAGTCGAACCTGTTTCTCCTGTGCATCAAGATCATAATAGAACCCGTCTGCAGCGTTCCACATCAGCGTATTGATCCGGGTCTTGAACGAGAAGTACTGCCGCTTATAACGGAAGCTGAGTTCCTTGTCATTGAGCACATCACCGATAGCGGACATATACAGCGCATTCACAGCCATCATGGCATTGAAGTCTACTGGATAGGCGACCTGCTTACGGGGGAGATTCCCCATGAGCGTCGCAGCCATCGGGACCGAGTAGAGTCCGTTCTCCTGCTTGAAGGTCTCATCAAGCCAGGTCATATAGTTCTCAAGGACAGGGACGACCTCTTTCAGCCGTTTTTTGTTCCCGACCTTATGGTAGAGGTTGAATTCCACATAGGCGAACAGCGGGGGTGTACCCCCTGAGGGTTTTCCTCTGTGAAGACAGGGGAACCATCTTCGATGGAATACTCTCCCCTGATGGCACCGGAAGCTTCCTGCTTGCTGTAGAAGAAATCAAGCATGGGAAACGGGGAATAGGTCTGGTTGCTGTATACCAGAAAGAAGGAATCCAGGCACGAGTAATACTGATGATACGTGTCCTGACCATCATATGAGAGATAATGGGTTGGAGATTCAGCTTCTCTCGCGCCTGCTTCCCATCTATCATGAATCCAGAGCCAGGTGCGGTCGTACAGATCCACAAAATCCTGATCATAAAAATGCACTGAGGGTACGTTATCCTTTACCAACAAAGACTCCTTTGAACATATTAAATTCCAAAACTCCAACATAGAAAGTACGAACTTCTTCGGGATAAGTCAAATAGTTATACCGAGTCTATCATACAGGGCAGATCAGGCTGATAGCGTGGGCATACATTCCCACTTCCAACCGGTCTGTATCGATCGCTATGGTCTCACCGTCAGCATGGCAGACCAGCTTCCCCGACGGAGACAGGATCTCCAGGGAGGTGATCCGCGCTGCTGATATGGCACTGTGGCTCTTTTGCGTCCCCTTGAGGAACCTCCCGACCAGCGCAAGGATCTGCAGTCCGGTCAACGGATGGTTCGCATAGGTCAGATCCAGCAGCCCGTCATCCGCGAGTGCATCAGGTCCCATGAGAAAGGCTCCCCCCATGCGTCTGCCGTTACACACCGATAGCTGCTGGGACTGGATCACCAGCTCCCTGCCGTCGATCTTCAGGGTCATATCGACTGCTTTCGGGTAATGGCTCAATATATGCAGCAGGGCCAGCACATAACTGGGACCCGCTTATACGTCTGTACTCACTTGCCTTCATCGTCACCATCGGTTCGAAGCCCACTCCGATACCATTGATGAAGAACCTGCCTTCAGGGTAGAGTCCTCCGGTGACCTTTCCCACATCGATCTTCCTGGCTTTCCCTGAGATCAGCAGCCTGCAGAAGGCATCGACCGTCCTTGGTATGGAGAAGATGTATGCAAAATCATTCCCTCGTCCAATGGGAAAGATCGCGAGCTCGGGGAGCTTCGCACCCGATGCCGCTGCCTGCATCATGCCGTTCACCACTTCGTTACAGGTCCCATCCCCACCAGCAGCGACGATCACATCCACACCGTCTGCCACCGCAGTCCCGGCTATCTCTACCGCCTGCATCGCCTCATGCGTATGCTCCATCGTGCAGGAACAGCCCAGAGAGAGCAGCTTCTGTTCGATAGCTGCACTCATAGAACGTGCACGACCTTTGGCAGCGGTGGGATTCAATATGATATGAATCCGCTTTTTGCTTCTATCCATTTGTCCATCCATCGGGTATAGTACAGTATTCTCTTTGAACAGCATCTTTTTCTGTAGACACACCTATAACCATACTGATTACTAAAGGCTAGCGTTATAATCATGTTTGGATGGTACGTTTATAATAAGAAAGATATCAATCCATTAGTGTGAACAGTATATACGAAAAACATCACTATTCACAGAAGAAAGACAATAATTTATGATAGATTTATATGAATTCGTACGATAAGTTCCTACCTACGACACAGGAAGAGATGGCAAAACGCGGCTGGGAGGTCTGTGATTTCGTGATCATCACCGGTGATGCATATGTGGATCACCCGTCATTCGGCGCTGCACTCATCGGACGGCTGCTGGAATCGCAGGGGTATGCTGTCGGGATCATCGCACAACCGGCATGGGACAGTCCTGATGACTTCAGGAGACTCGGCAGGCCGAGACTGGCGTTCATGATCACCTCCGGGAACATCGACTCCATGGTAGCCCATTACACCTCTTCCCATAGACCCCGCACTCAGGACAGCTACAGTCCGGGGGGGACCTGCGGTCTCAGACCTGATCGGGCAGTGATCACCTATACCGCACGGGCCAGACAGGCCTACAAACAGGTACCGGTCATCATAGGTGGGCTTGAGGCCTCACTCCGCCGTCTGTCGCACTACGACTACTGGTCCGATACGGTCAGAAGGTCCATCCTCCTTGATGCCAAAGCAGATCTGCTGATCTACGGGATGGGAGAACATCCGGTGACCGCAGTCTGTCAGCGACTGCGCGAGGGGTCCCCGTCGGGCTATCCGCGATATCCCCGGGACCGTCATCAAGCTGAAGCGTTCTGACTTCCTTGATCCTCAGCGAGTCCAGCACTGCCCCGAAGTCCTTTTGCCCGGGTACGAAGAGGTCTCAGATCGTGACAAGCATTCGAACACCGGCAGTGATGCCGGGAAGCAGTCCTATGCACGATCGATCAACCTTCGCATCCTCCATGAGAATGCCATGCAGCAGCAGCGGCTGATCGAGGAGTACCCCGACTGCTTCATCATACAGAACCCGGTCGCCCTGCCCCTCTCTACAGCTGAACTTGACAGCGTATATGAACTGCACTATACCCGCAGATCCCATCCCATGTATGATTCATACGGCGGGGTCCCGGGGCTTTCAGAGGTCCAATACAGTATCACCAGCTCCCGAGGCTGTTTCGGCGGCTGCTCCTTCTGTGCCCTGACCTTTCATCAGGGGAGGATCGTTCAGGCACGAAGCAGTCTCTCCATGATCAGAGAGGCCGAGGAGCTTACGCACGATACGGAGTTCAAAGGATATATCCATGACGTGGGAGGGCCGACTGCCAATTTCAGCGGACCGTCCTGTAAGAGGCAGGCTGTTCATGGGGCCTGCACAGACCGGCAGTGTCTCTTTCCCGAGCCCTGCCCTGCCCTCCAGGACACCCATGAGCCGTACCTCAAGACGCTGGTAGAGATGAGAGAGCTTCCAGGGGTCAAGAAGGTCTTTATCCGTTCAGGTATCAGGTACGATTATCTGCTTGCGGCTGCCCCGGAACAGACCAGAAACCGGTTCATGCAGGAGTTGTGCACCCACCATGTGAGCGGACAGCTCAAAGTCGCTCCTGAACATGTCTCTTCGAGAGTACTCGATGCCATGGGAAAACCGGGTATCGAGGTGTTCGAGGAGTTCTCCACACGTTTTGCACAGGCTAACGATCAAGCCGGTAAGAAGCAGTACATCATCCCCTACTTCATCTCCGGGCATCCCGGTTCTACCCTGGACGATGCTATCGCACTTGCACGATACCTGCAGAAGAGCCGGTTCATCCCCGACCAGGTTCAGGATTTCTATCCTACCCCGGGGACCGTATCGACCTGCATGTACTATACCGGACTCGACCCGAGGCCGGGCAGGGACTTCGCACCGGTGTATATCCCGAAGGGAAGAGAGAAGCATCTGCAGCGAGCCCTCATCCATTTTCACAAGCCGGAGAATCATGCCCTGGTGATCGAAGCCCTCACCACCGCAGGACGGACCGATCTCATCGGAGAGGGTCCCTCGGCACTGGTACGGAGAAGAGGCCCCTCTTCAGAGAAGAAGAAGAGACGGAACCGACGATAGTCTCAGAAGCTGACTTTCGATCACAGGCAATGCTGAGGCTGCTCTGATCCCTGTGAGAGGAACCTCGGTCCTCTCCCGCCGTTGAAACACCATCGCCCTTGAGGAACACAGCTGCAGTACCTGCAGCTGTGAGTCTGTACAACCATGGTGGACAGGGTATAATGAAGAGAGAGTCCTCTGATCAGATAAGGAGCATGGTCATGAAGTTCAAGACCCGCTGCAGACTGCGCACTCCCACCGGAAGCTATCCCGTCGGCTGTACCCGATATCTGTTCCCCGGCAGTGCGGCCAGAGCCGGGGACCTCTTCGGTGACCTTCCTGCCCTCTGCTTCTATCCTGCCACAGAGGTGACAGGACGTCCGATAGCCATCTATGCCAGTGAGGGGATCCTGCCTGGTGCCGGAAGCATCCAGACGAACTCCTATCGTGCTGCTCCTGTGAGCGAGGGGTCCTTCCCCCTGATCCTCTTCAATCATGGGTTCAGCCTCATGTGTGAATCAAATACCATTCAATGTGAAGAGCTGGCATCTCACGGCTATGTCGTGCTGAGTATCGGGCATCCGTCAGACGGTTCGTATGAGCTGCCTGACGGGAAGGTCCTGCTGTTTGACAGCAGGGGTATGATGCATCTCTACCGAAAAGAGGCCGCCTCGGGTATGGAGATCTTCCCTGCCTATGCCGCATGGCTGAGATCCAGGGGATCCTCTTCGGATGATGAGGCGCATAGGGCTGTGTATCAGAGGATCATCGAGGCACAGCCGAAGATGACCGCTCACAGTGAGCTCTGGGTACAGGACTCACTCGCTGCCCTTCAGGGACTGCTGCAGCAGGACAGCACCGCCTCACCGAAGGTGCGTGAACATATTGACACCAGCCATATCGGGGCTTTCGGCATGTCCTACGGGGGATCCACTGCGCTGAACCTGTTACAGAGCTCCCCCCTCATACTGGCAGGGGCAGACCTTGATGGGTTCTTCTACAGTCCCCGCTGGCAGCAGCCCATTGAGAGACCGCTGCTGATCATGCAGAATGACAGCCCCTACGCCGGTCATATCGTGGTCTTCCCCTATGAGCATGCCACCGGTCCTGCGTATCTGATCACCTGCAGAGACAGTACCCATGGAAACTTCACCGACTACAATGAACTGCTTGCAGAGAACCTCTCTTCGATCGTCGAGATCGACGGGGAACAGGTGTCCATACCGCTGCTGGGAGCCATCGACCCGGAAGTCATGGAGAGCATCCTGAACAGAGCCCTCCTTGATTTCTTCAACATCTATCTCAAGGGCAGGACCTCAGAGTTCCTGCAGACGACCCGGGTCCCTCAGGCTGAGATCGAATACAGGATCAGCCCGTAAAAGGCAGCTGTGCCGCCCCCTTCCTCTCTCACTACCGTGCCCGATGGATAGATGGTGAGCCCCCCCCTTACCGATGAAACGAGCCTTGTCGTATCAGGCATATTGACAACTTTGACTCCTTGGGGTACTACATGCTGATGGCTAAGTACACTGCACGAACCCCACAGCTTCAACTCGAACACAAAGACTTCCTGCTTCAGCTCATGAAGATCTCAGGACCTATCATGCTGCAGAGTCTGCTGACAACGTCCCTCTCGTTCTTCGATACACTGATGATCGGTCAGCTGGGTGATATCGCGATCGCTTCAGTAGGTCTTGCCAATCAGATGTTCTTTCTGATCATGCTCTACTTCTTCGGGGTCAGCAGTGGTTCGGCGGTATTCATAGCCCAGTTCTGGGGTAACAAGGATATCAGGAGTATTCACAGGACCATGGGTATCGGGCTGGTATTATCACTGCTCGGTGCGCTGTTCTTCACCATCATCTCGTTGAGTGCTCCCGAGCTGCCCATGAGGATCTTCTCTCCCGACACCCAGGTCGTGGCCACAGGTGCTGTCTACCTGCGTATCGTGGCGATCAGCTATATCTTCTCTGCGATCTCGATCATCTTCTCAGCCTCTCTGCGAAGCACCGAACAGGCGCATATACCGCTGATCGCTACCGTCTTCTCCCTGGTGATCAATATCGTACTGAACTATCTGCTGATCTTCGGCAAGTTCGGCTTCCCTGCATGGGGTGTCGCCGGGGCAGCTGTCGCCACCACCATCGCTCGAGGCATCGAACTGATGATCATGCTCTTTGCTACCTATCGCAGGAGACTCGCAGTCGCCGGATCGATACGATCCTTCCTCTCGTTCGATCGGATGTTCGTGCGCATCTTCTTCATCACCGCACTGCCGGTCATCCTCAATGAGATCATCTGGTCGATGGGGATGGTCGCCTACAAGATGATCTATGCCCGTATGGGAACACAGGTCATCGCATCGGCCAATGTGGTCGAGGCGATACAGGGGTTGTTCTTTGTGATCTTCATCGGGACCGCGAATGGGTCTGCAGTCATGATCGGAAAGAAGATCGGTGAGAAGAACCCGGAAGCTGCACAACTCTATGCCCAACGCTTCTGCTGGCTATCTCTGGTCTTCGGGGCCTCGGTAGGGCTGGCGATGTTCATCCTTGCCCCCTACATCCCGCAGGCATTCCGGGTTTCCCCTGAGATCGTCCATCTGGCAAGTCGTTCGTTGATGGTCCTGGCATTCGTGCTGCCGTTCAAAGCGTTCAACATGCACAGTATCGTCGGGATCCTGAGAAGCGGTGGTGATACGAAAGCGTCACTACTCATCGAGCTTACCAGCGTCTGGCTGGTAGGGGTGCCTCTGGCCCTGCTCGGAGGTTTCGTCCTGCAGCTGCCGATCTACTACCTCTATCTGCTCATCAGTCTTGAAGAGGTCTACAAGGTCATCATCAGTCTCATCAGGATCAGATCAGGCAAGTGGATCAATGACCTTACCGTCAATGTACTGCCTGTCACCGAACCGCAGGTCTTCGGTGTATCGGGGTCTGAGATCCCGTAGGAAGAGCGATCCTCTTCCTCTGATCTCTCTCTACAGCCCATCATGTACTATCGGCTGTTCAGTCGGAACAGCCGTTCAGTCCCCATCGGGGGTCAAGACGATATCTTCGAACCCGGCATCTTCCTTCCTGCCTACCACCCCGACAAGCAGATACTGTTTGTTGATGGGATCATAGAGATAGTCCTTCTTGAAGTGAAACCCTTCGATCTCAGAACTCCGTTTGACATGGGTACGGACACCTGTACAGTAGACTCGCTCATCCCCGATCTGGATATGACTGTCTCCGGAGGGGGAGATGGGGATATCTTCGGCGATGACGCTCAGGATCTTCTGCTCAAGATCCTCGATCGATATATCGGGCAGCTCAGGGAAGCTGATGACGAACCCGTGTTTCACATCCGAGTGCAGCACGGGGTTATGATAGTGGTAATCCCTCGCAAGGATCAAACTGGTGATATCCTCGGCCGAGTGTGCCATGAGCCGGTACTTGAGGGTCCTGTCGACGACCTTCCGAATACTTTCCGGGGTAGGCCCGAATACGGTAGGACGGGCGACGATGACCTCTTCCCCGATCCCGAAGATGATCTGGCATTATAGCGAGATAGGGGTAGAGCAGATCGAAGTGCTCGACGACGACCCTGCGATTGTTATCTATCGCTCTGTTGATCGCGTCGACGATCTCATACCGCTGATGGAAGGCCTTCTCATAGAGGTAGTCGATATGGAAGGTGTGACCGGAGAAGAAGTCATCTTCCGAGAAGGTGAACAGCGGAGTGCTCTTCACATTGACCCCTGAATCATCATTGGTCAGCTCCAGTCCCGGGAAGAGCCCTTTGATCAGCGTGGACTTCCCCGCTCCTGCATTACCGATGATGGCAATGAGCAGGTCTGAGGGGGCAAGATAGCGCTGAGCGAGCTCCTTTCCGAGTTTGTACAACCGCATACGCCCGCGAGGGGCGTAGTAGGTGGAGAATATGAGATCTTCTTTTACCGGTTCAGGTCTTCTTTTAGGTGTCACACGAAAACTCCATGAGCATCAGCGGTGCATGCTGCTGTGCACCGTAGATATCGGTCTCTCCAAAGGCTCCTGAGGGGATCCTGCGTCTCATCGTCACTTTGACCGCATGTGCCGGTTCGAAATAGATGATCTGCAGGATATCCTCCACCGGGACATGGTACAGGGCAGCCATACGTTCAGGGGTTATGACCTGCGCTCTCTTCAGTATAGCATAGGCATCCTCGTCTCTGCAGATGATATCGAGGGTAAGTTCGAAGGGGCCTGCGTTCTTTGATCTGATCACCCGTGCCAGGTCTATGAGTCTTCTGTTCATAGGAGGACCTCCTTGACCGGAAAGAACGTGTCATCCGGCTTCTGCTGCAGAATATGGTAGAGAGAGAATTCGTAGACCTCACCGGTCGATATATCAGAGGGCGAGAAGGGGAATGCCAGGTTCCCTGCTGTTGCGATCCTGCCGCGATACCCATAGTGCAGCAGTGTCGAACGCATCAGGCTGCACACAGAGTCGGCATCTTCCTGCCTCCTGCCCAGCACATCGATAAGCAGCACACTCTCATGTCCTTCATATACCGGATTCGGTTCCATGGGTCCCATCACCCCGTTCCTCCCGTACTGGTGTACACAGATCTGTGAATCTGCATAGAGCTGCGGGACCAGCTTCGCCACCCGCTGCTGCACCTGCTCGATGATCTCATCAAGCTGTCCGATCATGATCGGATCCCTCGTCGCTGCGATGGAGATCGTCCTGTACCCTGTGAGTCGGGCACCCTCAAGCTTGATGGTATAGTGCTCTGAGGGTTCGAACACCGACCCGTAGACCTCAACACCATCAGCGATCTCTCGAAATTCAGTATGTTCAAGATTGAGCATGCCTCCCGGTCCCGGCAGGTGGTAGGGGTCCGATTTCTCATAGAGGGTATGGGCACAGGTCGACTCTTCAGTGAATCTCCGCTCATCACTGACGGTCTTCAGGGTGAAATGGTCCTCGTCTATGATCCCTATGACACAATCCGAACCGGATCCCGGAGTGGCGGCAATGGCTGCACACTCGAGGATCTTGCCGGCATGCAGGCAGAGTCCGGGATCGAAGCCCATACGGATGGGGACCGCGGCAAAACATGCAGGATCATAGGCTCTTCCAGCCAGGATGATGTCACAGCCCCGGTCAAGGGCATCGATCATGGGTTCATGTCCCATCTGTGCCACGATGTTGGTAGTCTGTGCAAGATACTCCTGTGTCAGTTCAGGGACTCCTGCAAGAGGGGTGATACCCCCTCTGCCAGCCGTTGTGCTACGATGGAGCCGGGTATGTCGGCATAGATCACTCCGATTTTGCACGCCCCGAGCTTCTGCTCCTGCACGATCTCCCTGATGATTTCCAGGCACCAGTCTACATGGACTTTGGCTCCGCTGCCTCCGGCGGTACCGATGATCACCGGGATCCTTCGAGACAGTCCTGCCTCAATCATATAGGAGAGGTCTCTCTTCACTCCGTTCCGGTTCGTGAAGGGTTTACCTGCTCCGAGATAGTAGGGTCCGGGATCTGTCGATCCCCCGTCAACGGCTATCACATCAGGATCACAGGCAAGAGCCCGCTCGAAGGAGCTCTCAGGGAATCCGTATCCGAGGATCGCCGTAGGCGACAGGATCGTACAGGTTCTTCTCTCATGCATATGCTTCACCTCTTCTCATCAGTTCGATGGTCCGTGCCATCTCGTTCCTTACGATCGTCAGGCCTTCGTCAAAGCCCATACCCGGTTTGATCAGCATGCGCTCCGGTCGTGTCGCAAGGGCTGCATGAACAGACCGTGCTGCCGATATGTCGGTCTCATTGCAGGTCCCTCCCTGATACGCCTCGATACCATGAGCTTTGCAGTAGAGCACACTTTCGATGGTATTATGGATGCTCCCGAGATCAGGCGTCTTGATCTGCACCATATGGCAGGATCTGGCATCGGTGAAGTCTCGGATATCTTCGATGGTGTTGCACCACTCGTCCGCTACGAGCTTCACAGGGGATCCTGCTGCTTTCAGCGACTCAGTGAGCGCTGTGAGCATCTGTATCTGTTCCGGCTTCCCACCCATATCCACAGGTCCTCGATATAGAGTTCATGCGTTCCGGCATCCTCCTGCAGTCCGGCAAGATAGTCGGTCATGGCTGACAGGTCATGATCGAAGATCATCCCGATCGTACCGTAGACATCGATATGGATCACCGGTGAGTACCCGGGGCGCTGCTGCGCTATTCGATCACGGATCCAGCGGATATACTGCTTGAGCAGCCGGCCGTCTCGACCGAGCTTGGTCTCTATCTCATTGATCAGCCCATGAGGCAGCACATCCACACCTTTGAGGATCATCTTATCGACAGCGGCATACCGGTCATCACCGCACTGGCCGAACAGCTCGATCGGCTGCGGTATGATCGGCAGCCGGTATTCACTGCAGATCTGCTGGACCGGCAGCTTGCCGTGAGCGATGGAAACAGCCTCAAGGAGTGCCTGTGAGATACCGTACCGTACAGCGGTATGCAGTCGTCTCCCGTCGATCATCACCGTATCGATCATGGTTGCCAGCTCGATGAACGATGAGAGTTCTTTTCCGATGAGCAGAAGTGCTACCTCTCTCATGATCTCCGGGATAAAGGTCTCAGCGAGGAAGAGCGGGTCCCTGCCTCCGGTACCCGAGTACTGTACCGCAGCACAGTCCCCGACGGCAAAACGACCGTTTTCCAGCAGCAGTATGATTGACAGCGCCTCGCCGGCCATACGGACTGAGCTGAATCCGGGTGTCCTGACTTCCCCGTCATAGAAGAACCCGTCGTGGGCGATCCCCTCTTTTATGGCCTTCTGATCGTCAAAATAGAACCCGGAACTTCCCGGGACACAGATCACATCGGTTATTCTCATGTTGGTCTCCCTACCAGTCTTCCTTTGCTGATGGCATAGATATCATCGATCACCATCTGAAAGCTTGCTTCTCGTTTCTCCTGCTTCGCACGATGGGCGATCTTATCCCTGTGGTATGCGAGGATGTCACTGCTCAGCGGCATGTTCCCTGCATCAAAGAGTCGTACCGCCCCGTCGTTATCACGTACCGGCAATACCTTTCCGGCATTGCACACGGCAGGTGCGAACGGCACATCGATCACCCCGGCTTCAAAGGCTCGCACCGCTCCTGCTGCCAGGTCTCCTGCTCCCAGTTCGATCACTGATCGCATGAGACAGGTCACTTCACTGGTGATCAGCTCTTCTTCCTCGCTGATCCGCAGCGTATCAAGGGGAGAGAGGTCAGCTACCATCTGGATGCTCTGCCGTGTCGCAAGCAACCCGTCCCGGTTCGCCTCTTTCGTGGGGATTCCCAGAGCTTCGTGGGGTGTTTCACGATCACCTTGGTTGCACCTGATAACGAAGCCACCACCCTCCCCATGAGATGACGGCAAAGGCTTGGGCCTCAGATTCAGGGAATCCCCCCATCCATTGATGAAACACCGTCGACAGCTGATAATCGGTATAGCCCATCTGATTGAAGTAGCCGTCAGCAAGCTTCTTCAGCACACGCATCGCTGCGATGTCCTGGACCAGATTCCCCGCCTGACCATACCCGAGTGTCAGGGACTTCACTCCCTGTTCCAGAGCCAGAAGCCCCTCGATGATAGCAACGGTATGGCTCACACAGGGAGGCACCAGTGTCCCCGAGAGCGGTCCGAACGGTTCCCGGTTGATACTGCAGCCATGGGCTTCGTAGATACCCACCAGATGGTCGACATACTGCCAGTCACGGATGGACTTCTCCAACGGGACGTTCTTTGCGTAGGGGATGTTATAGGAGATCCCTCCCCCTTCATAGGAGGTGAACCCTCCTGCAAGTGCGATCTCTGTCAACAGCCGTGCATCGGGAGTCCCGTGCCTGATCTCCACCGGTTTATCCAGCGCCTCTATGATGCTTCGACAGCCGTGTACCCCATGATTGACAGCGGGGAACCCGTTGAGCAGAGAGCGCTGAGCCTGCTCGGAACGCTCGATGCCCTTCTGTGCATCTGCATACTTGTTCTGTCTGGTATAGGCATCGATGGTGGTAGGCAGCAGATCAGATTCCTCCTGCAGAAAACTCAGCAGACGGATGTGTTCATCCACCAGGGCTACCCCGGCCCGCGGCTGGAGGAGGACTACCTGTTGATCAAGAGCTTCCTGCAGCCGTATCGAGCAGACCTTCTTCTTCGGCAGACTCTGATGGAAGGCAAAGGCCTCTTCCAGGTCCACCTCAATCCCGGTCGGCCATGACTGCAGCACGGTCTTTCGTTCTTCGGTGAACTTCTGTGTATCAAGTCCAGTATTCATGATGGTTCTCCATGTCGGTCGACTTTCTGTAGTGCGTGCTCGAACAGCAGGTGTCTCACCTGCCCGGGATCAGCGTTCCGTACATGCGCAAGCAGCGGTACGATATATGCTTCATCGTACCAGAGCGATACGGTACGGGGGACCAGTGAGATGGCATGCGGCTCACACAGTCCCTGCTGAAGCAGCTCGGGACCTGTCTGCGGATCGTCCGTACAACCCCGCCGCTGATGACCAGCTCTTTGAGTGATGTGAGATTCTTTCCCTGCTGCATATACTGCAGCCTTCGGGGGTATAGATCGGTCTGAGGCTCCCTGCATGCCGGGCGAAGGAGAGAGAGCTGCACAGCGATGCGATCCTTCTCTCATAGACGAGCTCAGCGGCAGTCAGGGGAATCCGTTCGATGGACCCCGCCACCTCTTCGGCATATGCTCTCAGTCCCTCTGGATCAGGCATACCGAATCGCTTCGCCCATGCTGCTGCCTGCAGGGCATTCAGCCGCATGCCAAGATCCCCTTCGACACTTCTTGAGATCCTCTGCGGGCTGATACCACGATGGAAGACGGGGATACCTTCATACTGATCAAGGATCGGGTCTTTCACCGCGGTGTAGCAGTCTGTCGTAGCCCCTCCGATATCGAGGAGGCCCCAGTCCGCCAAAAGCAGCGGCCCGTCAGAGAGTCTCTCCACGAGTTCGAAGACACTTCCGGGAGTAGGTGTCGGCAGGCTCTGCAGTACCTCGCAGGCGCGCTGCAGCCCCTTGCCCTGGATGATCTTCTCCATGAAGACTGTCTTGATGACTTCTCTGACTTCGTGCAGTTCAGGTTCTTCGATCACCGGCATGATATTGTCACAGCAGATCAGTTCGATAGCATTCCGGGCTTCTGAGATCAGAGTCTTCACCGCAGGTGCGACATCCCTGTTCCCTGCATAGATCATCACCGTCGGGATCTTCAGATCCGCCAGTGCTCTGGCATTCTCCAGGATATAGCCCCTGTTCCCCCCGTCAGTACCTCCTGTGAAGAGGATGATGTCAGGTCGCTGGTCTTCGATGTACTGGATATCTTCTCTGCTGATGCGATAGGCTATGCTGTGGACCAGTTTAGCCCCTGCCGAGAGTGCTGCCTCTTTTGCCAGCCGTTCGGTGAACGAGGGTACGAGTCCTATGGAGATGATACTCAAGCCCCCATGAGCCGATGAGGAGAAGCCGATGTTCGGATCCTGTGTCACGGCTGCAGCCCGCAGCCGCTGATAGATCGAGATGCAGGCATCGGAGACGTCTTCGCGTACGGTGGGTTGCTCGAACCGTTCGATCAGCTCAAGATGGCGATCCTCATGTTCAAGGAACAGGGCTCCTTTGGTCCATGTAGATCCGATATCGATCCCTATATGCTCTGTGTACGGCATCATGTTCTCTCTTTCAACCTGCCCTGTGGTGTTTCCCGTTCCTGCTGGCCATGATATCATCACGCAGCAGCTGAGCCTGATCTGTCAGTTCATTGTGGGAACCTGAGAACACGCGATCGAAGCCCATGTCGAGGAACTTCTGTTCCACTGCTGTCTGATCGGTCTTTCCCACGACCAGATTCCCTCCCAGATAGAGCACCACGTGATCGAGCCCCCGCTCTAGACAACGGTCCCTGAATCCTTCACAGTCTATCTCAGCATGCCCGTAGAGGGAGGAGACCAGGATAGCTTCCGCTCCTGTCTCTATGGCTGCATCGATGAACTCATCCTGACTTACCATGACCCCAAGATTCGTCACAGAGAATCCCTCTGCACTGAAATATCGTTCCAGGATCTTGTTCCCGACGGCGTGACAGTCCGATCCGATCACCCCGAGCACTACATTGATCTGTTCCATGGTATCCATTTCCTATCTTCCTGCTTCCATGAGTCGTGATATCTGCTGTTCGATATAGATCAGAGATCCCCGTTCCATCTGATAGACGAAGTTGATGATCGATCCGCCCCCGCGAGTATACTCCTCGAGTTCGTTCGCATACGCTGACAGATGTGCAGCTCCATCGGGAGGGATGATGATGATATCCTTATCACTGAGGAACTCGCCGATCCTGGCTGCCTTCTGATAGGTAAGTGTCCGTATCTTCCCGCTGAAGATCCCCAGAGACCGCAGCCTCTGACGTATGATACGTTCGAATATCCTGCTTTCGCAGATGATGCCCACTCGGCTCTGCTCTCTGATCGAGGCAAGGTCGATGATCGTCTGGTAGTTCGGAGCCACAGCAGCCTGAAAGATCTTCTCACGGCTTTCCGGCAGCAGCCCGGTCAGTTCTGCATAATGGGTCGTTGTCGTCAGGATCAGGTCATAGACCTTCAAGGACTCTGCAGCGTGAGGGTCATTGACGATATCGTCAAGCAGATAGTCGTGGATGGTGATCTTCGAGATGTAGCTCAGCTGCCGATGAAAGATCTCAAGCGATTCAGGGTTGCAGTCCACCGTAGCGATGGAGAGATTGAGCTGTCTGCTCTTTCGCTCCATCATGATGATCTGCATGAGGTTCTGTATCTCCCGATCTTCGAATCGCAGTCTCGTCAGCTGGTCCAGGACCTCTTCTATGAGGGCTACCGCCTGTTCCTTCCTTCCCTCTGACTGGATCTCATGTTCAGAGGAGACAAAGCTTCCCCGTCCCTGGGTGATCTCTATCACCTTGTTGCTCGCCAGCTCCATATAGGCTTTCTTAATCGTCCCGCGTGCTATGCCCAGGGAGTCAGCCAGGGCGCGTTCTGCCGGGAGCTTATCGCCGGGATTCAGTATACCATCCTGTACCATTTTTGTTATCTGCATGGTAATCTGTCGGTAAATCGGCGTGCTCTGTTCTTTATCGATATACAGGTCCATATCATTTTACCTTTTTTACAACATTGGTATAGTCCATTATGTACCACCAACAGGGTGCTTTGTCAAGTTTTTTTCTTTTTTTATTCCTGCGGTGTGGCTTTTTTTCTTCTGAGTGTTTATACTCTTCTAGTAAGCTATCATCAACAAAGGGGATCATTATGGATAAGGACACAGAAAAGACGACCAAAGACGATCAGGTCATGTATTATTTCAGGGAGATATCCAAGATACCCCGTGAGTCAGGCAATGAAGCGGCCATACGCCAGTATCTGATCGATTTCGCCACAGCACACAGTCTATGGCATGTGGTCGATCAGGCAGGTAATGTGATCATACGAAAGGAGGGGTCTCCAGGGAAGGAGAAGATCGCACCGATCGCTCTTCAGGGTCATATGGATATGGTCTGTGTCAAAGATGAAGGATATGAACATGATTTTACCAGAGATCCCCTGCAGCTGCAGATAGACGGTGACTACCTCACAGCAAAGGGGACGACTCTGGGAGCTGATAACGGTATTGCCATCGCGATGGTGCTGGCTCTCTTCTCTAATGCCGAAGCGGTACATGGTCCATTGGAGGGGGTGTTCACCGTCTCAGAGGAGACCGGACTCGGCGGCGCGACGGATCTGGAGATACAGTACATCCAGAGCAGGAGACTGATCAATCTCGACTCTGAAGAGGAAGGGATCTTCTATATCGGTTGTGCAGGCGGGGGAGAGGTCTCAGGGACCTTACTCCGGCACTCACCATGCCATCAGAGGATGAACAGGCATGGAGACTGACCCTCTCCGGGTTCACCGGTGGTCATTCGGGTGCTGAGATCCATACGGGAAGGGGGAATGCGATACTTTGTGGAGTGCGAATGCTCAAACGTCTGGACCGTACCTTCCCGATCGCCCTCGCTTCCATGTCCGGAGGAAGTAAACACAACGTGATCCCAAGCACGTTCTCCTGCACCTTCACCGTCCCGAAGGAGGCTGACGCTACGGTAGAGGCTCTGGTTGAGGAGATGCAGCAGGCTCTTCACGATGAACTGGCAGTCCAGGACCCGCACGCAGCTATCAGTGCAGTGAAGACCGAACTTCCCGGACAGGTCCTGACCAGAGAGCAGTCTGCCTCCATCATCGATGCATTGTATCTGACCCCGCATGGTGTGATCTCGATGAGCAGCAGGCTCGATGGCCTGGTAGAGACATCCAACAACCTGGCTATCGTCCGCCTTGACCAGAATTCCTGCACCTTCATCGCAAGCCAGAGATCATCGATCGCCTCGGCCCGTGATGAGATAGAGGAGCGAACCTGTACCGCCTTCGAACTCTCTGGGGCCCTGACCAGCAGGGAGAACAAGTATCCTGCCTGGACACCGAATCCTTCCTCGCCTCTGGCAGAGGTCTGTGCAGAGTTCTACAGACGACATACGGGTAAGGAACCGGTAATCACAGCAATCCATGCAGGGCTTGAATGCGGGATGATCAACAGCAAGGCTGCTGATATGGATTCCATCTCCTTCGGCCCTGATCTGTCCGGTGTCCACTCGACCGATGAACGCATGAGTATCTCTTCTGCTGCCCGTGTCTATGAGTATCTTCTTGCTCTGCTTGAAGACCTTTCCCGCAGGGCTGACTGATATGAACACAGGGCCGGTCATCGGTATCATGGGCAATCGCATCCCGAACGAATCCCGACTGTTCTACGGGATGGAACGGGATTATGTGAATCATGATTATGTGGAGGCGGTCGAGCGATGTGGGGGATCCCCTTCATCATTCCCATCTGTGACTCCCCTGAGACGATGATCCGCCTGGTATCACATACCGATGGGGTGCTGCTCTCAGGGGGGTATGATCTGCACCCGCATACCTACAGGGAGGAGGCTCACCCCCTTCTGGGGTATACCGATCAGCACATCGACACGGTACAGATAGCCTGTGTGCAGGAGATCATAGCACGGAAGATACCCGTCCTTGCCATCTGCAGGGGACTGCAGGTGCTGAACACCGCGCTTGGAGGGTCTCTCTATCAGGATACCAATCTCATCGAGGGATCGACGTTCAAACATATGCAGCAGGCGAAGCGGGGAGAGACCTCCCATCCTGTGGAGATCGTGCCTCACAGCCGTCTTCAGGAGCTCTTCGGCAACCGGGTGATGGTCAACAGCTTCCATCATCAGTGCATCCACAGACTCGGGAGCGGGCTCAGGATCACAGCACGGGCACCTGACGGAGTCCCTGAAGCGATCGAACTGATCGACCCGAACTATTATTTTGCCGTCGGGGTACAATGGCACCCTGAGATGATGCATGCAGTCTCTGCATCGATGAAACCATTGTTTCAGGCCTTTCTTGATGCAGCATCTCAGAGCCCTACTTCCAGGCTTTCACCTGTCGAGCCAGTTCTTTAGCCATCTCATAGGCCTGCTCTTTATCCTCCTGAGAGGGAGCACCCTGATACTCTACAGCGCCGATGCAGTCCCACTTCATGGAGCTGAGGAACTCATCGTACTGTTTCTTGGCCCCTCCAGACCACCCATAAGACCCGAATCTCATAGTCTTACGGTTCAGGAGGTGACTTCGTTCGAAGATATCGAGAACCGCATACATGGGGGGGAACATCTTGTACTCATAGGTAGGGGTACCGACGATGATGCCCGAAGACCGCCAGGCTGAAGCCAGAACGAATGAGACGTGCTCCTGGGGGACTCTATGTACATGGACCGGGATCCCTTCAGAGGCAACCCCCGCAATGACATGTTCGAGCAGTTGTTCGGTATTACCGTACATGCTGCTCCAGACGATGGTCACTTCCTGCTCAGCTGGTCCATTCTTGTATGAGGCCAGCTTCTGATAATGATCGATGATCTTCTTCGGGTCTTTTCTCCAGATCACCCCATGACTGGGTGCGATCATCCTGATCTCCAGAGAGCTGAGTTTCCTGATCCCCTTCTCCACGAATCCTGAAAACGTCGATACGATATTCGCATAGTACCGTTCAGTCTCACGTGCAAAGAATTCGTGCTCTTCTTCGGTAAGCTGATCATCGAACAGGTGTTCGCCTACCTGTCCGAAGGCTCCGAAGCCATCGCAGGAGAACAGGGTCCCTGAGGCAGGTTCATACGTCATCATGGTCTCAGGCCAGTGGATGTTCGGAGTGTCTTCAAACTGAAGGGTGATCCCGCCAAGATCCAGGGTATCACCGGAACCGACGGCTCTCACACCCTCTTCGATCCCATAGAACGCAGCTACCAGCGGCACCGCCTTCTTGGTGCAGAGGATCTCCATCTCAGGATTCTTCTTCCGCATCTCCGCAAGCCACCCGGTGTGGTCCGGTTCCATGTGGTTGATGATCAGGTAATCGATGTCGCTGACAGTGACACCGATCGATGCCATCTGTTCGGTGATACTGTCCACTGCATGTTCCCAGTCCTTCACCAGATCGATCAGTGCGATCTTCTCGCCTCTGACCACATAGGAATTGAGGGAGACCCCATGCGGGATCGGCCAGATTCCCTCGAACAGATCTCGACTACCAATATTCGCACGGACACAATAGATCTTCGGAGCCAATTCTACCGCTTTCATATCTTCTCCTACGCATCAATACCCGGCGCATTCATGCACCGGTACTTCATGCAGTATGTTCTTTGCTTCGTTCCTGTCTGATTCACCTGTATACCTACTATAATACTGAATAGGTATCAATACAACAACCGTCAGGAGGATCTTCTGTCGCTTCTGCTACAGCACCCAGAGCCCGGCCTGCAGTCGCATGGCTACATGCAGTCTCTGATGCCCGGCAGGTACTGCTCTACATTCTGGTAGAACGCTTTGCCGTGATTGAACTCGACCCGATGACACAGTTCATGGACGATGACATAGTCAATGAGCTCAGGCGGAGCACAGATCAGGGTGGTATTGAAGGTCAGACGTCCCTGCTTATCACAGCTCCCCCATCTTCTCTTCATCAGGCGAAGGGTGATCTCTCCACTCGCCTCTCCGACTCCTACATCAAGTTCAGGATACCGTGAACACCAGTACGCTACCCGCTCGGTCAATTCCTGCTTCGCTTCAGCCTTGTACCACTGCACCAGCTTCCTTCGGTAATAGGCCTTTCGCTGGGACTCATCAGCATATACGGTACCGGTTCTCGTCTGTACCGTTATCGTCGAATCAGATACTGTCACGGAAGGATGACCACCCTCTGTGATGATCAGCTTCCGAGGTGTCCCATGGAGATAGAAGAGATCCCCTGTCTCATAGGTATGTACGAGGGGGGCAGCATAGTCCTTATACCGTTCCCGGGTCTTCCGAATCCAGTCGGTACGGGATCTGACCACACGTTCGATCTCAGCCATGGTGCACCGTACCGGTGCAGAGACTTCAACATGCCCCTGTGATGATACCCGTATGGAGATCGTCTTTCTCTTACTGCTTTTCTTAAGCGTATACTGTACTTTTTTTTCCAAATTCACTACTATCCTGTCTATGAAAGCTATGAAACTGCATTTGTTCACAACGACACAGTATACATGTATACCAGAAACTGAAACTTTATTCGACCCGGAACGGGGCCTGCGGCGTTTGAAACAGCTCGCTCAGGAGGCATCGATCCCTCTGATCGATGAGGAGCTTGCCGTCTTCACGACGCAGGAAGCAGTGCTCACAGAGGGGAAGAACTCTCTTGCCATCGGTGCAGGACCTGCAGAGGGCCCGGTCGATGTGCCTCCTTTTCATACAAGAGATCTTGCAGAAGGACCCTATTATTTCTATCAGTTCGCCGACAGCTCAGAACAGGGTATCAGGGGTGCACTGCAGTACAGCCTGCAGGCTCTCAAGCAGAAGGGGTTCATTCCCTCTTCCGATCAAGTCATCCTACGCGGTGTGAAAGAAGCCGGGTTCTATGTCCTGCAGATTGTCATACCGCTAGAGGACTAGCGCAGATCAGACCCAGGCATAGAACAGGGGAACAAGGAAGGGGACGATCAGGGTCAGAAGGATCCCATGAGCAAGAGAGAGCGGGACGAAGGCCGCCCGCAGCTCTTCTCGATGATGGGCAGCGTGACATCCATACTGGTAGCCCCTCCCACACTGATCGCTGCATGCTTCTTCCCGTAACTTGCAAGCAGGGTATCATCAGAAAGGCGATACTCTCTCTGAAGAGGTTGCTCAAGAATGCGACCGAACCCAGTATGGGATCGCCAAGTTCCGCGATAAGTACTCCTGAAAGAGAATACCACCCGAACCCCGAAGCTATGGAGAGTGATTCGAACAGACTCACCTCAGAGACGAGAGGGATCAGACACGAGGCCCCGAGAGAACCTGCCACGGTGCCGATCGGCAGCAGGATCGATATCGGGTTCTTGAAGACACTGATCATATCGGTGTTGCTCTGAATCATCTGTACTCCGACCAGGAACAGGAGAACATACAGCGTCGTATTGGTGATCGAGTCGTTGAACCAGGAGAACAGCGGGGTCAGCAGTGCAAGGACCGCTCCAGCGACCACACAGAGCAGCAGCCGAAGGGGTTCCTTCAGATGTCCGAGGATCCCGGCACTCGCGGGGACCGGTCCCGGTACCACGGGCTCTGGAGCAGATGCTCCAGCTGCCAGAGCCGGACCTTCTTTCTCACCGGTACGAACCAGGAACCCGAGCAGGATCACCGTGAAGGCACTGCCTGCGACTGTGACTGCTGCAAAAAGGAATGCAAGCTCCCCGATCATGGAGAGCTTCTCCGTGATATCCTCAATCAGACCGGTTCTGACCCCCATGAAGAAGAGCAGCAGGTAGAGACAGAGGCTCAAAGCCCTGTTTACCAGAGATGTCCAGGTTCTCGGGATGATGATCCTGGCTGAGAGCATCCCTGCAGCCAGAAAGGCAAACAGGGTCAGAAGGTATATGATCGTTTCCATATCGAGAATGTATCTGATACGCTGCTCTTTATCAACACATACTTGAGCCTTTCGCTATTCGAGGGTATAGTGTGCAACAGTAGGATAAGGAGCATAGGATGATAGAACAACTGAGTGACACGTTGACGAGAATATCTATTCAAGATAAAGAGATATTCCTGATCGGGACGGCACACGTCTCTTCTGACAGTGTCAAAGAGGTGAAAGACTTCATTGCGAATGAAGCTCCGGATCGAGTATGTCTGGAACTGGACCCGGGCAGATATAAGAATATGATGGAAGGGCAGTCCTGGGAGAATGTCAATATCCAGACTATCATAAAGAAAGGACAAGGGTTCTTCCTTCTGGCAAACCTTGCCCTCTCCTCCTTTCAGAAGAGGATGGGAGCACAGACCGGGGCAGCACCCGGAGAAGAGATGAAGATCGCCGCCCTCGCTGCAAAAGAAGCAGGTATCCCCTATTCCCTGTGCGACCGTGATATTCAGATCACCCTGCGCCGTGCCTGGCAGAAATCTTCATTCTGGAACAAGATGAAGATGCTGGGGGTTCTGATCTCTGCGGCATTCTCTCGCGAGGAACTCAGTGAACAGGATATAGAAGCTTTGAAAGAACGAAGTGCCCTCAGCGGGATGATGGAAGAGTTGGCACAGGAACTTCCTTCAGTCAAAGCGGTGCTGATCGATGAGAGAGATCAGTATCTTGCTACCAAGATCTTTCTGGCTCCCGGGAAAAAACTGGTCGCTGCCATCGGAGCAGGTCATGCACCGGGAATCGCAGCTGCCATCGAACGACTTGCCGCCGGGGACCAGCAAACCGATCTGTCAGAACTGAAGACCCTGCCGAAAGCTCCCAGATTCAACAAGTTCCTCCCCTGGATCATTCCTGCTGTAGTCATCTGCATGATGGCCTACGGGTTCATCAATGCCGGATGGAATCAGGGTTTGAAGATGTTCTTCTACTGGTTTCTGGTAAATGGTATTCTCTCGGGGATCGGGGCCATCATAGCCCTCGCACATCCTCTTACCGTCCTGCTGTCAGTACTGCTGGCACCGTTCACGTCACTCAACCCGACCATCGGAGTCGGGATCGTCGTCGGCATGGTAGAAGCATCAGTCCGAAAACCGCGTGTCTACGATTTCGATCATATCAATGAGGATATACTCTCTATTAAAGGTTTTTATACAAACAGAGTGACGCATGCGTTGATCGTCTTCTTCTTCACGAGCATCGGCAGCACGATCGGGACCTTTCTTGCCTTCCCGTTCCTCGTATCACTCCTGGCCTAGGGCCTCGATGACATCTATGATCGTGTGGCACAGTATCAGATCCATGCCTCCCTTCTTCGCATGCGTACAGGGTCGTTTGGTATCTGCTGCCGGCCCGATCATGGTGAGAAACCCCATTTCCGCAGCAGTCTTCACTCTCTGTTCCATATGCTGCACACGACGGACCTCCCCGGCCAGACTCAGTTCTCCCACAGCCAGCATGTTCCCCGATAATCTGGCACCTGTCAGAGCAGAGTAGAGTGCAAGGGCGAGCGGCAGTTCTATCCCGACCTCATTCAACCTGATACCACCGGCGACATTCACATAGATGTCACAGGAAGAGAACGAGAGACCCAGGTGTTTCTCCAGTACGGCTGAGATCCGTGACACGCGTGCAGTATCGATCCTGTCAGAATAGACTCTGCTGTACCCGCTTTTGAGGCTACTGTCAGAGCCTGGATCTCCACCATGAAGGTCCTGGACCCTTCGAACACAGCAGCTGCGATACTGCCGGCAGGCACCTCTTCTTCTCGTTGTCCCAGAAAGAAGGCCGCCGGATCCCCGACAGGGTCAATCCGGTGTCGTTCATGGTAAAGACCCCGATCTCGTCAACAGAGCCGAAACGGTTCTTACTCGCCCGTATGATACGAACACCGGTAGCCGCCTGCTCGAAGTTGATCACCGTATCTACCATATGCTCTATGACTTTCGGTCCGGCAATGATCCCGTCTTTCGTCACATGTCCGATGAAGAAGATCGCAGAGCCTTGCTGTTTCGCCCAATCGATCAGTTCCATACAGGTATACTTGATCTGATTCGCAGACCCGGTATCGGACCGAGCTGTTCACTGAAGAGGGTCTGTATGGAATCGATGATGACCAGCTGCGGTCGCTTGTGTCTGAGGAGCTGTTCGATATGTTCCAGATTCGTATCATGGAGCAACTCGATCTGCCCCAGAGGAAGACGCAGACGCTCAGCACGCAGTTTGATCTGTACCGGCGACTCCTCACCTGAGATATACAGAGAAGAGGTGATAGAGGCACTGCTGAGCAGCTGGAGCATCAGTGTCGACTTCCCGATCCCCGGTTCACCACCGATAAGGATCGCACTGCCCTGCATGATCCCACCGCCAAGCACTCGATCAAGTTCTGATATGCCTGAGGAGCTCCTGCTGGCACCGGAGGTCACGACATCTCCGAGTCTGACAGGTCTCGCAGCGTTTGAGTTCTTCTTCTTGGAAACAGCTTGTGTGCCGGTCGCCACAGCATGTTCGGCAAACGTGTTCCAGGCGCCGCAGGAGGGACATCGTCCCATCCATTTCGACTCCTGGTGGCCGCATTCTGAACAGCTGTAGATGACCTTGTCTTTTTGTTTAGCCATCAGCAGGTATAACTAGAAATCAATGAGTTCTACTTCAAATACCAGATAGCTGTTCGGGGGGATCACTCCGGGGTAGCCCCGCTGCCCGTAACCGAGTTCAGGGGGGATGATCAGCGTCCGCTTCTCACCTTTATGCATCTGCTGAAGTGCTTCGTTCCACCCTTCGATCACCTGTCCGATAGCGAACTGTGCACTCTCACCCCGCTTGACCGAGCTGTCAAATACCTGCCCGTTCATCAGACTGCCGGTATAGTGTACCGTGACTGATGTCCCGAACGATGGTGTTGCATCTCCGGTCCCTTCCTGCATCACCACATGACGCAGACCGGTATCTGAACAGACAGCATCCGGCCATCTGTTCTCTATCTCAGCTATCACCTTCTGTGCAGCAGCTTTCTGCGCTCGGGCGGCAGCATTCTTGAAATCAGCGAGGCTAGCCTCGAAGGACTCCTTTGAGACCTCGAACGCTTCTGCTTCAGCACCTACACGGATGATCTCCACCTTATCGATCCTGTCTCCCTGTGCGACGGCGTTGACCACATCAAGGCCCTCTACCACACGTCCGAAGACGGTGTGTTTATCATCAAGCCAGGGAGTCGCTGTATGAGTGATGAAGAACTGACTGCCGTTCGTGTTCGGTCCGCTGTTCGCCATCGAAAGGACCCCAGGCCCGTCATGTCGTAACGAAGAGTCGAACTCATCAGGGAACGCATAGCCCGGCCGCCGGTTCCAGTTCCCTTAGGACATCCGCCCTGGATCATGAAATCGGGAATCACCCGATGAAAGTTGAGTCCATCGTAGAACGGCTCCTCAGGGCTTTCCCTGTTCAAAGAGCCCTCTGCGAGCCCGATGAAGTTGGCGACGGTGACCGGTGTCTTGTCAAAACTCAATGAAAGTAAAATATTTCCTTTTTCTGTAACTAATTGCGCATAGATTCCATGTTCAAGTCCCTGTTTCATGTATATTCCCCTGCTGGTGAAGATCTAACTGAAGAGATCTTCTTTCTTTGATATGAGTGTATAGATCCGTTCCAGATCATCTGAAGAGTAGAAAGCTATCTCTACAGAGCCTTTCTTCAAGCTGCCTTTAATATGCACTTTTGAGCCGCAGGCATCAAGGAATTTCTCTTCGATAGCAGCAACTTCCGGTGATCGGTGCTTGATGGTACGTTTCTTCTTGCTGCTTGCAGCTCTCTGCCCCTTGTTCATATCCTGTGCCATCTGTTCAGCCTGGCGTACAGAGAGGTGTTCGATGATGATCTTATTGTGCAGGATGGTCTGTTCTGCCGGGTTGATCACAGACATGATCGCACGGGCGTGTCCTGCCGTGATCGCCTGACTGATCAGTGAGTTCTGCACCTGCTTCGGAAGACTGAGCAGTCTGACACTGTTCGCGACTGTTGACCGTTTCTTACCGACCCGAAGTGCAAGCTCTTCCTGATTGATCTTCGCCCGATCCATCAGATACCTGAAAGCCTTGGCTTCTTCGATAGCGTTCAGATTCTCTCTCTGGATGTTCTCGATCAGGGCAACTTCCAGTCTCTGGCCTTCAGTGAAGTTTTTGATCACTACGGGAATGTCTTTCATCCCCGCAAGTTTTGAAGCTCGGTATCGTCGTTCACCAGCTACGACCACATAATAGTCTCCCTGCCGTTCGACTATGATCGGCTGAAGGACTCCCTGATTCTTGATCGATTCCGCAAGCTCTTTGAGCGACTCGATATCAAAGCTCTTTCGCGGCTGACCAGGATTCGGTATGATCGCATCCAACGGGATCCTCTCGATCCTGTCACCAGACTTGTTGGTATCTTCTACGATGTCATCAAACGTATAGTCACCGATCAACGAGTTTATCCCTTTTCCAAGACCTCTTTTAGACACGTTCTACCACCTCTTTCGCGAGTTTCTTATAGCTCACAGCGCCGGCACATCGGGGATCATACAGATTGATAGGCAAACCATGTGAAGGTGCTTCTGATAATCGTATATTTCTCGGGATATAGCTGCTGAAGACTTTTTCTTTGAAATACCCAACCACTTCACTGACGACATCATTCGCCAATCGTGTCCTGGCATCATACATAGTGAAGACGATACCAAGAAGACTGAGGTCCCGATTAAGATTCTTCTGGATGTTCTTGATGGTCTTCATCAACATGCTGAGCCCCTCAAGAGCGAAGTACTCACACTGCAGCGGAACGATCACGAAGTCTGCAGCCACAAGACCATTGAGCGTCAGGATGCCGAGCGAGGGTGGACAATCTATGATGATATAATCCCACTCATGCACCACCTGGTCCAACTGCTTCTTCAGATAGTACTCATTACCCTGAACGTGGGACAGTTCCACATTCGCTCCGGCCAGATTGATGTTCGATCCGACTATGAACAGATTATCCACAGGGGTCTTCTGCACCGCTTCGAACAGTGAGACATCACCGCTGATCACCTCGTAGATACCATCAAGTTCATCATCAGCACCTACCGCACTGGTCATATTACCCTGTGGATCAAAGTCTATCAGCAACACCTTTTTGCCCGCATCAGCGAGATATGCCCCAAGATTCACAGAAGTCGTAGTCTTACCTACCCCACCCTTCTGATTTGCGAATACGATTTTTTTGCTACCATGAACGTCAGTATAAGTTAAAAGCATACACATGTCATCAACTTTTTCTTGACCAAAGATATTTCTTCATGTATTTTTCTATGACAAGGAGTTACTATGGAAGACAAAGTCAAGAATGCTATAAATGATATCCGTCCATCACTACAGAATGATGGCGGTGATATCGAATTCATCAGCCTCAAAGATGATATCGTCACCGTACGTCTGGTAGGAGCCTGTGCAGGCTGTCCGATGTCTCAGATGACCCTGAAGCAGGGAGTCGAGAGATATCTGCGAGAGACCGTCTCACCTACGCTCGAAGTCGTCTCACTCAACTGACCAGAGTCGATTGTTTCACGTGAAACAACGCAGCCCTCTACCCATGGGGGCTGCGTTGTTATGTATACGTACAGGCCAGACTCAGCTTGACCATCTTCAGCTGTAAAGCGCTGACTTGGACAGTATTCATTCAAGACAACACACAACTCCAGGCAGATCTCCTTCGGGAACATCCCTGATCGCAGACACTCGAATTGTTCACAGGAATGGTATCACAAGGGGTTTCCAGGATCTGCTCGAATCACCGGGGATATGTGTGACGATGACGATACTACCACGTGAGGTTCCTGTGTTCGGGCGGTTTGTCAGTGATACAGATCCTTGGATCATGAAGCGCCGATACCCTCCTTCGCAGAAGACAGAGATACGCTCTGAACAGGAGGTGCATGCCCTGCTCACAACGCTGCCCAACACATCTTGATCCGACAAGCTCATTCAAACTGTACCGCAAAAGAAGGAGAGCCCTGAACACCTCAGCAATACCTGATCGCATCCTCCCCTGCAGAAGATCTGACCAGTCTTTCCGACAGAGGAGATTCCAGCCCCCTGTCCCTGTCTCTGAAGCAGACTCTATTGTTCAACGATTCAGTACCATTCTCATCGCATAGGATACTGTCACGATTCTCTTCTGATACTTCTGCACACCTCCTGATCACTGCTTGTGACAATCATAACGCAGAATCATCCAGAACAGATGCAACAATCCATGTTGTAAGAATGAAGAGAGCCCGACCTCTTCGGTTCGAAACATCGAACCGAAATAGTGATAGTCATCCTGCCGCAAAATACCCTGCTTGAACAGATGGCGAATGAACGTGCTTGCCGGTCACATACCTCGTGTGGCTGTGCTTCCTTATCGTACTCACGAAGTACTCTCCATGATCACAACAGTTCTCGTCTTTCCACCTTCTATGATCGCAGATAGAAAAACTCCTGATCAGCTGCAGATGAGAACACCGTAATTCGCCTATTTCAAGTTCTTGCAAATCGGGAGGTTTCCCAGAAAGGTCTCACTTTATGCATGCGTATATCGTGAGTGTCTGCTAAAGTGCCTGGAAGAACCCAGGTCCCTGAATCTCTTCAAACCAGAAAGTTTCCCTGCGCTTCATCTCAAAACCACACGATGAATGAACACGGCCACTCCGGCATACAATACATAAATGCTTTATAGATCCTCCACATACCATAAACCCTGCAGGTGCCATCTGCTGCTGAGGAGTCTGCCATCGCTCATCAGCATAAAACTGCAGCATGTTGTTCGACTTGATCCGCAACGGCAGGTAATCACTCGATCAGAAGCGCAGTCCCACAGACAATGCGATACTATGACAGAAGAGAAGGTGCATGATACATTCATGCGACTGAAGGACCTGTTCCATAATAACGGTATAAGGATTCGGTCTGAAGAACCTGGTGACCCTCAGGCATGAGATTGTATCGACCGGAAAGTGCGATCAATGCCCAGTGATGGATCCAAGCGTCCATCACTACAGATTCACGCAGTTGAGCAGCAGGGATCGATCCCATAAAGATCATCCGATTATGCTTCTGCAGGAATAGGCAGAAGATGAACATCCGCTCACGAAAACACCTGTTTCCGTGTATTCAATACCTGTCAGATCTTTCATACTGTACAGCCGTTCTCATCAACAGAACTGCTACCTTCTCATCAACCCATTCCAGTATCACTGACAGTTCCTTGAAGAGTTCTGCAAGTTCAGAATGAACAAGGGAGAACTCTTGCCCACGTTTCATGTTCTTTGATGTCATTGAAGGATCTGGAAAAACAGGATCGAGGTCTCTGCCAATCGAGCAGTCTTCTCATAAAAACTGTGAGAAAAGGTCTGTCAGATTTCTAACAGGGGACCTGTCTACAAGGAGTGCTATAACCGGTCATCATCAGATCGCTGGATGAAGAGAATCATGATGGTTGCAGGAACAAGAGCTATCATGATGGACCGCTTACAGTTCACCCATGACTATGAGAGCCCAGGAACATGGTGGGAACAAACACCGAAGCCGAAGACTCAAAGCGACCACCTGGTCCGATATCTGAATTACGGATTCCAGCTCATGCACCATGCACAGCGAAATCATATCACCAGAAGTTTTTTGCTGCAGTCCTGGTACATTCTCTACATACGGGAAAGCTGTTACGTGCAGTATACCGAACCAAGGTCGTTACTACGCCAATAAGCACATGAGGTAGTTAGACAGACAGCGATGAGTTGCTGCACACTAACGTACTGCATGAGGCCGGACTTCCTTGCAAGAGTCTTTTTCCAGGAGCCTGAACTCATATGATGAGAGAAACTGGTATAGCTGGTTCAGCAGCAGGCTAGACACATCGTTGAAGGAAGCTTGTCTTCTGAGTCACTACCAGCACCGATCGAAAATCCTTTCACGTGTCATACGTATTTATGCACAAGTAATCCACAACCAGTATCAAGCATTCAACAAGGTATTCATCAGATGCTCAGTTTCATCCATCTTTCATGACATAGGCGTTTTCTGTATATAGAACATATATTTTCCGGGACCCATACGGCTCAACCCCTCAGTTTCGGAAAAGTGATCCGCTCAAGGGTCGTGTGTTTTTTGATTCTTTGCGATACTTATGCACAACGAGACAACAACATAGAAGCATCTTCTGACAGGGCCGAACGTATTTTTCAGCCGCTTACAAAGACCTTCTCATAGCGTGAAGCCCCCAAATCCCGATCATACCTGACATCAGTCATGTTGCAGCACAACCCTGTACCATCAAGTTCGGCACGTGGATCGTTGAAGATATTCTGATTCAGCCAGTCTCTTCTCACACCGTATCAGTATCTGCAAACACGGTCTTCCTGATACGTGGGCTGTACATCAAACCATCAGAGGTCCTTCGAGCAAGACTACTTCAAAGGATCTTGCGAATACGAGACAACCCTGTTGTTGATCTGAGCAGCCCACTGTCCCGAAAGAACTGCAGTCGCAGAAACAGATCAGGGGCTGATCTACAGATGACCAGCCCCTGATTGTTTCACGTGAAACAATAGACTCTATTCGACCTCTTCAGGTTCGAGAGGTTCTTCGTTCTCTGGGGTTTCGATTGTCTCATCTCCAAAGTCTGCCTGAGCAGCAGATTCAGGGACTTCAGTCCCTTCTACATCCTCGACCTCTTCGGCTTCCTCTTCGTTCTTTTCCGTACTGGCGATCGACACGACCATATCAGGGGCCTGTATATTGGAAATGATCACACCACCGGTATTCCTTCCCTGAACGGGGATCTGGGAGGCGTTGACCCTGATCGATTGACCCATCAGTGTCACACACATGAAATCATGTTCTTCAGTCAGGCTGAGTGCCCCGGCGACTTCACCGGTCTTTTCAAAGAGCCGGTAACAGATCTGCCCCTTCGTAGCACGCGCATGGGGTGAGAAGGTATCATAATCGACCTTCTTGCCATACCCGTTCTCTGTGATGATCAGGATCTTCTCGCTCGTATCAACCAGCAATATTCCCGCGATCTCATCGCGTGCAGAGAGCTTCATCCCAGAGACGCCTCGGGTCGCACGTCCCATCGCACGGACCATGGACTCCTTGAATCTCAGGCCGAGACCTCTTCGAGAGATGAGCATGACTTCACTGTTCCCATCGGTCAGCAGTGCCTTGACGAGCCGGTCGCCCTCATCAAGCTTGATCGCAGCGATACCTCTGGTCTTTGCATGTTTGAACAGCGGCAGTTCAACCTTCTTCACCACTCCCTTCGAGGTACCCATGAACACATACGTCCCTTCGGTAAAATCCTTAAAGGAGACGATCGCAGTCACATCCTCATCAGGAGAAATCGCAAGGATCGCCTTCAAGTGAGAACCCTTTGTAGTCCGTGTCCCTTCGGGCAGTTCATACGCCTTGATCCAATAGGCTTTTCCAGCAGTGGTCACAAACATGATATGGTCATGTGTGGAGGTGATGAACAGATGTTCGACAAAGTCATTATCACGCAGCTTGGCGGCTTTCGATCCTTTACCGCCTCGTCCCTGGCTTCGGTATTCTGTCGTCGGGACACGTTTGACGAAGCCTTTGTTCGAGACCACGATCACTACCGTTTCTTCCCTGATGAGATCTTCCATGTTCATCTCACCGACCTCATCTCTCACGATCTCCGTCTTCCTCTTGTCCCCATATCGTTCAGAGACCTCCATGATCTCAGTTCTCACGACACCAAGGATCTTCGCATCACTGCTGAGGAGGTCCTTATAATAGATGATCATCTGCATGAGCTGCTCGAGTTCTTCTATGATTCTCTGCGTCTCAAGGCTGGTGAGCTTCTGCAGTCTCATATCAAGAATAGCCTTTGCCTGAATCTCAGAGAGTCCGAACCGTTTCCTCAGGTTCTCATTCGCCAGAGCCACACTTTCAGACTGTTTGATGATACGGATCACTTCATCCACATTATCAAGAGCGATCTTCAGACCCTCGAGGATATGGGCACGCTCTTCAGCTTTCCGAAGATCATACTGTGTCCTGCGCACAACGACATCGACCCGGTGCCGTACATAGTAGTGGATCATCTCTTTGAGTGACAGCAGTTTTGGCTGGCCTTCAACGAGGGCAAGGTTGTTTATGTTGAAGTTCGTCTCCAGAGCTGTGTGCAGGAACAGCTGGTTGATCAGAACCTTGGGAACAGCGTTGCGTCTGAGTTCGATGACCATTCGCATACCGTCTCTATCCGATTCATCCCTGAGATCGGCAATACCTTCGACACGCTTATCACGTACGAGATCTGCGATCTTCTTCAGGAGATTCGCCTTATTGACCTGATAGGGGAGCTCTGTGACGATTATCGCATCTCTACCGGATTTCAGTGTATCAAGATGGTACCTGGCCCGAATGACGACCTTTCCCTTCCCGGTCCGGTACGCATTGCGTATACCGCTTCTTCCATGGATGATACCCTGAGTCGGGAAATCCGGGCCCTTGACGATCTCGCACAGTTCATCAAACGTGATCTCGGGGTTATCGATATAGGCAGCGATAGCAGCACAGACCTCGGTCATATTATGGGGAGCCATATTGGTAGCCATACCGACGGCGATCCCGCTTCCTCCATTGACAAGCAGATACGGGACGGATGCCGGGAGCACCAGAGGTTCCTGCATCGAATCATCGTAATTCGGTCCGTAATCGATGGTCTCTTTGTTGATATCTTTGAGCATCTCTTCAGCGATGCGGTTCATCTTGGCTTCTGTGTATCGCATGGCTGCAGGTGGATCACCATCGACCGAACCGAAGTTACCCTGTGGATGTACCACCTGATACCGCATGGAAAAATCCTGCGCCAGACGTACCAGAGCATCATAGATCGACTGGTCACCGTGGGGATGGTATTTACCGAGAACATCACCTACGATACGTCCACACTTCTTGAATGCCTTATCATGTCTCAGCCCCATCTCATGCATCGAATACAGGATTCTCCGGTGAACAGGTTTCAGCCCGTCCCTCACATCCGGCAGCGCTCTGCTGACAATAACGGACATGGCATAATTCAGATAGGATTCTTTCATCTCATCTTCTATGGCAATTGGTATCACTCTTTGTCCAATCTCTTTTTCAATCACATTCATACCCTTTATATACTATTAAACGTCGAGGTTAGAAACTAGTAAAGCATTATCCTCAATAAACTTACGTCTAGGCTCTACATCTTCACCCATCAGCATGGAAAACATGGAATCAGCCTCAACGACATCTTCCATCTTCACTCTTTTGACACTGCGTGTATCTGGGTTCATGGTGGTATCCCACAACTGACTGGGGTTCATCTCTCCAAGACCTTTATAGCGCTGAATGCCTACTTTCGTATCGTTCTCAGTGATCCCCAGACCCAGGATGATCTTCTTCCTGTCTTCTTCATCGAACGCATAGTTGATACTTTTTCCGTAGGTGATCTTATACAGAGGGGGCATTGCCAGATAGACATATCCCTGTTCGATGATCTGAGGCATATACCGGAAGAAGAACGTCAGCAGGAGCGTTCGTATATGAGAACCATCGACATCCGCATCAGCCATGATGATGACTTTATGGTATCGCACCTTCGACACATCAAAATCCTTACCGGCACCTGCTCCCAGAGTGGTGATGATCGGCATCAGTTTTTCATTGGACAGCACTTTTTCAGTTCGGGCCTTCTCGACATTCAGCATCTTTCCCCAGAGAGGGAGTATTGCCTGAAACTCTCTGTTCCTTCCCTGTTTTGCACTGCCGCCGGCACTGTCTCCCTCTACGATATACACTTCACAGAGACTTGGATCCTTCTCACTGCAGTCAGCCAGCTTACCGGGAAGACCTGAACCCTCTAGAAAAGACTTTCTGCGGGTGAGGTCCCGTGCTTTTCGTGCAGCGATCCTTGCCTTTGCGGCAAGTACGGCTTTTTCCAGGATCAGACCGATCACCTCAGGATACTCATCAAGATAATCAGACAGTTTCTGATTCACCAGTGATTCGACCACTCCCTTGACCTCGGAGTTCCCGAGTCTCGTCTTCGTCTGTCCTTCGAACTGCGGATCGGGGACCTTCACCGAGATAACGGCAGTTATCCCCTCTCTCACATCATCACCTGAGAAGGTATAGTCAATCTTCTTTGCGAACTTCGATTTCTTCAGATGTTCATTGACGACTCTGGTGAGGGCTGCCTTGAACCCGACAAGGTGAGTACCACCCTCTCTGGTGTTGATGTTGTTCACAAAGGAGAAGATCGTCTCCGAATAGCCGTCGTTGTACTGCAATGCTATCTCGAGTTCGATCCCATCTCTCTTCGCTTCGAAGTAGATCGGTTCGGGGTGAAGCGGTTTCTTCGATCTGTTCAGATAGGTAACGAATGATTTGACACCACCTTCGAACTTGAACTGCTTCACCTTCTGCTCTTCAGTCCTGTTATCGTAGATATCGATCTGGATGCCTTTATTGAGAAAGGCCAACTCTCGAAGCCGCTGAGACAGCACGTCAAAACTATAGGAGATCTCTTCGAATATCTCACTATCAGCCTTGAACCGCACCTGAGTACCACGTTTTTCAGTCTTTCCGATGATCGCGACGCTCTCTTCAGGTATACCTCTATTGTATCGCTGAAAATAGATCTCATTGTCCCGGTATACACGAATCTCACACCATTCAGACAGTGCGTTCACTACCGATACACCGACCCCGTGCAGTCCTCCTGAGACTTTATAGCTGTCTTTGTTGAACTTCCCTCCAGCATGCAGCTTGGTCATGACTATTTCCAGAGCACTCACGTTCTCGACCGGATGGATATCGACCGGAATACCTCGACCATTATCATTCACTTCTATGATGTGATCTGAATTGATGGAAACCTGGATCTCACTGCAGTGACCGGCCAGCGCCTCGTCGATACTGTTATCAACGATCTCATAGACCAGATGATGGAGACCCTCCAGTCCCGTTGAACCAATATACATCCCGGGTCTTTTCCGGACTGCTTCCAGTCCTTTTAAGACCTGTATATCTTGAGCAGAATATGTTGTATGCATGTATGTATCCCTATATGTTTTAAGAATCTTTGCAGTATACCTTTTTGTCTTATAAAAGTAAACAAACTTACAGGAACTGAATTGCCATTTTATACACAAGAGGTGTGTCAGAACGCGCTATATATGATTTTTTTCTAGCATGTTCGTATATTTTGTCATTTTTTTTTAAAATAATCTGTCTGTCGCCATTTTTGACACTTGCCAAGATGTCGGGGATCAGGTAGTGCTCACCACAGACCCGATGCCCTTGATTATTCTTCTGATGAGAGCAAACTTATGGTGATGGATTCTTGTCATTACGTTTGCACTCCTATACAATGCTGGTTATGAATGAGACCCAATATAACTATTACGACTTCTGGAAAGAAGTACTGACACAGATCAAAATAGATCTCAACGACCAGGAGTTCACTACCTGGTTCTCCCGTATCGATTATGACTCTTCAAAAGCAGAGACCATCATCCTCGCAGTCCCTTCAAAGTTCGTCATGGATCAGATCAAGCAGCGATACAGTGCTATGATCACCAAAACGCTCCACGAGCTCTCCGGTTCCGAACTATCTATTGATTTCATCATCAAGAAGCGAGAAGCAAAGCAGGTCGTCGAAGGAGACTCCACTCCCGAGAGGCCCTCTCAGGAGCGGGCCTCCTATCATAAAAAACAGACACATCTTGAAGACAAGAGTGCGAACTACTCGTTCGATTCCTTCATCGTAGGGGATAACAGTTCATTTGCCTTCAATGCCTGCATGGCCATCGCAAAGAACCCGGGGACTGCCTATAACCCATGTCTCATCTATGGTGGTGTAGGTCTCGGGAAGACACACCTCATACAATCTGTGGGAAAATATGTCAGTGAGAACATACCTGAGATGAAAGTCACCTATGTGACCGCTGAAGCTTTCACCAATGAGTTCATCCAGGCCATCGGGGATAAGAAGATCCAGCCATTCAAGAACAAGTACCGAAAAGTCGATATACTCCTCATTGATGATATTCATTTTCTCCAAGGTAAGGAGTCTACTCAAGAGGAGCTGTTTCACACGTTCAATGATCTGTATGATTCAAACAAACAGATGATCTTCACCTGTGACCGACCGGTATCAGAACTGAAAAAACTGGCTGCACGTCTACGAAGCAGGTTCGAAAGAGGGCTGAATGTCGATCTTCAGCCTCCAAACTATGAGACTCGACTGGCTATCCTGCGGAAGAAATGTGTCGATCACAACTACGCCATCGCTGATGAGATCCTGAGTTTTATCAGCAGGAACATCAACACCAACGTCAGAGACCTTGAGGCCTCGCTCACGAAACTCATCGCCTATTCTAAGTTGCTCAATAAAGAGGTGACCCTGAAGATCGCACAGGAACAGCTGAAGGATTCATACTCTCTGAACCGTGATCACAGCATAGCCATCGAGACGATCCAGAAGGTAGTAGCTGACTATTTCAATCTATCCTATATCGAACTCAGAAGTAAGAAACGAACACGAGCTATCGCTGTCCCAAGACAGATAGCGATGTATATTGCCCGCAACATGACTGACTATTCTACCACGGAGATCGGTTATGACTTTGGTGGAAGAGATCATACGACCGTGATGCATGCATGCAGAAGATAGAGTCACTGATCCAGACCGACTCCTCCATGGATAACACCATCCAGAAACTCATGCGTGATATCAAAGAGTATAAACGGGATTCCTGAACAATTCACAAGCAGAACAGAACGCTTGATGTTCTGCTTGTGAATTGCCACAGGAGTCACACGACCCTCCATATATAACTAATTAACTCAAAACACATTACTCATATCATGACTCAGGTTGTCCACAGGTTGTACATATGCGAAAAATGACCTGTTCATAACTTCTTGATAACATAGGGATAACCTGTGGATTTTTATCAATTAATTGTGGATAATATGCTATAGTTGTTGATAGAGTGGATAGAATGTGGATAGAAAGACAGAGTTATGCACGTGTGGAATTCCTTTTTACCTGTTACCGGTTAACAGATTAAAAAGTTATACACAGTGTCCACAGACCCTATTACTACTACTATTAATATTATTATACTAACCATAGTAAGGAGCTAGTATGAAATTCACATCATCAAAAACAGCTTTGCTCAAAGCAATAATGATCGCACAGGATATCATATCATCCAGGAACACCCTTTCGATATTATCGAATGTCCTGCTGGAAACAGCCAACAACCTGTTGACGATAAAAGCTACTGATTTGAGTGTGAGTTTCGAAACACAGATAACGGTAGATACGGTAGAGGCAGGCAGCACTACGATCTACTGTGACAAACTGCTTGGTATCCTGCGTTCACTTCCTGAGGGAGAGATAGAGATAGATCAGCTGGACTCACAGGTAGTCATACGACCACTGTTTCAAAAAATTGATTTTCATCTTCGCAGTATCAGTTCAGAGAAGTATCCAGAGATGAAGATCTGTGATGAACAGCTTTACTTCACCGTCTCCAGCAGAGATCTCATAGCAATGATCGATCAGACTATCTTCTCAGTATCCGATGATACCACACGATATTTTCTCAATGGTGTCTATCTTGAGAATGGGGGGAATGGACTGGTTATGGTAGCCACCGATGGCAGAAGACTCTCGTATATGAACAGGATCATCGAAGAGGAACTACCATCGTTCAAACCTGTCATCATCCCTCCTAAATTCCTCAATCTCATAAAAAAACTGTGTGCTCAAGATACACAGCTGGAACTGGCCATACATGATAACTTCATTTTTGCCAGATTCGATACACATAAGATATCATCCACATTGATTGATGGAAAATTTCCCAACTACCGACGGGTGGTACCGGAAAAACAGCACTTTCAGTGCATCATCGACCGCGAGATGTTCCTAGAAGCATTGAAACGAGTGTCACTCCTGGTCGAACAGAAATCAAAACGTCTGTTCATAGAGATATCCAATGAGCATGTGAGACTCTCGTCAGAAGAGAGCGAAATCGGAAAAGCAGAAGAAGAGATTCCCTGTGAATACTACGGTGAACCTATCACACTGGCTATAAACTACAATTATGCACTGAACCCATTGAAGGTCATTCACGAAGAGCGAGTCAGTATCAGTTTCACTGAACCGAACAGAGCCATCACACTCGGGCCTTTCCCTGAGAAGGACTACTTTCACATCATCATGCCAATGCAGCTAGACTGATGCTCATAGAGTCCATACAGACCTATAATTTCAGGAATCTCACTCCTTCACTGGTTGATACCAACCATCAGCACATCACGCTCACAGGAGATAACGGGCAGGGAAAATCGAATTTGCTTGAAGCTGTATACATTATCTGCTATGGGTCCTCCTTCAGAAGCCGGTCTCATAAACAGCTGATCCGCTTCAATGAAAAAGAGATGTCTCTCATAGCACAGATCCGTACACAGGATCGGCATCATACGGTAAAACTGACGATTCAAGATGGAAAACGAAGGATCTACATCGATGATACGGAGATATCAGACAGGAAGGCTCTGTTCTCCATCTGTACATCCATCATCTTTTCCCATGAGGATATGGATTTTGTTCAGGGAGCTCCGGCTGAACAGAGGCGATTCTTCGATCAGACGAACTCGCTGATCAATGAACGGTATATCGATGACCTTCGCATGATGAACATGATCGTGAAACAGCGGAATGCCGTATTACGACAGAAAGATCACAGCATACTTGCTATTTATGACCAGAAGCTCGCAGAGGTCGGGATACAGATACAGCAGCAGCGTGAAGAGACCGTACGCTCATTCAATGAGCTGTTCCCTGCCCTGTTTGAAACGGTGTCAGCTGATGGTATACATCCTGAGATCAAATATGTACCATCCTGGAAACAGGCTTCATGCGTGGAAGATGCGATACGGATCCTGCAGAATAGTCATGAGCGGGATGCGAAGTATGAGATGACCACCACCGGTCCTCATAGAGATAAATATCAGTTTATCGAACATACACGTGATTTCATCGAGACTGCATCGACCGGACAACGAAGACTTGCAGCACTGGTGTTGAAAAGTACGCAGGCCCTGTTGTATGAACAGGCAACGGGAAACAAGCCCGTGCTGCTGCTTGATGATGTTCTGCTTGAATTGGATATCAAGAAACGAGAACGGTTCTTATCATCATTGGCCTCATACGACCAGGCTTTTTTCACCTTTTTACCTGATGAGTCCTATTTCAAGAAAGATTCCTATGATAGTATCGCCTATCACGTGGAGAGGGGATCATATAGCACTCATGAAGAAAGCTGCTGATTTTATCAATGAAATCTTCACATCTATCCATATGGACGAAGAACAGGATGCTGTTTCTCTGTTCCAGAGCTGGGAGATGGTAGTAGGGACCGATATTGCAGCACATTCTCATATTCATGAACTGGAGGGTGCGACGCTGATCATCTATGTCGATCATCCTGGCTGGATTCAGATGATAGATCTTCGTAAACGTAGTATACTAAGGAAGATAAGAATCAAGTATCCGGAACTGGATATACAGAAAATACTCCTTCGGCTGGGTTGACAAAATGTGATTCTTAACAGTATACTGCCTCACTCGATGGTGTGTACTTAGCATACTTGAAAAAAACCCGCGAAAGCGATGATATAGGGAGAATATCCTAATGAAAAGAACCTACCAACCAAGTAGAGTGAAAAGAAACAGAAAATTCGGGTTCAGAGCTCGAATGAAAACAGTCGGTGGTCGTCTCGTACTGGCCAGAAGAAGAAAGAAAGGTAGAGCTAAACTCTCTGTTGCGGATGAGAAAAAGCCTTACTAAAAAACAGATTGTTAGCAAAAAGTCTGACATAAGTCATATTTTTAAGGATGGGGCGGCTGTTTCAGTACGAGGCGCAAAATTAATTTATACGAAGAATGACCTAGGTTATTCCCGTATCATAATTATACCTGCAAGAAAATTCGGTAATGCTGTTGAACGGAACACCGTAAAACGTAAGCTGAAAGAACTATTCAGGACAGAAATAGATTGCCTTGTACAAGGATATGATCTAGCCTGTATTGTCTATCCGGGAAGAGTGTATGATTACAATGAACGTAGAAGTCAATTCTATGAACTCATAGGGAAAGCAGGTCTATTAATCTGATAGACCCGCTTCTTTTTATATATTCCTTTGTTCTTATCCTTAAACATACTGCTCATGGATAGACTGCTCATGTACAATTTAGGAGTAGATATGGATAAGAGGACTTTACTGGCTGTAGTGTTATCAGTCATAATCATCACGGTCGGCTTTACGATACAGAGTGTCTTTTTCATGCCAGAACCGTCGGCAACAGAGATCGTCTCACAACCTGCTGCGAACTCTTCCACACAGACAACCACCACCGATACCCCACAGACTGCTTCATTGAACACTCCCTCATCACTGGTCTATGAATCTGGTGTTCCCGGATCGGTTCAACCTCTTGGACAGGATCCCGAGGATAAACAGATCATTATAGAGAATGCCGTGTTCAGAGCAATATTCACCTCAAAGGGTGGAGCACTTGTCAGCATGGAGATGAAAAAACATCTTGATGATGGCATACCTGTGGATATGATATTCAATTCACGTGATGATCAGGCGGCCTTCTATCTCTACTTCGGTGGTGATACCGAGAACCCTGTAGACTGTACCTTCGATTACACGCGTATCGATGATTACACGGTAGAGTTCTATCGTGATTTTGCCATTGTGGGTGAAGACGGAGAGGTCTCAGACGAGTCATTCACCGTACGAAAGACGTTCGTCTTCAGTGAGCAGGATTATCTGTTTGAGGTCTATGTCTCCTTTGAGAACAGTGTGAATCAGATCATCCCTCTGAACTATGACGGGTTTGCCTATACCATCGCCTATGAACCGCAGATAGGTCCTGAATTCTATGAGGAACTTGATGGACGCTATACCTTCAGAAAATTCTACACCTATGAAGATGGCAAGAAGAATCTCATTAAACTAAAAAAATGGCGAATATGTGACCAATGATTCATCTCATGGGCATCCCTTACGGGTAAGTATTTTACCGTCATCGGTGTACCTGATGCGACTTCGTACCGTGTGAGTCTTAGAGAGAATGCTGTAGAGGGAATCCCCCAGGATCCCAGATGTATTTCAGCAGACCGGTTATTCGCAGTTCAGCGAATACGGATGTCTTCAGATTCTATATGGGTCCTATCCTCAAACAGGATCTTTCCATCTATAACAAGGCATCAGATAATGGGTTCGGCCTGTCCGATCTGCAGCTTGATAAGGCTGTCGATTCCAGTTCATGGCTTGGCTGGCTTGAAACGGTACTGAAATGGCTGCTTGCCTTCTTCTACTCGATCATACCGAACTATGGTGTTGCGATCATCCTGTTAACGATCCTGATCAAGGTAGTACTCTACCCTATCACAAAGAAGACGTTCTCATCGACAGCGAAGATGGCAGCTCTGGCGCCGCAGATAGAAGAGCTCAAAGAGAAATACAAAGATAATCCCAATAAGCTGAATGCAGAGACTGCAGAGCTGTATAAGCGAGAGAAAGTCAATCCTATGGGTGGTTGTCTTCCCATGCTGCTGCAGTTCCCCATCTTCATAGCACTCTACGGCTTGCTGAACAAACATTTCGAGCTCCGTGGTGCCGTGTTCATCCCTGGGTGGATCACAGACCTCTCATTGCCTGAATCGATCTTCAGCTTCGCTCCGATATCTATCCCCTTCGTCGGGAGTGATATCAGATTACTGCCGATCCTCTATGTGGGTTCTATGATCTTTTCCATGAAGCAGAGTCAGTCGGCAACAGCAGGTACTGCACAGACCCAGAGCATGAACAAGATGATGATCTACTTCATGCCGATCATGTTCTTCTTCATCCTCTATAATGCTCCATCCGGTCTGATCCTCTACTGGTCTGTCATGAACCTGTTCACGATCATCCAGCAGAAAGTCACTACGAGCATGAAGGTGCATGAGATCGAGGAAGAGAAAGCGCATCCTGAGCTGAAGATCGTGAAGAAAGAGTCAAGTACTGCAGGAAACGGTAAGAAGAAGGGGAAATCATCTAAGATAGCCCTAAGAGATCTAAGAAATGATCGTAAGGAGTATAGTGATATACAGTGAAATTCAGGCTCTAAGGAGATAATATATGACAAGAGATTTTGAGGGAAAGACTGAACAGGAGGCAATCGATAATGCTGCCAAGGAACTCAGTCTTGATAGAGAGAATTTTGATGTTGAGATCGTTGATCCCGGGAAGAAAGGGTTCTTCAAGAAGAGCAATGTAAAGATCAGGATTCATCTGCACAATGATAAGAACATCGAACCGAAGAAGGTTCAGAGAAGCGAAACGGTAGTACCAGCGAAGAACAAGAACGATTTTGAGAAGAGTGTCATAGATTTTGTGAAGAATGTGATCGAGAAGATGGGGTATTCTGCAGAGGTTCAGATAGCGTATCGTAAGGATAACAAGCTTGGACTGAATATCATCTCTTCGAATTCTGCGATCATCATCGGGAAGAAAGGTAAGAACCTCGATGCCCTGCAGCTGCTTGCCAATGTGTATGCTGGACAGTTGGATGATACTAAAAAGATCATCGTGGATGCAGAGAACTATAGAATACGACATGAAGAACAGCTGGTGAGGATGGCGTACAGGACAGCAGTCCAGGTGAAGAAGACCAGAAAGTCCAAACTGCTGGAACCGATGAACCCGTTTGAACGAAGGTTGATCCATACGGCACTGAACGATGTGGTGGATGTGGAGACCAAGAGTGAAGGTGAGGGGTTGTATAAGCAAGTCAGGATCATCTACAAGGGCAGTTCACAACGCAGCTCGGATTCATCCGTTTCCAGTAGGGATGATCTGCTGTAACCCGATCGTACGTAAAAAGGCTGCAGCAGATGCAGCCTTTTTCACGTGTGCAGGGAATGAAGCACGAGAGACACCGGCTCTGATCGATCATCGTATGAGCTGGTAATGTGTGTGCTATACGAGAAAGATACTGGGGAATGAGATCGTACATCGGAACTGAGTGAGAGAATCCGGTATCATGGTGGTATATGCTGTCTACATGGTTTCATCACGTGATCTGGTCCGACTCATGAACGCAACATGGAGGGATTACATGAATAAAGATAGAAGTTATCTGTTTACATCCGAATCGGTGAGTGAAGGACATCCGGATAAGATATGTGATCAGATCTCAGATGCGGTACTGGATGCCTGTCTTGAGGAGGATCCACATTCACGCGTAGCGTGTGAGACCTTCACTACGACCGGTATGGTACTTGTGGGTGGAGAGATAACGACATCGACCTATGTCTATCTGCAGGATCTTGTACGGGATGTCGTCAAAGGGATCGGATACTCCAATCCTGATTTCGGGCTTGATTACAAATCCATGGCGATCCTGAATACCATACACAGACAGTCCAAAGATATTTCTCAGGGAGTCTCTGTGGGTGAAGGGATGTTCAAAGAGCAGGGAGCAGGTGACCAGGGGATGATGTTCGGATATGCCTGTGATGAGACAGAAGAGCTGATGCCTGCACCGATCATGTACAGCCATAAACTGCTGCAGAAGGCAGCTGAACTGCGCAAGAGCGGCGGTCTGGCCTGGATGCGACCGGATTCGAAGAGCCAGGTCACCATGAACTATATCAATGGCAGACCCGTGAGTATCGATACCGTGGTCATCTCACACCAGCATGATCCTGATATCTCCTATGATCAGATCGTCGACGATCTGAAGACCCATGTGATCGACCCGGTCCTCAGCCCTACAGGTATGTACTCTGATGCGACGAAGATCCTGATCAACCCGACCGGCAGATTCGTCGTGGGAGGTCCTCAGGGTGATTCGGGATTGACCGGCAGGAAGATCATCGTCGACACCTATGGCGGCATGGGCCGACATGGCGGGGGCGCCTTCAGCGGTAAGGATCCTTCCAAGGTCGACCGGTCTGCGGCATATATGGCGCGGTATGTAGCTAAACATATCGTTGCGGCAGGGTTGTGTACCCGATGCGAAGTACAGCTTGCCTATGCTATAGGAGTTCCCTATCCTGTGAGTGTCATGGTGGATACCTTCGGGACAGCGCAGCTCCTGAGGAGCTTATCAGCAATGCGATCATGAAGGTCTTCGATCTTACCCCGTCAGATCATCAGGACTCTTGATCTGCTCAAGCCCATCTACAGAAAGACGGCAGCCTATGGACACTTTGGAAGAGATTCTTTTACCTGGGAGCAGTTGGATAAGGTAGAAGAGCTGCAGAGATCAGTATAGGGGTATATGTTCAGCAGTCCCGAACCATCCCGGTAAGGGTCTGCTGAAGTCCATCGATCAATGCATCTGCTGAATATGAGAGAGCATACTCTGGATCTTCTGGGCTGTGAACTGTGCTCCCACCTGTCCGATGATCTCACCGGCAAGATAGGATGCGGTGTTACCGCATGCGGTGATCTCAAAACCGCGTGAGAGACCATACAGGAAGCCTGCTGCGTAGATATCCCCCGCACCGGTCGTATCCACTGGGTCTTTTCCTTTGACCGGGATCCTGTGCATGCTCCCATGGTGGCTGATGAACGATCCCTGCTTCCCGTTCTTGACGACCGCCGTGGGGCAGAGCTTCCCCATACTCCTTGCACAGGCATAGGCATCATAATTATCAAAGAGGATCCTGGCCTCCTCGTTGTTGGCAAAGACGATATCCGCATACTCTGTTATGATATGCAGAAAGGCCTCCCTGTTCCTGCTGACAGCAAAAGGATCTGCGATATCGAACGATATACTGGTATCCTGCTCTCTTGCCATGTCCAAAGCTCTCATCGTAGCTGCCTTCTGTGATTCAGTGTCCCACATGTACCCGGTGAAATGGATGAAGGATGCCTCTTTGAGTACTTCAACAGCGATATCCTCAGGACCGAACTCTCTGTTCGCTCCCAGATAGGTGTTCATGGTGCGTTCTGAATCAGGAGTCACCATGATGATACTGGAACCGGTCGGCGATGATGAGTCTCTCAGTTCATCCTGGACCTGAGTCTGGTGCAGCTTCTCTCTGTAGATGGTCCCATATGCATCACTGCCGACTTTACCTCCGAGAGCGGAGGCTATACCGAGGGAACTGAGCGTGATGATGGTATTCGGGCAGGAACCACCGCAGTTACAGGTGATCTCCTTCCCTTCGATAAAAGCGATGAGCTCATCTCTCCGGCGTGTATCCACGAGATGCATGGTACCCTTATGGATCCCCAGTGTGTCCAGATCATCATCAGAGACATGCACGATGATATCTATCAGGGGGTTTCCTACCCCGTATATGTCGATTGGCATATATCCATAGTATCTGGATTCTACGGCAAATACAAGCTTACCGTTTCTCTCATCTGCAGTAAAACAGCATCTTTGAACTGCTCGATGTGCTCTGCCCGGCTCGCAGAGGGATCATTGAACTCTGAGGGAAATACCGGTGTACCTATCACCATGATCACCTGTGGGAATGGCCAGAAGGGGCGCTTACGTAGGATCTCAGTGATCGGTACGACCC